>Ga0315321_10004550_pt1 | contig 10653 bp, 9 predicted proteins | sample M180m21515metaG_FD_203464 | JGI IMG/M metagenome (GOLD analysis project Ga0315321, IMG submission 203464) | Ammonia-oxidizing marine archaeal communities from Monterey Bay, California, United States - M1 80m 21515 | ecosystem: Environmental > Aquatic > Marine > Intertidal zone | place: USA... | reverse complement strand
CCGCAACGCCTTTCGTCCGGCGACGGTTGATGAGCTCTACCGCGCCTTGGACCATGCGCGGCAATGGAGCGACGTCGGCTGTGTCTTGCTGACCGGCAATGGCCCCTCGCCCAAAGACGGCGGCTGGGCTTTTTGCTCAGGCGGCGACCAGCGCATTCGAGGCAAAGATGGCTACAAATATGAAGACAGCGAATCGGGCGCTGTGGACCCGGCTCGTCTGGGTCGTTTGCACATCCTTGAGGTGCAGCGACTGATTCGGTTTATGCCCAAAGTTGTGATCGCAGTCGTACCCGGCTGGGCTGTTGGCGGTGGTCACAGTTTGCATGTGGTTTGCGACTTGACTCTTGCCAGTAAAGAGCACGCTATTTTCAAACAAACGGACGCTGATGTGGCGAGTTTTGACTCGGGCTTTGGCTCGGCTTATCTGGCGCGGATGGTGGGACAAAAGAAGGCGCGAGAGATCTTCTTTTGCGGCTTCAACTACACCGCTGATGAAGCGGCGGCGATGGGTATGGTCAACGCCTCCGTGCCGCACCAAGAGCTCGAAACCGAAGCGCTGCGCTGGGCTGAGGCGATCATCACGAAATCCCCCACCGCCCAACGGATGCTCAAGTTTGGCTTTAATCTGATCGATGACGGCTTAGTGGGGCAACAGATCTTCGCTGGCGAGGCGACCCGCCTCGCCTACGGAACCGACGAAGCACGCGAAGGACGAGATGCGTTCCTTGAAAAACGTGACCAGGACTTCTCTGGCTTTCCCTGGCAGTACTAGAGACGCTCACCCAGCCAGGCACAAAACGGCTCGAGCGCCTCAACATCAGCCACCGAAAAGGCGGCGAGCTGCTCGCTGTCCAAATCGAGCACGGCGACGACCTCACCGGCTCTAAGAATCGGCATCACCAGCTCCGAGCGGGTCGCTGAGGAGCACGCTATATGCCCTTCGAACTGCTCGACATCATCGACGAGTTGAGGCTGGCGTGTCCGAGCGGCTGCGCCGCAGACGCCTTGGTCAAACCGAATATGCAGACAACCGTGCGTCCCTTGATAGGGCCCAACCGTGAGCCGCCCCGGCGCGCTGACCCGATAAAATCCGGTCCAGCTCAGATGATCGAAGGCGTGGTGAAGCTCGCAAGCGACGGTCGACATGATCGCGACGGGATCGGATTCATCCTCGAGCATGAGGCGAAGGTCGCCTAAGACTTGGCTGTACGTGCGGCTCATGGCTGACCAAACTCGGGTGCGTTGAGAAATCTGCGATCTTCAAGCGTCTCAAAAAAGGCTTCTAGGTGATCGATGTCTTGATCGGATATGGGCAGCCCTGCCTCTCCATTGTCTTGGATCAAGGCAGGGTCCAGACGATCGCTGATCACCAGCCCATCACGATAACGCACCAAGACCGCTCGCAGATCATACAAGCGACCATCGTGAAGATAAGGCGCGCTGACCGTCACGTTGCGCAGGCTCGGGGTCTTAAACCGTCCAAAATCAGCTTCGCGCTCCGTGATCCGCCCGCGCCCTTTGCGAAGATCCTCCGGGTCGTCAGAGAACTCGGTTTCTAAACCTAAGTTGTGGAAGTCGTGGTCGGTGAAAAACGGCGCCGGGTGGCAGCTTACGCAATGCTGCTCAAAGACCCGTAGACCACTCATTTGATCTGCAGAGAGGGTCGCCTCGCCTGCAACGAACGCATCATACCGGCTCTGACCACTGACCAGCGTTCTCATAAACTGAGCTACCGCTCGCATGAGCAAGGGCAGGGAGGGTTCGGCGCCAAAGGCCTCATCAAATTGCTGGATATAAAGAGGGTCATCAGCGAGCGCCTCCACCAACTGATCAGGGTCGGCGCCCAGCTCATCTGGACTGACCAGCGGCGCCACCACCAAACTCTCTAGGTCACTGGCTCCACCATCCCAAAACAGACCCAGATCGTGCCACGCCAGATTCTGAAGCACCGGCGCATGACGACCCAGCCGCTGACCGGAGACGCCATCACTTCCGCGCGAAATTCCATCGCCGAAGGCGCGCCCTTGAATATGGCATGTGGCGCAGGACACGGACCCGTCAGCGCTCAAGCTGCGATCATAAAACAAGCGACGACCTAGGGCGACTCCAGCCTCTGTCAGGGGGTTGCGCTCGGGGCTCGGAATCACTCCACCAAACGCTGGCGGAGCCCAATCGATAGATCGCTCGAACCCCGCATCAAACGAGCTCGGCTCTGGCGTGGTGCAAGCGACCACACCGCCGGCCATGAGCAGGGCTAGTTTCCAGCCTCGACCGACCACATCGCACCATAATTATCGGCGATGGTCTGCGCCACGGAACCACCCAAAATACTCAAGTTGTTCTCGCGGTTGACCTCATCAAAGAGCTGGGCGACTTCGGCGCGCAAACGCAGCTCAGCGCCTGCTTCAGAGGTGACCTCAAAGGCCTGTTCAAGCTCGACCAAACGCAACGACTCGTCGCGTCCAATATGAAAGGTAAAGCTCTTTTCAAAGCCGCCCGAGTTTAGCCCGACCTCGCCCTCAGCCTTCATAAAGATAAAGCCGCTGTTCCAATTCCAGCTCATGTTCACGCCGGCGCTGAGCTCGCCCGCAAGGGTGTCTAAGCTGTGGTTATGTCCCTCATCCACGCCCACCTCAAAACGGATGCCGACATAACGCCCTGCCGGCACATCGGGGATATCGAGACGCACGCGCGCAGCCTCTCGAGTTTGCTCGATCAAATAGTAGGCGTCCGGGACGGTATAATCATCCACATCGTCACCGACCAACACCAAGTTTGAGAACCAATAACGGAGCTTTGCGAAGGTCAGCGGCGAGCCGTCCGCCAGCGTTGTCGCTTGATCAACCACCATCGGCTGTCCTTGGATCTCGTGGCTGAACTGTAAGGCGAGGGCGCCGGCCGCAACCGGGCCGGCATCCGTTGCGGCTGGACCGCCGCCACCGCCTGGCGAGTCGCTATCGCCACCGCACGCTGAAAGCGCCAAGAGAGCTATAGATAGATATTTCATGTTGTTATCTTCGGTGATGATTTTCAGGGATGCAAGTGATCTCGTCTTCTGCGCTCCACTCAAGGATCGTGGCGCCGAGGTCAAAGGTCGGAATTCGATTGCGAATATCAGCCGCTAAATCACCGCTTTCGATCAGGTCATCCAAAACATCTAAGCCGATGGCTCGAATGCGCGTCTTAAAGGTCACACGAGCGGGTAGTTCGGTGGCGGTAAATCGATACTCATGCTGGAGATGCGGATTGACCTCGGTGACCTCACCGTCACGATGCAGATGGTTTGGCGGTGGCAACAGCAGGCTCTCGTAGCTGGCGACGTCCCAGAAGAAATGTGCGGGCTCACCCTGAGCATCGTAGGCTTGATCACCCAAGCGCCAGAGCTGCGGATCGTTCAAATCCACCAACGTTTCTCGGTCGCCGATGACGCCACTTGAGAACAGTTCATTGCCCTGAGCGTCGTAGGCGACGACCTCAACCCAGGCTCGTCGATCATGGCTGGCGCCAGAAGGCCAGGAGTGCCCTGCCGCCATGTTCTCTAAATCGGCACCCAGCACCACGACGCCCTCTTCAAGGGTCACGCAGAGCATACCGATGGCGGTGGTGTTGAGCTCGCGCTGAATCTGGCGGCGTTGGTCTTCTTTTTCTGGGAAGTCGGTCAACGCAGTGTCCACGCCAACCATGCGGTGGTCGTGCACACGTCTTAGCTTGACGCCCGGTGCATCGGCCGCAGTCGCCGTTCGACCCTTCATGTGGCAATCGCCGCAGGTCTGACGCTCTTCGTCCACATCATGAGCAAAAAGGGAGGACTTCCACTCAAGGAAGGTGCGCTCAAGATGCACCCCTTGCTGGGTCACAATGTCGTGACAGGTTCCGCAGACATCGGCTGACTCGATCTGCGATTTATCGTGAAGCTTTGAGTAGGCGCTCGCGTGGGCGGTGTTTGGCGTCGGGTCGGCATAAGCGCCGCGCATCACCAGATCATCAGCCAAGCCGAGCTGTCCATTGTGGGTGCCTTGGACTTCATCCACTAGATGACAAAATGCGCAGGTCACCCCTTTGGCGTAGTCCGGCACTTGATCCAGATTCAAACCATCGCTGGTCAAGCCTTCAAGCAAGGCGATCGGCGCATGACAGGTCACGCAAAAATCACCGAGCTCGCCATTGGTCTCGCGCTGCCCGCGCTGGTTCATAGCGATGAACACCGGATCTTCGGCGGCGTAAGCATGCATGCTCCCCGACCATTCACGGTAGTGATTGGGGTGGCATTCCTTGCAGGTCAACGGGTCCAGGATCTCAGCGCGAGTCATCGTGGGCTGCGGCCCGGCGTCCACCGGAGTCGGATCGCTTGGACAGCCTATCAGCGCGCTGGCGCTGATCATTAAAACCCAACGTCTCACCGCTGGGCTCCAGCCTCGATCCACTTCTGTACGGAGCAGATCTCTTCTGCGCTGAGCCGAGCTCCAGGCGGCATTAACTTCGCCGGGTCTTCATGATGCATCCGCTGAATGATGGTGCTGCACGAAGGATCGTTCGGGACTACGCGCTGACGCTCGAGCAGCTGCTCATAGGCGATATCGGCTAAACTTAGGTCCAGTCCACCGGCACCCGCAGCGCCTCCATGACATGAGTTACCCCCAACGCTGCAGCTCCGCCTGATGGTGTTGGTGTAGACCTGATCAAAGACCGGTTCGTACTGCGGGGTGCATTCGGATGCGACGGGCGGGCAGGCGGGAGCGGCGGGGTCTTCACCGCACGCACAGACCAACACCAAGACGCCCATCGCACGCATTTAGCTGTCCAAGGTGAAGTAGAAAAATACGGTGTCAGTGGTGCCTGAATGCGTAATCCGCATCTCGACTTGCCAGGTCCCTGCCATGAACAAGTCCATGTCTGATAAGGTGAAGCGGCCGGTCTCGTCCGTTGCGACGCCAGGCGTAGTCACCGGAAAGGTCCCGTGTCCGTGGTCAGGCATCGTCGGCTCAGCAACGACGCTCGCTTCGTCCAACACCGCGCCTTGCGCATCGCGCACCTCGACGGTCCAGGTGTAGAGGGTCAGATCCTGGGGTATCGGCGTGGATTCAACCAAGGCCACACGAAAGTGACCGTCCGTCGAGACCTTCTCCATACCCGCTATGTAGGTATCCCCTGGCAAGTCCTGGCCGGCGTCAGCAGAACCCGATGGTCCAGAACCCCCATGGTGATGGTGATGGTGATGGTCCGAACCCTCGGCGCCACAAGCGACGCAAAGGCATAGAAGTAAACGCAGACTAAACGACATAATGGTTCCTCTAACCAAAAGTAGCTGAAAGCCCAATTCGCCGCCACAATTTCGCCATGGGTTGCCCCAAACTAGAACGCGTTCTATTTCCTCGCTGCGACGAGGAGGAGATGCTGTGGATACTCTGATTATTGATGCGCTGCGCACGCCGCGAGGTCGCGGCAAAGCGAGCGGTGGTTTAGCCACCGTCACCCCGGTCGAGCTCGCTTGCCATCCCTTACGAGCGCTCAAGGCACGACACCAGTTCCCGGAGGACTCCGTCGACGAAGTCATCCTCGGGTGTGTTGAGCCGGTTGGCGAACAAGGCGGAGATATAGGGCGAATTGCCGCCTTGATCGCCGGCTTGGGCGAGGGCGTTCCGGGGATGCAGATCAATCGATTTTGCAGCTCTGGCTTGGACGCTATCAACCTCGCCGCAGCAAAAATTGGCAGCGGACAAGCCGACTTAGTGATCGGCGGAGGCGTCGAGAGCATGAGCCGTGTCGCCATGGGAGCCTCCGGTGGAGCGTGGGCTACCGACCCGCAAATCGCCTCAGCGCTGCACTTTATTCCCCAAGGGATTAGCGGTGACTTGGTGGCCACAAAATATGGATTCAGCCGAACCGACTGCGACGCGGTCGCGCTCAGGAGCCAAGCGTGTACGGCGCAAGCGATTAAAGAGGGACGCTTCGAGCGCAGCTTAGTGCCCGTTTACGACCCCAATGGTATCGAGCTCCTCGCGCATGACGAGCACCCACGACCGGCGACCACCGCTGACGATCTCGCGGCGCTTCGACCCAGCTTTGCGATGCTCGGCGAGAACTACGGATTTAATGACGTCGCTCGTCTTCGCTATCCAGAGATTGAGCGCATCGATCATGTTCATCATGCGGGCAACTCGTCCGGGGTGGTCGACGGTGCTGCGAGCGTGCTGCTCGCATCTGCTGATGGGGCTCAAAAGCATGGCTTAAAGGCACGCGGTCGGATCGTGAGTTGTGCCAGCGTCGGGTCCGAGCCGTGCATTATGCTGACCGCTCCGGCTCAAGCCGCCGAACAGGCTTTGGCGCGAGCAGGGTTGAGCGCCACGGATATTGATGTCTGGGAGATTAACGAGGCCTTTGCCGCGGTGGTGCTTCGCTTCTGCCAAGAGCTCGGGCTCGATCTAGACCAAGTGAACCGCTGCGGCGGAGCGATCGCGCTGGGACACCCCCTAGGCGCAACCGGCGCCATGATCTTTGGCATCGCGCTCGATGAGCTGGAGCGGACTGGCGGGCGTTACGCCTGCGTGGCGCTGTGCGTTGGCGCCGGACAAGGCACCGCCACCGTGATTGAGAGGTGCTCATGATCCGCCTCGAGCGACACGACTCCATCGCACACCTCGTCCTCGACATGCCCGATCGAGGGGCTAATGTTTGGAACCAAGAGTCGCTCGATGCGGTGGGGCAATGCATCGCCGACTACGCAAGCGACGAGGCGCTTAAAGGGCTGGTGATCCGCTCCGCCAAATCAAGCTTTTTAGCCGGCGGTGATCTCGAGCAGATCGAGGCGATCGCAACGGGCGGTCGCAGCGCCGAGGAGCTCCACGCACGCGGCGGCGAGCTTGCCGAGCTGCTGCGCCGTATCGAAACCTGCGGCAAACCCGTGGTCGCGGCGATTAATGGCGCCGCGCTAGGCGGCGGCTACGAGCTCTGCCTCGCCTGTCACCACCGCGTGATGGCCGACCACCCGCGCGCTCAGGTGGGTCTTCCCGAGTCGCAGCTCGGGTTGATCCCTGCCGGCGGCGGCACTCAGCGCTTACCGCGCTTGGTCGGCGTGCAAACGGCGCTCGGTGTCTTGATGGAGGGTAAAAGCTTTCCCGCCGCTAAGGCGCTGAAGATGGGCTTGGTCGATCAGCTGTGTCCCCCAGATCAACTGATCGAAACGGCCGAGCGATGGCTGTCCGATAGCCCGGTCTCCATACAGCCTTGGGACCAAAAGGGGTTCGAGGTGCCCGGTGGCGACATGGAAGGCTCAGCCAAGAACACCATGATGGTCGCGACCGCCATGTTTCAGGCGAAGACCTATGGCAACTACCCCGCCGGAACAGCGATCTTGAGCTGCATCGCCGAGGGGCTACGCTTGCCGATCGATGCCGCCTTTGAGGTCGAGAAACGTTACTTTGTCAGTCTGCTTCTCGATCCCGTAGCCGGCGGCATGGTGAGGACCTTGTTCCTCGACTTAGAGGCGGCCAAAAAGGGGGCTAGGCGCCCGAAATCAGTCGGCGATTTACCGCTCGATTGCATTGGCGTGATCGGTGCGGGTTTAATGGGCGGCGGCATTGCGCTTGAGGCCGCGCGCAAAGGCCTTGAGGTGATCATCATCGATCGCAGCGTCGAGGAAGCGAGCAAGGCGCACGCCTACGTTCAGCGCTTCTTTGACCGACGCATCAAGCGCCGGCGCGCAACTCAAGATGAGTGCGATGCGGTCAAGGCGAGAATCAAACCCAGCGCAGACTATGCCGACCTCGAGGCAGCCCAATTGGTCATTGAAGCGGTCTTTGAAGATCGAGCGATCAAAGCCAAGGTGAGCTCAGCTGCAGAGCGACACACCACCGATGATGCGGTGATCGCCTCGAACACCTCGACGCTCCCGATCACCGGTCTAGCGGAGGCGGTCGATAAACCCGAACAGTTTATTGGCCTGCACTTCTTCTCGCCGGTTGAGCGGATGGCGCTGGTCGAGATTATTCGCGGCGAAAAAACCGACGAGCGCACCCTCGCGCTAGCGCTGGATCTGGTGGCGCGCCTCGGCAAAGTGCCGGTGGTTGTTAATGATGCGCGCGGCTTCTTTACCAGCCGCGTCTTTGGCACCTACATCACCGAGGGTGTGGGCATGCTCACCGAAGGCATCGCCCCGGCTTTAATCGAGCAAGCGGGGCGTATGAGCGGCATGCCGATGCCGCCGCTCGCGCTCGCTGACGAGGTCGGTTTAGCCCTCATGCATCAAGTCGGAGAACAGACCAAAGCCGACCTAGGTGACGCCTATCAAGCCAACGCCGCGACGCCGGTGCTCAACCAACTCGTCGTCGAAGCAAAGCGTATCGGAAAATCCGGTGGAGCGGGGTTTTATGACTACCCAAGCGACGGCGACAAACACCTCTGGACGGGCTTGAGCGAGCGCTTTGAGCTCGCCGCCGACCAACCCAGAGTCGAGCATCTGATACAACGGTTTTTGACCACCCAGGCGCTTGAGAGTGTGCGCTGCGTTGAGCAAGGGGTGATGATCGAAGCCGCCGACATCGACTACGCAGCGATCATGGGTTGGGGCTTTGCGCCCTACACCGGCGGACCGCTGACCATGATCGATAACGAGGGCGTGCCCGAGTTTGTCGCTCGCTGCGATGAGCTGGCGTCGCGCTACGGCGAGCGCTTCGCCCCACCCCAGCTGCTCAGGGACCTCGCACAAAGCGGACAGAGCCTACGCGGATGACCCGATCGCAGCCTTATGACCTGATCGTTGTCGGCATGGGCGCTGCTGGCGTTTGTGCCGCGATCGAGGCTGCAGAGCGCGGTCTTGATGTGCTCGTCGTCGATCGCTTCGCAGGGGGTGGCGCCACCGCCATCTCGGGCGGCGTAGTCTATGCGGGCGGAGGCACCTCGATCCAACACGAGGCAGGGATCGGCGACTCCCCGGAGGCGATGTTTCAATACCTCAAGCTCGAAACGCAAGGGATCGTCAGCGACGACACCCTGCGGCGTTTTTGCGAAACCAGCCCTGAGATGATCGAGTGGTTACGCCAGCACGGGGTCCCCTTCGAGGCGAGTCTCTGCCCAGATAAAACCTCGTACCCTTCAAACGACTACTATCTATACTACTCAGGTAACGAGTCGTTTTCGCCCTTCAAAGAGGCTGCTCGACCGGCACCAAGAGGTCATCGAGCGGTCGGTAAAGGTTTGCCCGGCGCCAACTTTTTCAATCCCCTAAGGTCCGCTGCTCAAGCAGCGGGGGTTACCCTGCTTGCGAACACTCGAGCCGAACATCTGATCGACGACGATGACGCCGTGACGGGGCTAGCAGTCCGGCACCTCAAACCCGGACTCATAGCGAGCCTTCACCTTGCGCTCGAGCGCTGGGCCATTTCGCTCAACCCTTATGCGCCGCGCTGGGCTCGACGATTGCGCCGGCTCGGTGACCGTCTACACCGACGCTTTGCGCGCGACTTGGAACTCAAAGCCGACGCCGTCGCGTTGACCAGCGGTGGCTTTATCTACAACCGAAAGCGAGTGCGCAGCGAGGCTCCCAATTATCGGCGCGGCATGCCGCTTGGCACCGTCGGCTGCGACGGCTCTGGAATTGCGATGGGTGAGGCGGTGGGCGGTCAGACCCGCGCTATGAACCGAATTTCAGCGTGGCGGTTTATCAATCCGCCGCTCAGCTTCGCTCAAGGTATTTTGGTGGACGCTCAAGGCAAACGCTTCGTCAACGAAGCGCTCTATGGCGCGGCGCTGGGCGAAGCCATCGTCGAGCAGGCTCAAGGCCAAGCCTATCTGATTCTGGATGACCAACTGGTTCAATCCACGCGCGCCCAACTAGGCCGCGGGAAAACCCACTGGTTCCAAACCGCTCCAGCCTTGCTCAACCTCTGGTTTGGGGCGCGCAAAGCACAGAGTCTAAACGACTTAGCGGCGCAGCTTAAAATAGACCCGGAGACGCTGTCGTCATCGGTCAAAGCCTACAACGAGTCGGGCAGCGACCCCATGGGCAAACCCGACGAATTTTGCGCACAGCTCACCCAAGGACCCTTTCGAGCGATCGATTGCTCGATCACGTCCAAGTGGTTTCCCCTACCCACGCTCACCCTAGGTGGCTTGGTCGTGGATGAAGCCAGCGGGCAGGTCCTCAGGGATGACAACACACCGATCCAAGGGCTCTACGCAGCCGGGCGAGCCGCGCTAGGGGTGTGCTCTCGCCAATACGTGTCCGGACTGAGTATCGCTGACTGTGTGTTTTCGGGCCGGCGTATCGGGCAAGCGCTTACCAAATCCAAGGAATAAGCCGCTTGCGCGCGCTCGGATAATCGCTGAAATTTTGCTGATACCACTGATGATGACTGTAGGCGCGCGGCATCAGGTTGCAGACCGTAAAGACCGCGAACAACGCCGCAGCAGGCGTCGCTGCGGCGATAGCAAAGCCAGTCCACTGGATGATCTCACCCAGATAGTTAGGCGCTGAGACCAGCCGGTACAGACCACCATGAGGGATCTTATATCCGGTCTCGCCAGGGCCGCGCAGGCTCAAGAGCACAGCGTCCGAGTGGTGATTGATCGCCACGCCGAGCGCGAACACCACCACACCGAGACCAACCAAACCCCAAACCGGGTCCTCAACGCGGCTTAGATCGTAGCCATTAGCGG
>Ga0315321_10004549_pt1 | contig 10654 bp, 16 predicted proteins | sample M180m21515metaG_FD_203464 | JGI IMG/M metagenome (GOLD analysis project Ga0315321, IMG submission 203464) | Ammonia-oxidizing marine archaeal communities from Monterey Bay, California, United States - M1 80m 21515 | ecosystem: Environmental > Aquatic > Marine > Intertidal zone | place: USA... | reverse complement strand
AGCTCAGAAATAGATAATAATGATAATGAAATAACACGTCACACAGATCTCGTAAAATACTTTGAAGAATTATTGATTGAATTTAATGAGTTAAAATCAAGAGTTGAGAATTTTGATAAGATTATAAATAAGATTGAAAAAGATTTAGATGCTATTGATAAACAAAAAATCATTTCTGACAATGATAAACGTCGTATGATTGGCTTTTTATGGCTTAAAAAAAGCTTTATCAAAAATAAAGAAATTAAATTAAAAGAAATATATAAAATTAAAAGGCATCTTGATAATGACCCCATCTTTACCGCAAATTAAAAAAATTGAACATAAAAAAATTGAACATAAAAAAATTGAACATAAAAAAATTGAACATAACCATTTTTTTTTATAAATTGAATTTATTTGTAATAATATTAATAATATTTAAAAATGTTTTGTTTGGATAAAAAAACCACACAAAAAATATACAAAAATGCATGTAAACATTTCATTGAAACTGTATCATTACAATTGCATAGAGAAGTCGACGAAGAAGTGGCGTTATTAGTTATTCGTATTATGAATTCAACCTTGACACGTGAAGAAAAGAATGAAGAAAAGAATGAAGAAAAGAACGAAGAAGAATTTAAAAATAAAACTTGTAAAAAAGATATGAAAAAGCCAGAAACTCAACGTCGATTCAAAATTGAGAAACATCATTTTAAAGGTAAAAATGATACCTTTTTACGAATTGGTATTGAAAAAGAAAGTAGACAAGTTCGTAGAATAAACCCAGATAATTGGACAGAAGACGCAACTCAAGAATTTTATAAAAAATTTCCCAAGTTAATAGATGTTGGAGCGGACAGAAAAACATCTTCAAAAAAAGATGACAAAAACGAAAAAAAACCTGATTTAATTTCAAGTCTAGTACAAAAAGCAAAAAAATCCAATACATGTGAAAAGGATGATATATCAAAATCCAACTCATTGGTTCAAAATATATCTGAAACCCCCAAAAAAAAAAAGAAAGTTTCTAGAAAAAAGAAAGAAAATGTTTCTCAAAAAATAAATATAACTGAGTTTCAACACGAAGAATTGGAAGTAACTGCATATATTGATGAAGATGACAATATATGGAATGACAAGCATGAAAAAATTGGTAAATTTAATAGGGATGAAAATAGTATTATTTTTGTATAATATTATTTTTATATAATAATATTAATAACTTATAGGTGTATTTGGGATTTTTTTAATGTTAACATTGATGTTCTTTTATTTTTTCGATATATTTCATCCAAATCTTCGTCACCGTCATTACTATCTATTTCAATATCTGGTTTCCATTCTTGAAACGGATCTAAAATAAAACTAACAAATTTATTGTCTTCTATTAAATCACGATTTTTTTTATAACAACACTTACAGAATATTTGTTTTCGTATCCTCTCAGCACACGTTATTTCTTGTTGAAATAATTGATCAATAATAGAAAATGCTGATTTTAACAATAATATAGTTGTTATAATCTTCTTCTTTTTTTGATAACATCTATTAATTTTATAATCTAAATCCTCGTGAGAAGAAACTTCTGTTTTTAAATATGAAATTTTATTTATTATATTTCTCAGACGAGTAATGTAATCTTTTCTAAAGTTTTCTATTTTTTTTATAATGGAAAAAATGTTAATATTATAGATATTTGGATATCTATATCTTATATCTCTCGGTATTATAAATTGATTTGTTTCTTTAATTTCTTTAATTTTTTTCTCAATATCCTTTATTTTTTGTTTTAAATCTAATTCATCGGATGATGTTATATTTACTTTGTCTGAATGTTTATTTTTCCCAGTTGATGCAAACATGAGAAGATATCCACTTGAGAATTCACATACTGATTGTAATTTATCATATTGATGTGCTGAAATTTTATGTGCTTCAGCCTGAGCATCTAATTTCATATAACTTACGACTGCTAACAAAAAAGATATAAAAGCATTGAGACCCGAATTGATGTAATGTCCCCATGTAAAAATATCAAAAGCAAGTGAAAAAACTGTGGCAAGAGATGATAAAAATATAGCAGGAAGCATTAAATAATTAAGTCGGACATTACTAAAATACTTGGATTCCATATATATAATCTTTTGACCCCGAACATATGTTGCTAAAATATCCATAGAGGAACTATAATATTCATTATCGTCAAAATATAAATGATTAATTTGATCTCTAATTTCCAAATAAGATACTCTTGGAAATTTTTTAGTTACTCCACAAAAATCTTCCAATGAATTACACACATGCGGAGAACGTATAGGACTTAAATCTGAAAATGACAACACTCTATTGATTTTTTCTTTTATTTGGATTTTAACCTTTTTTTTTAATTTATTGTCCAAAACGGTCAAACCTATTTGGTTGAATACCTTATTTTGCAGATCATCAATATTTTCATCTATATATTGTTTGTCTGTTGATTCTGTATTTTCATCTAATATTTCTGTTACTTCAATAACGACATTTTCTTTTTCTGACATTATATAAAATAATCATTATTTTTATTATTTGTAAAACGATCTATTAGTTTTTTTTAATCATTGCCTCTTTTAGTTGGGTATGATCCGCTATATTTCTTTTTAAGGCTGTTTTTAATTTATCAGGATTGTCACTTGTGACATCCTCTGTCATACTTGCAAACATCATTTGCCATTCATATAATTGTTCTGGGCTATTTAGATAATTAGGATGAAGATCTTCCCAATCGCTTAATTTACAAGTCTGTTTTAATTTAATATTGCTAATGGTCTTATCTATTTGCGTATTATTTGCATCTTTCGCCCATTTATCATCATCTTTAACATAAAATTGCAATCTTTTTGAATCGCTACAATGTATGGGTCTATCTTTTGGATCCATATCCTTTAATTGTTTTGTAAAGATATTAGTAACTCCTGCAATAAATCCATTATTTTTTGAATAATCTAGATCATCCAATGATACATATAATTGGTCTATAAAATCAGTCAAATTCATCGCATTTTTACACTCTTGGTTAAGAAATACATTAATTGATATAGTGTTATTATTATTATTACCGATTTTAGGTATCATATTCGCATTTGCCTTTATAGACTCTTTTAAAAGACCAATAGTTTCACTCATCTGCTTTTGTTGTTCTTTGAATATATCCGTCAATAAATTTTTGTTCATAGAGGATTTTTTATTATCATTTAATGGTAATTTATTATCGTTGTTACCATTTTCAACAGATATTATATCGTATACCATACATTTTTTTTTATGACGTGATAAACCACTTCTATGTTTATATTTTTTTTTACATATTGTACATTTAAAATCAACAAACTCATCATATATCTCCTTACTTTGGGATTTTTTGTGTTTGCGTGTTGTGCAGTGTTTATTATAATCTTTCCTATTGTTTGTATAGTAATTACAATCAAAACACTCATATTTATAATGGGTTGGGGATTTTTTCATTATCTTAATATATGATAATAAAAAAATCCGCTTAAATTAATTTTTATATTTATTAGAGTTTTTTATGAACTGTCCAAATAATTAATGTATTTTTTTATATTTTTGTCTATGCCCTAAAACCCACTGCATATAACAGGTGGTTTGAGGTTTTCAATTATTTATAAATTAATTTCAACACTTTTTGAAAAAAAGATCATGTTTTTTACAGTATTTTCTGAAAAAGTTCTTTAAGTATGCAAAAACATAATAGATATTATTTTTTATTTTCAACTTTTTTTTATTAGGTTTACACTACATGTTTCAGTAACACCACTTTTTCGAAATTGATACTCGTGGTTTGATCAGTCATAAGAAATGGTAACAATGGTAACAGTGTTACCATTGTCAAAATCTATATTTTCAACACTTTGTCGTTTTGTTGACTTCTTTACATTATCAGGGTTTATTTTCATAAAAATAAAAAATTTTCGATATATAAATTCAACAAACGTCAATAAAAAAATCCCATTTGGGGATTTTTTTATGACGATTATTATGGTAATAAATTGGAAATGCAAATATATTTCTAACCAATTTTGATCTACTTTTCATAAATTGTAAATGGGGATTTTTTGGGGATTTTTGTTACCATACACATGGGTAACAAAAAAATCCCTTGAAATACGATCAACACTTCATGATTTTACTGTTGGTAACAATCCTGTTTTTTTCACTTTTCATTTTTCCTACATTATGATAACAATAGTTTTTTTGCGTTTTTTACGAAAAAAGTTTATAGCGATTTCCGATTTTGGACATTTATTAAATGTCCATTTTGCAATATAGCTATAAACTTTTTTCCAAAAAAAAACACAAAAAACTTTTACACTAAATTAGTAAATATATCAACTATCAAATATCGTCACACAATAAGATCTATAAAACACGTTATGGTCTTAAAAAAAACTATTTCAAAAAAAATAACAATAACTTCGATATTATAAATCCATTTTGTAAGCAAATCGCATCATGGTTTTTATATTGACAATATTAGCATCGTCTAAATTTAGATGTTGAAATGATAGTTCTTTTTTTAAAGTATTTTTCACAATAAAAATATAAAGCAAAATCGTCAACTATAATCATATATGTCAGGCAATGATAATCTGGTTAGAGATTTTTTAAATAGATGTAATATAGTGTTTACTGAATTTTCACAATTAGAGGGAATGAATATTCCCAGAGAAATATTATTGTCCAATGAAATTTATGATAAAGTTAAGGGTGATATAGGTAAAATAAAAAAATTTTACAGCAGTGGATCTATGACTAGTTTACAGAAAAATGCAGAAACTGTCCAAAAATGGCCATTATTAAATCTTGTACGTCAAATACTTAAGACTAATAATTATATAATGCATCCTATACGAAAAAGCAACGGATATGCAAAGGATGGAAAGAAAAAATATTTAAGATTTTTTTTGATAAAACGTATAAAATCAGTTAAACCTCCCGAAGACATTGTTATTCAGGAAATTGCGTAAAATCATGAATATATTTTAATTATAATAAATTAAATGAGTTCATTAAATCCAATAGTTGGAGTTAGTTTATGTATCGGTGCTTTAGGAGCAGGATTGGCTTATTTAGCATATAATAATGATGAAGAAAATGATGAAGAAAATGATGAAGAAAATGATGACGAAGTTAAACCTGTCCCGGAAGAAGTTAAACCTGTTCCCGAAGAAGTTAAACCTGTTCCCGAAGAAGTTAAACCTGTCCCCGAAGAAGTTAAACCTGTTCCCGAAGTTAAACCTGTCCCCGAAGTTAAACCTGTCCCGGAAGAAGTTAAACCTGTCCCGGAAGAAGTTAAACCTGTCCCGGAAGAAGTTAAACCTGGGCCATTAGAAAATGAAACAAAAAAAACGAATATGCAACAATTTTTACAAGATACTTATGAAAAAACAAATTAAAAAATATATATTTACAGAATAAATTGCAAATATATATATATATGGCGTTTTGGGGGGATCGAGATACAAGTATTTTCTTTTACGAAGAACCGTATGTAAAATCCAAATATATAGCAGAGTATTATAATAGTCTATCTGGATTTATATACACATTTGTCGGTATTTATTTTTTAAAAACTCATATTCATAAAATGGGACAGACATTAATTGTATTAGGTATAGGAACAGTAACACTTCATTCAACACAAAGATGGTATGGTCAATGGTTAGATGAATTAAGCATGTTATATTTATCTTATCAAAGCATACGATATTTAAGATTAAAGGAAAAAAAAACAACATCTATTCTCTGGGTTCCATTAGGATTGTCTATATATACACAATCTTATAATTTTGTATTTATTTTATTATTTACAATATGTCAAATTTATATTTTATTTGTCTTGAAAAAACCTATACCAAAAAAAAATTACGAAATGCAGGCTTACATTTATAATATAATTTATAAATATTTATTTTTATTTTCAATAATAATATGGACAATAGAACATTCAGGATATGACTCTACTGATAGTTATCATTTACATGCATGGTGGCATATTGGTACAGGTGTATCAGTTTTCTTTGGATTAAATGAATTAGTCATATGTATATAATATTTTATTACCTAATATTAAATGTTAAATTTTATATTAGGTTTTGCGAGTGGATTATATGTCGGAACATACAATCATAAAACATGTAGACCATGTTTAGAGAGAATTTCTGATTGTTTTAAAAAAGAGTTTGATCGTATGACTGATGTAGACAACGATAAAAAGTCAGACACCAATAAAAAGTCAGACGAATAAAAAGTGTTAATTGCTAAATAGAGATGGTATGTCGTATTGAGTAGATCCATTATTTTGAGTTGTAGTATATTTAGCAATAATTTTAGGATTGTCTTTATTTTGAAAGATGTCTTGATTATCGTATACATTACTTTCTTCATCAATCCAATAAACAATTCCTTTAATTTCTTGTGCAAAAACAGTTTTCAAATTATGAGTTTTCTTTTGTTGAACTTCATTCAATTCTCCATGAGGAATACCTTTAATATGAGTTCCGCAAAACTTTTCATCCTTTTTCTTTCTCCGAGTACATTGTTCCTTATTAGCCCTTAAAGCACAACAGCGGTCATAAAAAGGCACAATATTTTTAATCCTTTTTCTCTTTTGCAAATCGGTTTTCTGAAATTCTAATGACTGATAATCATAAATATATTGCATAAGACCAGCAATATCTGTTGAATTATTTTTAGCACAATCCATTGACAATACTCTAGATTTTATATCTTCCTTAAATTGTTGCAAATAAGCACGTGTTTTTGTATTAAGTCTTTTTTCCATAATTTTCCTTTAAACCAATAACATAAGATATATTAAAATCAATTTTGTTAATATATTTCAAACCAACTTATAGAATTATATTTTCAAAAGAAAGGAAGCAACTTGTGGTGGTAGTATAAGTGAAAATAAAAATAAGGCATTTCCCCATAATTGTATTGGAAGAACTTTATCCATTGGTAAAGTAGGAAATGAGAAACTTAATAAAGAAATAAATCCATTAAAAAAAACAAACCCTAAAATGATCATAATATATTTATTCATATAATTAATAAATAGATTAAAATATACTGTATCCGGTGTATTGCGGGTCCCAGTTAGCCTTCAAACTTTGCATATCAATTTCATGTATTGTTAATGCATTTATATTTTCTAAATTTTTAGCAACTATAGAATGCATTTGGTTATAATAAGTGTTGTCGTCTATTTTTAGTTTACTAATTAAAACACTGTCATATTTTTGGGCCCATTTTCCAATAACAAATTTATTTTTTTTTACACTATCGTCAATTATAGATTTATGATAATTGTCATGTTTATTATTTAATATTACCCTGCTTTTTCCTAAAAATACAGAATATCTAATAATTCCTCCTTTTTTATACATACCATCCTCGTCAGTAATTAATTTATTATTAATTTTAATCATTTTATAATTACTAGACCATCCTCCACGTCTAAATGCCCCCAAATAATCAGTAAAATAATAGAAAGGTCCAAAGGGGGCACTTGTTGATGATTTTAAGCCTATAATATATAAATAAGGAAGTTTATTGAAATACTCCCCGTTATATAAAACAACAGGTGTTTCTATATAGTGATCATTTCGATTTTTTAAATGGATCAACGATGGTTTATTGTAAAATAAATTATATACTGATGAATGTATTGGGAAATTTAGTATTTTTTTATGATTACATATTTCATCTATTAACGTCCACCAGAATTTTTCATTCTTTTTCTTAATAATTTGGTCTGTAGATTTTTTGTAATCTATATTGTAAAATAAATACACTTCGTCGTTGTACAAAGTGTATCCAATACAATTATACTGTTTATCAAAAATTTTTTTAATCATGATTTTACCCTCGTCCAATATATTCATATTTTTTTTATATTCCTTGAATGGAAATATACACAAATTAGCCTCTTTATTATCACTATTTGGATATTTAAACAATAAGTATTGTAAATATGGGTATAAAACTTGAGAATATTTTGTACTTTCAATAATTCTAAAACAACAAAAATTAATATGAGAACCTTCTTTTATTTTAATTTCGTGAAAATTAGTTTTCAAACATTTATTAATAGCATATTGAAAATAATTATCAGTTGCTGCTGATTTTTTGGCCGAATGTGTTTTTTCTTCTGCTTCTAAATTTTTTAAATAATCTTCGGTATTACTGATATTGCTTTTAGTGAATATTTCAGTTATATCATTAGTATCCATATATATATATATATACATTTAAAAGGTTTATTTAGATTTATTTTTTTGACTTATGTTTAAGTTTTCTTCTTTATTTTTCTTCTTATATTTTCTTTTTCTTTTATTTGCCTACCATCTAATATAAATTTTCCTAATTGATCAACAATGTCTTTGTCATTTTTAAAATATTCTGATAGACTAACTAATAAATGTTTTTTACTGAGGGGTGTTTTGGATTTTGTTTTTGTATATATTAATTCACCATCTGGTATATTAAATACATCAATATCATTTTGTTTCATTGTATTTACTAAATCATTTGTTAATTCTTTTTTTTGGTTTCTTCTCTCTTTAACTGCTTTTTGCAATTGTCTTATTTCATTATCAATACTTATCCACGCTTTAACGTTATCTAATAATTCTTGATTTGCCATTAAATAATATATATTTATTTATTTATATATATATATTAAATACTAATTGTTTTATGGACTTGTTTCCAATGTGTTTTACATAATTCCAAATTATATATTTTTTTACAAGGACATGAAGTGCCTTTTTTCTGACCTCTTTTATAAATATATTTACATCCAACATCCAAGGATGAAGTAATAATTATGTTTTGTGTTGATTGTGGATACATTTCTGCTTTTGTGGTTCGATTATCTATAAGACGTTTATGATTTTTGCAGTATTTATCTGAACACTTCTTTCCACACCATTCTCCTTTTCTTTTCCCACTTAAAAATGCATATACACATGAGTTAGGTAAATATTGCATATTTTCTGGATGATTTACAAATTTTGTTTTTAAAAACCCAGTTCTATATGGCAATAATCCTGTCTGAATGTTTCTACAATAAGGACATTTAATTTGATTTTTCTTGAGACGGGTTACTTCTAATTGGTTATGTTGACATTTTTGATTAGTTATTTCATTAAATATTGATTTATAATTAAATTTATGACCACATCGAAGTGTAATATATTCATGTTCCAATGGTAAATTTGTTATTAAACATACATTATCATCAACTTCATTTTGATCTGATAATAATTTATATAATTGACTATTGAAATCTTCATTAGAAATCTTATTAGACGTATTAGAAATCTTATTGGACTTTTTACTAATTTTTTTATTATCTACTTTCATATAGTCTATGATTAAATATAATATTTATATTCTTTATATATAATAAGAATGAACACTAATTTAGGAAATATATGGAGTAACAAATTACCACATACTCCAAAAATAAACAAATTTAATAATATATTTAGTTCAAAATCTAATATCAATAAAGTAAATAGTGCTTTAAGATCTCAAAATAACGTTATATCAGGATTTTCAAAAATTAATATGAATGGAAAAAATAGTAAAAAATATTGGGGAACGCCTACTTGGTATTTATTTCATAGTATTGCTGCCAAAATAAATGAAGAATATTATAAAAATAATTATAAAATGGTTTGGCAATTTATTAAATTAGTATGTTCACAATTACCATGTCCTTATTGTAGAAGTCATGCAATGTCATATGTAAATAAAATTAATGATACCCAAGTAAATACAAAAGAAAAACTTATCGATATATTATATAATTTTCATAATCATGCAAATACAAATTCAGGTTCTAAGCAATATTCCAAAGAAAACTTAGATCTTTATAAAAAGGCAAATATACAAAAAATGTTTAATTTTTTTTTGTCCAGATTTTTTAAATCATATTATGGTACCAGACAGTTCCAAGATTGGAATAAATCAATATTTAAAGTCAAACTTAGAGAATTTATGGAAGAAACAAAAGAACATTATGATGAATAATTATTATTTATTTATAAAAATAATAATTAAAAATAATAATTAAAAATAATAATTATTGGAACTTAAAGTTTATATACTTCATATAAATAAATGGTTCATTGGGTTTATATTTTAAGATGCGATGGTGAAATAGAAGAGTGGACAAGTAAAGGTATGAATGATAAGATATATGTGGGAGAAACACTCCGATTATATAGACGATTAAAAGAACACGTAGATAGTGATAGAAAAGGTTCTTGTACAACATCAGAATTTTATCCAAATAGATTAATTGGATTATATAAAGTAGAAGATGATTTACTGTATATCGATCATGAAAATGATATATATAAAAAAATGTACGAAGAGGGTTACCTAGATAAATTAGAAAATAAAACAGATGCATTAAATTTAGAAAACACAATCACCGAAATGTATATGCAATCAATGGGTCCTAAATGGGAAAATGTATATGGTGGTAAATATCATAATGGGTATAGACCCATTGATAATCCTAGTGTATCTGTGAAATTTAACAGGCCATATTGTAATTGTAAAATACCAGCAGATATAAAGGAAAGAAATGGAAAAA
>Ga0315321_10004546_pt1 | contig 10659 bp, 10 predicted proteins | sample M180m21515metaG_FD_203464 | JGI IMG/M metagenome (GOLD analysis project Ga0315321, IMG submission 203464) | Ammonia-oxidizing marine archaeal communities from Monterey Bay, California, United States - M1 80m 21515 | ecosystem: Environmental > Aquatic > Marine > Intertidal zone | place: USA... | reverse complement strand
CCTTGAAGGGATGCTGGACGAGATCCCGTTCACGCCGCTTTTTAATGCAACCGGCGCTCCCGCAGCCTCGGTGCCATTATCAAAAACTGAAGACGGACTGCCGATCGGGATTCAGATTGGTGCGGCGCTAGGCCAGGAGAAAACACTGCTGCGTCTGGCACGTACATTTGAGGTCGAACACCCCTGGCACTCCCGTATCTGAGATAGATATCCCTATGCCTTCGTACCTGTTTGATCTTTACAGTGCATTTACCGATACGCCGTTTGGCGGCAGTCACGCTGGGATCATCTATGATGGTGAATCGGTGTCGACTGAAAAGATGCAGCAGATCGCCCGGGAGGTTCGCGCCCCGGCAACTTGTTTCGTAATGAAGGTGGACGGGCGTGATGTTCATGTGCGTTTTTTCTCAACCGCCCAGGAATACCCAATGTGCGGACACGGCACCCTGGCGCTGATGACAGGCCTTATCGCGCGTGGGTATCTGGACATCTCCCAGGGCGCGACAGAAAACGTCCACCTGCACACAACCGCAAACTCCGCGCTCGTCAGAGTAACTCATCAGAATGACGGGCGGGTCGAAGTGATGCTGAACCTCGAACCTGCTAAGTTTGAAGCGGCTTCCATCGATGACGACGAGCTGCGGACACTTTTCGGTGGGAGTCCAGATGATCTGGAGACTTCGTTGCCTATTGAATTTACGGCGTCGGATTTTTCCCATCTGGTGGTTCCGATGGCGAGTCTGGCCGGTGTCCAGTCGCTGTCTCCAGATTTCGACAGACTGAATGATTATTGCGAAAAGGCGGACATCGACACGGTCATGTTCTTCTGCCGTCAAACGGTCGAGGCCGAAAATACCGTGCACTGCCGTGAATTTGCGCCACGTGCGGGAACGCCGGAAGTGCCTGCAGCAGGAACAACCAACAGGGCGCTGGCTTGTTATCTCGCCCGTCATGGTTTGATCAATGCGCAAGGTAATGCACCGTGCATCGTTCGCGCGGAGCAGGGGTACGAAATCGAACGTCCGAGTCTCGTTACCACCCGTATGGCGCTCGATGGAAACGTGCCCACCGATATCTGGGTGGGGGGTCTTGCCACCCAGGTCGTCCGTGGGCAATTTTCCGTCTGAAAGTAGGCCGCTGGTGGCGTTGTATTTATCTCGCTCTATGACAGAATCTTCGGATGCCTGAATACCGGACAACTTCGCTTGCCAAAGGATTGCCCGCTACGGTCCCGTTTGTCGGGCCTGAGGCACAGGAGCGACTCCTCGAAAAAACATTCGCGGCACGGATCGGGGCTAACGAAAACGTGTTCGGCCCTTCTGCAAAAGTCACCCAGGTCATCGCTGAGATGGGTGCACAGGCGTGGAAATATGGTGACCCTGAGTTCTTTGAGCTTCGCCACGCGCTAGCAGAGCATCATGGTGTTGGACCAGAGCACATTATGGCGGGAGAGGGTATTGATGGCCTCTTTGGCTATCTGGTCCGGCTCTTCGTGGGCCCAGGCGACAAGGTCGTCACTTCAGCAGGGGCGTATCCCACCTTTAATTTTCACGTTGCAGGTTATGGCGGGGAACTCATCACCGTGCCATACCGGGATGACCATGAAGATACTGAAGCGTTGATCGAGGCGACGAAACTCCACAATCCCAAACTCGTCTATCTCGCTAATCCCGATAACCCCATGGGTACCTGGTGGCAGGCGGAGGCGGTCGAGGCGATGGTGGAGAAGATGCCGTCAGAGTCCTTGCTGGTACTCGACGAAGCCTATGGCGAATTTGCCCCGGAGGGTGTGATGCCCCCAATCGATCCGTCTGATAGCCGGGTATTGCGGTTTCGTACCTTTTCCAAGGCCTATGGGTTGGCCGGTATCCGTGTGGGTTACGCGATCGGCGAGCCGACACTGATCAACGAGTTCAACAAGATCCGTAATCACTTCGGGCTTGGATGTGTCGCCCAGGCGGCGTGCGTCGCAGCGCTTTCGGATACGTCGCATCTTAACAGCGTGGTTACCAGGGTGAGAGAAGCCCGTGAGAGGCTTTATCAGATTGCATCGGATAACGGGCTTGAAGCCTTGGCATCGGCAACGAATTTTGTGGCGATCGACTGCGGTCGCGATGGTGATTTCGCCAAGGCGGTTTTAGACAGTCTCGTGGCCCAGGGAATTTTCGTGAGGATGCCGGGAGTGGCTCCGCTGAACCGGTGCATTCGCGTCTCGGTAGGGTATTCGGAAGATCTTGCACTGTTTGCGACCGCGTTGCCCAAAGCCTTGGAAGCGGCGGCAGGCTAAGGCGTCTGCGCTGATTATTTGACCAGATAGTAAGAGAAAAAAAGTTCAACGTTAGTGTGGAGAAGACTATGTCGATAACTTTGGATCAGGCGCAAACCCTGATAGGTGGCGCGCTGGCAGAGGCGCGAAAACTGAACCTGAAGCCGGTCAGCGTGATCGTGCTGGATATTCGTGGTTCGATTGTTGCTGCGGCTTCTGAAGATGGCGTCAGCGCTATGCGTGCCCGGATAGCTCATGGCAAAGCCAATGCAGCGATCGCACTCGGTATGGGTACCCGCGCCCTGATGAACCGGGCGGAACAGCAGGCCTACTTCATTCAGTCGATAAACGGCCTTGCTGGTGGCGACATGGTGCCGGTACCGGGAGGCGTGCTGGTACGGGATGCTTCGGGCGGGCTGCTCGGGGCAGTGGGGATCTCTGGCGATACCTCCGACAATGATGAATCGGCAGCACTGGGCGGTATTACCGCTGCAGGCCTTGAGGCCGAAACTGGTTGATGGTTTATAGAGCGTGGCGACTTCAGGCCTTGCCAAGTCTTTAGGCTACGGTATTATTCCGCGGCCAAAAAATTTCTAATGGGGCGAAAGCCATGTCCATGCCTTACCTGACACCCTCGATCCGTATACGAAAAACACCGTTCTCGAGTCGTGTTAACGCGGCAGGCGTTAAAGCCTATACGGTGTATAACCATATGCTGCTCCCATCTTTTTTTACCACGCCGGAAGAGGACTGTCAGCACCTGAAGTCTGCAGTTCAGGTCTGGGATGTTTCCGTCGAACGTCAAGTTGAGATTGTAGGACCAGATGCACTTCGTCTGGTACAGATGACAACGCCACGTGATATGTCCCGCATGCAGGATGATCAGTGCTATTACGTGCCGATGGTAGATGCATCGGGCAGAATGATGAACGACCCGGTAGCGATACGGCTGAATCAGAATCGCTTTTGGCTGTCGCTGGCTGATTCCGACATGCTGCTGTACTGCAAGGGCCTCGCGGCAGCTGCCCATCTTGATGTCGAGGTGTTCGAGCCGGATGTTTCGCCACTGGCGATCCAGGGACCCAAGGCTGATGAACTGGTGGCCCGCGTATTTGGTGACGACATCGTCAGCACGCGTTTTTTCAGATACAAGACGATAAATTTTCAGGGGCAGGATATGATCATTGCCCGCTCCGGGTGGTCCCACCAGGGTGGCTTTGAACTGTATCTTGACGGCAGTCAGTATGGCGAAGCACTTTGGGACGCCCTCTTTGCGGCGGGTGAGGATCTGGACGTGCGTGCGGGATGTCCGAATCTGATTGAGCGGATCGAGGCAGGGCTTTTGTCTTTTGGTAGCGACATCACGCCGGCACATACACCTTTCGAGGCAGGTCTTGGAAAATACTGTAACCTCGATACGGTGAATGGCTTTCTTGGGTATGCAGCCCTGTCAAAGTTGAGCACCCCTTCGAGGCAGATTCGCGCACTGGAGATGGACGGCCCCGCGGTGCCTGCAATCTACGACCCCTGGCCGTTGCAGGATGGTGAAGGTAATGTGGTGGGGCAGATTTCATCCTCAACCTGGTCGCCTGACTACGACACCAACGTGACCATCGCCATGGTCGATCGCTCACATTGGGATGCGGGGACGGTACTGATGGCCAAGGTTCCTGATGCTGACCGCAATGCGACGGTCCGTGCTGGGTTCTGGGGCTAGGAGAAATCTCTTAGCGGTCGTGGCCTGAAAAGTTGAAGCAGGATACCAAGAGCACGGTCGTGCTGGGGTGGGCTTTTGTGGTGGATGGCCTGGATCGCTTTTTGCCTTGATATCCCGTAGATTCAGTTTTCTCTTCTCATCAATGCGTTAATCGGCATGGGTCTACATCAGGAACTGTCTGGTTTGCTCGTGGTCTCTATGGAGCAGGCTGTCGCCGCGCCATACTGCGGGCTGATGCTGGCGGATGCCGGCGCCCGTGTCATCAAGATAGAGCGCAAGGAGGGAGACTTTGCGCGGGGATATGATCGTGGCGCCAATGGCAACTCTGTTTTCTTCTCCTGGCTTAACCGCGGCAAAGAGTCGATTGCCATCGATCTCAATTCGGATGACGATGAAGCACTGCTGAGATCAATGCTGGAAAAGGCTGACGTCTTTCTGCACAACCTTGCCCCCGGTGCGTTAGCAAGGCGCGGCTTTGGCGGCGATGCGCTGCGCGAACATAATTCGGGGCTTATTACCTGTGAGATCAACGGTTACGGTTCTTCAGGTCCAGGCGCCCGGAAAAAAGCTTATGATTTTCTCGTTCAGGCTGAAAGCGGCATCTGCGCAATCAATGGCACCCGGGAGCAGCCTGCACGTGTCGGCATCTCCATCTGCGATATTGCTTCCGGGCAGACGGCGTTTTCTTCGATCTTGAGAGCGCTTATCCAGCGAGGGCGTACCGGCACCGGAATCGATATCTCCATCGCCATGTTTGATGTGATGGCAGACTTCATGAATTTCCCACTGCTGGCGCATCGTTATCTCGGCGGGGCGCCTGAACGCATGGGCCTGACCCATGCTTTGATTGCCCCTTATGGCGCCTACCGGGTGAAAGGTGACGGACAGATCCTGATCGCGATACAGAGTGACCGGGAATGGTGCATCTTCTGTGACGCTGTACTGGGCCAGCCCGAGTTGGGACAGGACCCGCGTTTTGTGAATAACACCGAGCGTGTCCGGCATCGGGACGTGATGGATAAGATCATCAATGTGGTATTCGGTCGATACGATATTGATGAGATTACCCAGTTGCTGGATGACGCGCAGATCGCATGTGGCCGCCTCAGCAGTGTTGAGGATCTTGCCGATCATGCGCTCATACGCAATCAGGTAGCGGACTTCGACGGCGTCGAGGTGAGCATGGCTGACCTGCCGGTTGTCACCGATGGAGTTCGGCCAACCGTGGTCCCGGTGCTGGATCAGCACGGCTCGTCAATTCGTAAAGAATTCTTCGGTTAACACTGCCATAGCGACGGTCAGACATCCATGAGCATAAAACCACCCACTTACCCGCTTGACCATCCTGAGATTCGCGAAAGTGTTTCCCGCTTGTGTGAGGATTTTCCGGGTGAGTACTGGCGTAAGTGCGATCGTGAGCAGGCATATCCCGGCGAGTTTGTGAAGGCGCTGACCGAAGCCGGCTTTCTGGGCGCCCTGATCCCTGAATCTTATGAAGGTTCAGGTTTGCCGCTTTCAGCGGGGGCGGCGATTCTCGAGGAAATTCACCGCTCGGGCAGCAATGCGGGGGCGTGTCACGCACAGATGTACACCATGGGCACGCTGTTGCGTCATGGATCTGAGGCCCAGAAGGAAAAATACCTGCCGGCCATCGCCCGAGGAGAACTGCGCCTGCAGGCTTTCGGGGTCACCGAGCCGACCAGCGGTACCGATACCACGGCACTTCGTACCACGGCACAACGCGTCGACGATCATTACGTCGTGAACGGACAGAAGATCTGGACCTCTCGCGCCGAGCACTCAGATCTTATGATTCTGTTGTGTCGCACGACATCCCGGGACGAGGTTCAGAAAAAGACCGACGGGCTGTCGGTGTTGCTGGTGGATATGCGTGAGGCGGGTGACGAGACGCTAACCATCCGGCCGATCCGTACGATGATGAATCACGCGACGACCGAAATCTTTTTCGATGATATGCCGGTTCCGGTCGAAAACCTGATTGGAGAGGAAGGCCGCGGCTTTCGATACATTCTATCGGGCATGAATGCAGAGCGGATTCTGATCGCGGCTGAGTGTATTGGTGATGCCAAGTGGTTTATCCAGAAAGCCACTGCCTATGCCGCAGAGCGGTCTGTTTTTGGCAGACCAATCGGCCAGAATCAGGGGGTGCAGTTTCCTATTGCGAGGGCCTATGCCCAGATGCGTTCAGCAGAACTTATGCTGCGTGAGGCGATTCGACTTTACGATGCCGGTGAGAATCCCGGCGAAGAAGCAAACCTCGCAAAGATGCTTTGTGCGGAAGCGTCATGGACTGCCGCAGAGATGTGCGTGCAGACTCACGGGGGTTTTGGCTTTGCCGAGGAATACGATGTTGAGCGCAAGTTCCGCGAGGCGCGGCTTTATCAGGTGGCGCCGATTTCCACCAATCTTATTTTGAGTTACCTCGGCGAGCATGTCCTGGGCTTGCCACGGTCTTATTGATAGCGCCTGCGAGATTCCATGATGAACGAAGACGAACATAAACCGGTCCAGCCCCGTAGAAGTTTTATTTTTGTCCCGGGTTTGAGGCCTGAGCTTTATCCCAAAGCGCTGGCGAGCGGTGCAGATATTGTATGTGTTGAACTCGAGGACGGGATCGCGCCGCACAATAAAGATGAAGCCCGGGAAAAGACCATGGCGCTCTTCACCGAGCCGCAGGCCGAAGATGGCGTAGAGCGCATCGTCCGCATCAACTGTCTGCGCTCAGCGGTAGGACTTGATGATGTTCAGGCGATCCTCGCGACGGACATGCCCCCGCCGGCATTAATGCTGCCCAAAGTAGTTTCTCCGGATGAAGTGGTCTGGCTTGATGATCTGCTGACTGAGCGCGGTCACGATACCCGTCTGCATATCATTATTGAGATGAATGCAGGGCTTGAAGCGGTCTTCGATATAGCTCGATCCAGCCCTCGTATCGATGCGCTGTTTTTTGGCGGAGTGGATATGGCGGCGGATCTGCGGTGCAAAAACGCCTGGGAGCCGCTGCTTTACGCGCGCTCGCGAGTGGTGCACGCGGCCGCCAGCATCGGCGTTGATGCGGTGGATGTTCCGTATCTGGATCTTGAAGACCTTGAGGGCATGAAGATTGCAGCTCAACAGGCCAAGGATCTTGGATTCAGCGGCAAGGGCGCGATTCACCCGAAACAGATCGCGGATCTCAACGGTGTATTCACGCCCTCCACCGAGGAGATTACCCGCGCACGGAAAGTTGTCACGGCCTTTGAAGAGGCCAACACCGGCCTCGTCGTGGTGGATGGAAAACTGATTGAAAAGCCCGTGGTCCGGGAAATGCGCAGAATTCTCTCTGTGGCAGGGCGCGCCGGGGTCTAAGTTACTACAACTGCACCCCTATCCCAAAGCAGCCTTCAGGGCCTTGGCGCCGTCGCGTAGTGCTTCGGTGGCTTTATCCAGGATACGGCTGTAGTGGATGAAACTGTGCAGTACCCCGGGGTAGATTTTCAGGGCGGCCTGTTTGCCCGCCGTCTGCATGGCGTCGTAAAGGGCGGTTGAGTCATCCTGCAGCGGATCGCATTGCGCAGCCCCGATGAAGGCTGTTGGCAATACGTGGATATCTCCATTTAAGACCTTGAAGCGGGGATCGTCTCTTTCCCGGGTTTCAGTAAGATAACTCGTCAGGTAAAACTCTTTTTCCTCAGGCGTAAACTCAAATTCGGCGTTACCGTATTGCTGCCACGACGCCGATTCGGTTAAACCATAGGCGCCGTAATACAGCAGCAGAAATTGGATAATGCCGGGACTTTGTTGGTGACAGAGCTGGGTCACGCCAACCGCCATGTTGGCGCCGGCAGAATCGCCGCCGATTCCGAGCCGAGAACTGTCCAAGCCGCAACTTTCGCCCTTAGCCTGTAGCCACTCAATCACGGCCTGCGCCTCGTTGATCGCTACGGGGAATTTGTATTCCGGCGAGAGGGCATAGTCGACGCCGACCACGTGAGCGCCGGAGAAATCAGCCAGCAGACGCATCACCCGATCGTGGGTATCGAGATTTCCGACTACCCAGCCTCCGCCATGAAGATACAAAAGGGTGGGCCCATCACTTGCGTTAAGCGGCTTGTAAATTCGGACGGGAACCTCCCGAACTGGCCCCGGAATACTCAATTCCGAGACGTCGTGCATCTCGGGCTTGATCTCGTTCCACCAGGCCCGTTCCGCATTGTAGACCTCCCGAATCTCTTCAATGGAGAGTGCCGCAAGGTCATCTGTTTCGCGGGTGAGCGTCGCCCGCTTTTTCATAACCGCGAGCATCTGAGGATCGAGTTGCAAGGGTTATCTCCTGTGATCTGGAAAATCCGTGGCAGCCTGGACGATGACCAACGTCATGAGGTGTGGTAAGCCTGCCACTGCTGATCAAAGCGCTCAAGATTCTCGCGGGTATATTCCACAAAGTCGAAATCGATCGTGGAATGAATCTCGGAAACCATGCTCCATAGAGTCTCTCTCAGCAAAGACGCACACTTCATAGCATCAAAAGCGTGTCGGGTGGCATCCGGAGCGGCCGCGTTGAAATAATTGTCCAGCAGCCAGAGCTCTTGCTCTGGGGAAAGACCGTTATTCGATGCCAGATTAGCCAGATCAAAGAGCGGGCTGTTGTAGCCGGCGTAGTCCCAGTCGATTAGCCAGAGGCGTTTGCCATCGTCGATAAAGTTTGCGGCAAGAAGATCATTATGTCCGTAAACAAGATCGATAGACCCGACAGCCCTTTCCAGAGCAGCCGCCTTGTCCTTGAGTGCCGGTAGTACGTCTCGCATCCGGCTGTCGTCATCCTCAAGGGTTGCGAGGTAGTCACGAATCACATGGAACACCCAGAAGATAAGCGCTGGCCCACGAACATTCTTCGTCAGTTCACGGTGACAGGTGTGTAGCATCGGGACGATCTGCTGCAGATAGCTATCCTGCCTGATGTCCTCTTCGGCAAGCGTTTTTCCCTCAATGAAATCAAGAATCAGAATACCGGGAACTTGGTGCACAACAGCCGGCGACAGTCCAACTTTTGCAGCAGCGCGACTCGCCTGAAGTTCGTTGAAGCGCATGACACCATGCAAGGGTATATCGTTGCCCATCCTTACAAAATATTTGCGGCCTTGGTCGGTGGCAACAAAATTGCGGTTGGTAATGCCGCCATCGATGGGCTCCAGGCTAACAACGCCTTTCCAGAAGTCCAATTGCTCAATCTGTTGTTCAGCGCGCTCGTTCATATCGATGATCCGAAGAGGTTCTTTAAGCTCAGGCAGCTATGGTCAGCCTACTGTGTTCGGCAGTACTTTGGCAATAATTTCCGAGAACACCGCAAGCGCCGCAGCTCTTGGAAAGGTGCGCCGATAGACAAGACGCACCTCTCGGACGGCTTGGGGAATCCTCACCTCCCGCAGAATAACCTTGTCGGTGGCGAGACGTCCGCCGTGGACTGAAAGTGCCGGGACCAACGTGATACCCAGGCCCATGCCTACGAGTTGCACGAGTGTTTCAAGGCTGGAGGCATTCAGTTTGGGGAGCGGATTTGCCGCATCACGGTTGTCGATCTTGCAGGCGCTGATGATCTGTTCTGATAGACAATGCTCTTCAGACAACAAAAGCACTTTTTCATTCTTGAGGTCGGAAAGCGTTACCTCATCTTTATTGTAGAAGTGATGGTCCCGCGGATGGGCAAGCCAGAAGGGCTCTTTGAACAATAGAATTTCGTCTAGATCCTCACCGGGGGGAGAGGTGGCAAGCAGGGCGCCGTCCAGCTGATGTTCACGCAATTTTCCGATCAGTTGGTCTGTTGTGGCTTCGGTGAGTTCGAGCGAGAGTTCCGGATGCTGATACTGAAGTTCCAGCATGAATAGCGGGACCAGATAAGGGCTCAAGGTATGAATCGCGCCGATCCGAAGTGGGCCCGCCAATGGATCGTTTTGAGCGTCTCCGAGGCTGCGAATGACTTCGGCCTGCTCCAGTATCTGCCTTGCGTGACCGATGATTGCCTGCCCAATCGGGGTGACGTGTACGCTGCGGTTGGTCCGCTCGAAAAGGATGGCACCGATTTCCTCTTCAAGCTTGTGAATCTGCCCCGAAAGCGTTGGCTGACTGACGAAACAACGCTGGGCAGCCCGACCGAAGTGCAGCGTTTCGCTTACTGCGACAACATATTCAAGGTCGCGGAAGTTCATCTTTATTAATAGGTAATCCCGATTAAATTAATAATAATAAACGATTATACAGATAACAGAATCGGTCTTATATTTCTGCTCACAGTGCTTTGACCAACGCTGATGCATAGTTCATCAAAACAGAAGGAGAAAGATGATGGCCCTTAAAGATTCCAAAACTGAACAAAACTTAAAAGACGCATTTGCCGGCGAGTCGCAAGCGAACCGCCGTTATTTGTACTTCGCCGCTAAGGCCGACGTGGAGGGTTACAACGACGTCGCTGCCGTGTTCCGTTCGACCGCCGAAGGCGAAACCGGTCACGCACACGGGCATCTGGAGTACCTTGAGGAAACAGGTGATCCAGCAACGGGTTTGCCAATCGGTGGAACCGGCGACAATCTCAAAGCTGCGGTCGCGGGAGAAACGCACGAGTACACCGATATGTACCCCGGCATGGCAAAGACAGCGCGCGAAGAAGGCTTCGACGAGA
>Ga0315321_10004542_pt1 | contig 10665 bp, 10 predicted proteins | sample M180m21515metaG_FD_203464 | JGI IMG/M metagenome (GOLD analysis project Ga0315321, IMG submission 203464) | Ammonia-oxidizing marine archaeal communities from Monterey Bay, California, United States - M1 80m 21515 | ecosystem: Environmental > Aquatic > Marine > Intertidal zone | place: USA... | reverse complement strand
TACGTGATTTAAAGGGAGTTGGTTAACATTATGGTTAAAAAAAGTAGGAGTAAAAGTAATTGGATTCTCAAAAGATATTCCAACAAAACCTAGTTTATTTGAATTAGCTGATATTTCAAATAATATTAATTCAATTGAAGGAGATATTAGAAATTATGATGAAATACAGAATACAATTGCAAAAACAAAACCTGAAATAATTTTTCATTTAGCAGCACAATCTTTGGTTAGATCATCCTACACAAATCCTAGAGAAACTTATGAAACCAATATTATGGGAACAGTAAATTTGTTAGATGCTGTAAGAAGTTTAGAAAAAACATGTGTAATCATAAATGTGACAAGTGATAAATGCTATGATAATAAAGAATTCAACAAATCACATATTGAAGAAGATAGATTAGGAGGTTATGATCCATACAGTAGTAGCAAAGGATGTTCAGAATTAATTACATCTGCATTTAGGAATTCATATTTTGAAGCAACTAATCATGAAATTACTTTAGCATCAGCAAGAGCTGGTAATGTAATTGGAGGAGGGGATTGGGCTAAAGATAGATTGATTCCAGATATTATTGAAGCAATTACTCAAGACAAAGAGCTAAAAATTCGCAGTCCTAATGCTGTTAGACCTTGGCAATATGTTTTAGAACCATTAAATGGTTATATTTTACTTGCAGAAAAAATGTGGTCAGATAGAAAAAAATTTGCTCAAGCATGGAATTTTGGGCCAAACGAAGAAAATAAACCAGTATCTTGGATAATAGAAGAAATTTCAAAAATATATGGAAAAAAAAGTAATGTTATTTTAGATACATCAAAAAATCATTTTGAAAGTAAAATTTTGAAATTAAATTGTTCAAAATCTAAAACAAAACTTGGTTGGATGCCAAAAATTGATTTAAAAAAAGGACTTGAAATGACGATAGAATGGTATAAAGAATATGAAAAGCAAAGTGATATGAGAAAAGTGTCAGAAAAACAAATAGACTATTTTAATTCAATCTAATTATCATGGAAAAAAAATGCAGATTCTGTAATGAAAATTTAGATATACTATTTGCAAATCTTGGATCTTCTCCATTATCTAATTCTTTCTTAAAAAAATCTGACTTGATAAAAAAAGAACCGATATTTCCTTTACATGTTTATGTATGTAGAAATTGTTTTTTAGTACAGTTAGAGAAATTTAAAAATCCAGATAAAATTTTCAGAGATTATGCATATTTTTCATCATATTCTGAAACTTGGATTAACCATGCAAGTAAATATGTAGACAAAGTTATAGATAAATTTGAACTGGATAAAAATAATTTCGTCATAGAAATTGCTAGTAATGATGGATACTTACTTCAGAATTTTAAAAATAAAGATATTCCATGTTTAGGTATAGAACCAGCTCTAAATATTGCAAAAGTAGCAAAGAAAAAAGGAATTAATACAATAGTAGAATTTTTTGGTACTAAAATTGCAAAAGAATTATCTTTCAAGCAACAAAAAGCAGATCTTCTAATAGGAAATAATGTTTTAGCACATGTACCTGACATAAATGATTTTGTTAAAGGAATGGAAATTTTACTAAAGTCTAACGGGATTATCACTGTAGAATTTCCACATCTAATGAAGATAATAGAGGAAAATCAATTTGATACAATTTATCATGAACATTTTTCATATTTTTCACTTTATACTGTAATGAAAATTTTTGAAGAACATAATCTAAAGATATTTGATGTTGAAAAATTACAAACTCATGGAGGTTCATTAAGAGTATATGCTACACACAAAAAAAATACAACTCATATTATTAATAATGAAGTTAAAAAAATATTAGAAAAAGAAATAGAATTCGGTATAAAAGATATTAGTACATATACAAATTTTCAAAATAAAATTATTAAAGTAAAAAAACAACTATTAGATTTTGTAGATAATGCAAAGAAAGAAAAGAAAAAAATTGTATGTTATGGTGCAGCTGCAAAAGGAAATACTTTATTGAATTATTGTAATATTGGATTAGATTATATTGATTATGTAGTTGATCGAAGTTCTTACAAACAGGGATTGTATCTTCCTGGTACTCACATTCCAATTAAAAATCCTGATGAAATTAAAAGAACAAAACCGGATTATGTGTTGATTTTACCATGGAATTTACAAGAAGAGATTTCTAACCAAATGAATTTTATTAAAGAATGGGATGGAAAATTTGTAATTCCAATACCTGAAGTAAAAATTCAATAATATTTTCTGAATAAAATTTAATGGAATTATTCTTATAATGATAAATTAACTCATTTAATTAGATATTTTATATTTAAGATAAAATTATTTAAAAAAATTACAGAAAGGTTTATCCTATGAGTTTTTTGCATTAAAAAAGTGTTGAAAAAAATAGCTAATTCAGAATTTAAAAAAAGAAATAAAACTAAAATAAAAAAAATGAATAAGGATACTTCACTAAAAGAACTTTCTAAAAAATGGATTTCAGATAGTTATCCCTATGAATATTCATATCATTTTAATTGGTTAGGTTTACCAATTATTCAATATCCTCAAGACATTATTGCATTACAAGAAATCATCTGGAAAATTAAACCCGAATTAATTATTGAAACGGGAGTTGCTAGAGGTGGATCTATGATTTTTTTGGCATCCATTTTAGAAATGATTGGAAAGGGGAAGGTAATTGGAATTGATATTAAAATTCATGAGGAAAATAAAAATGCTATAAAAAAACATCCTATGTTTAAAAGAATTACATTGATAGAGGATTCATCAATTTCTAAAAAAACTATTAAAAAAATTCACGAATTATCAAAAAATAAAAAACATGTTATGGTAATATTGGATTCGAATCATACTCATGCTCATGTATTATCAGAATTAAAAGCATATTCTCCACTAATTTCCAAAGGAAGTTATTTAGTAGTTTTTGATACACTAATTAGTTCATTACCTAAAGAATTTTTTAAGAATCGTTCTTGGACAAAAAGTAAAAATCCAAGTTCTGCAATAACAGAATTTTTGAAAATAAATAATCGCTTTAAAATTGATAAAACAATTAGTGATAAATTATTAATAACAGCAGCTCCCGATGGATATCTCAAATGTGTGAAATAAAAAAGGAGATTTTAATTACAATGTATAAGGTAATAATTTTATGAAATTTATTGAAACAAAACTAAATGATGTAATAATTATAGAACCAGAAAAAATAGTAGATGATAGAGGATTTTTTGCACGTGTGTGGGATAAAAAAAAAATTATATCATGGGGATTAAATTCGGAACTTGTTCAATGTAGTGTGTCTTTTAATAAGAAAATAGGAACTTTTCGTGGAATGCATTTTCAAGATACCCCATATGAAGAAAACAAACTTGTTAGGTGTACAAAAGGAAAAATTTTTGATATTGTTGTAGATCTTCGTCCATTATCTTCTACATACAAACAATGGGAAGGATTTGAGTTAACTGAAGAAAATCACAAAATGGTGTATATTCCCAAAGGCTTTGCACATGGATTTCTAACATTATCTGATAATACTGAGGTTTTTTATCAAATTTCCCAAGAATTTATGCCAGATTATTCTAAAGGGTTTAAGTGGAATGATCCTGGATTTAAAATAAAATTACCAATTGAAATTTCAATAATTTCAGAAAAAGATAGTAATTTTGAATTATATCAGAGTAAATAATTTTTAAAAATAATTTAGTTTAGATGTATCGTTCATTAAGTATTGGAAGAATTTTTTCAAATAAATTATCAGCTATAATATTATTTCCAAAGTCTCCAACGTGACCAAAATCATAAAAAATAGTTTCAGAATTTGAATCAAAAGCATTTCTTAAATCTAATGTTGAATAACATTTTGAATTTAATTCATTCAATGCTATTTTATAAGAATTATAATTCAGAATAACAGATTCACCATCAAATTTCATAAAATTATTAGATTCTTCAGGTGTTAAAATTTTTTGTCCAGTTCCAACCAATGGTTGTAATGTAATAATTGTTTTAAAATTATTTTCTTTTTGTAATTGACATATATTTTCCCAAGTACTTTTCCATAAAGAAATTTTTTCATTGATTTTATAAGAATTAAAATTAACAACATCATCAGAATTATGTTTCAGATTAAAATAATAAGTTAAAAGGAATTTAGGTGTGATGTAATCACTCTTTCCAACATATCTAATCAATTTATCTAAAAAAATAGGATCAGTTCCTTGAGAATAGAAATCATAGTCTTGAGCTAAATCATTCCATCCATCATAAATTATTAAAAGATCTGGAGAATACGACAAAATTTTTTCCTTGATTAGAATTGATTCAGTATAACTATATGCCTGAGGTATGCCTGCATTAATAACTTCTATATTTTGATCTGGAAAAATGTGATTAATTTTTTCTTGTAAAAAATATGGAATTGTTTTGAAATCTGAAGTTGCCCCTACTCCAAATGTAGTAGAACCACCTATGACAAATATTCGATAATCAGGATTAGATAATAATTCATTTCCACGAAATCCATCAGAATTTACAGTGATGGTATCTAAATTCTGATTTGGAATTAAAAGTAAAGGATTGATTTCCCATTGTAGAGATACATTATCCCTACAAATTTGTAATTTTAAATTTTCATCTACTTCAGTAAAAACATCGCTATTTACAAAATTACAGTTAGGATCATAGTAATCATATATTCTAATTGTAATTTCAAGCGCAGTTAACACAACTAATATGGAAATTATAAAAAACATAGTTTGCTTTTTGTAACTTATCTGAACTGACATTTTATTTTCTCACCAAATAATTTCCCATCACAATACAGTCCATGTCAGTTTTTACAATCATGGAGTAAGATTGCTCAGGGGTGTTCACTATGGGCTCACCCATTACATTCATTGATGTGTTAATTATTACGGGAACTCCAGTAATCTTGTAAAACTCATTGATCAAACTATAATACAACTCATTGCTCTCTTTTGAAACTGTTTGAAGTCGTCCGGTCCCATCCACATGAGTAACTGCTGGAATCTCTTTTGGTTTTTTGACTGGGGCAACCATCAACATGTATGGACTGGGAATGTCCATTTCAAAGTATTCTGATGCAAATTCTTCCATAATTGATGGTGCAAATGGTCTAAAGGATTCACGATGTTTGATTTTGGCATTAAGAATATCTTTCATATCTGCGCGTCTGGGATCTGCCAGAATGCTTCGGTTCCCAAGTGCACGTGGACCCCACTCCATCTTTCCCTGATACCAACCAACTATATTTCCATCAGCAATTAATTGTGCCGTTTTTTGCAGTAATGTGATTCCCTCAAAGTATTCGTATGAAATATTTTTGGAATCTAAAAATGATTTAATCTCTTCATCACTATATGAGGGACCAACATACACATTTTCTTGCATTAATTTGGTATTACTAGAGGTGTTTTTAGGATTTTTATGATAAACATAATACAAGTATTGAGCTGCCCCTACTGCACTACCTGCATCCCCTGGAGATGGTGGAATGTGAACATTCTCAAATGGACCTTTAGATAGTATTTTATAATTTGCCACTCCGTTTAGTGCTACTCCTCCACCAATACACAGATTTTTCATTTTTGTTTTAGTATGAATGTGATTTACCATTTTTAAAATTACATCTTCTAATACTTTTTGTGCACTAGCTCCAATATCGAAATGAATTTGTAAAGTTTTTTCATCTCTTGTTTTTGGTTCTATGCCAAATAGTTTTGAGAATTTTTTACTAGTCATTACTTTGTCATATGTAAATGCAAAGTATTCCATGTTGAGATGAATACTTCCATCATCTTTTACATCAATTAGATTATCTACAATCAAATCATAATACTTTGGTTTGCCATAAGATGATAACCCCATTAGCTTGTATTCTCCCTCATTAACTTTGAATCCTAGAAAATATGTAAATGCAGAATAAAATAATCCCAATGAATGTGGCCACCGTATATCATTTGTAATTTTCACAGAATCATTACTGGCATGTCCATATGATGTTGTACTCCACTCACCTACCCCGTCAATTGTAAGAATAGCAGATTCCTTAAATGGTGAGGTGTAAAATGCGTGTGCTGCGTGTGATAGGTGGTGTTCTGGAAATATTATCTCCCCTTTGAATCCCTTTAGTGCTTTTTTAATATCGTTTTTAATCCATAATCTTTTATGAATCCATTTTGGAATTACATCCAAAAAGCTGTACAGTCCACGTGGAGCAACTGCAATATAATTATCTAATAATCGCTCAAATTTCAAAACAGGTTTATCATAAAATGCAACAGAATCAATTTGATCAGGTGTGATTTCTGCATCATCAAGACACCACTGGATAGCTTTGTGTGGAAAATCATCATCAAATTTTAGTCTTGAGAATCTTTCTTCTTCAACTGCTGCAATCACATGTCCATCTTTGAGTAAAGCTGCTGCTGAATCATGATAGTAACAAGATATTCCTAAATTATACATTAGTATTGTTTCCTAATTCTATGTGGTTTTGCGTGCTCAACGTCTAACCAATATGTCTCATCTTGTTTTTTTAATCGTAATAAATCAATTTGTAGAAATCTAAATACAATTCCATAAGCTGAAATTAATGTTACAAATAAAATTCCTAAAAATATTTTTGTATTAATTTTAGCAAAAATATCTAATCCCTTTGAGATTTTTTTTGCAAATATTTGGGTGACACTTAGAACTATTGCCACAAATATGATTAAAATCTCAATTGAAAATATTCCAGTTGATGAAGTTATTATAAAAAACCAAAAAGATAGCCCTGCAGTAACAGCTAAAGATTTGAATCTAGGAGAACTTGTTTGCATATTAAATCGGATAGATAAATGCCACTAAGCCTGACTGTGCAAGAGCTGTAACTCCAATTAATGCAATTAGTACAATGATAATTGGAAACATGTGAAATTTTCTTCTGTGAATCATTAATTCAAAAATTTCTTTAATTGTGGATAATCGAGACAATATTTTAAAATCATAAGTTAACAATATTTAAAATTATAATTAATTATTATGTAATAAATTAAATTTTTAAAACATTCTGGTCAGAACGAAAGAAAATTGCTTGAGAAGTAGGTAATTTTAAGAGGGTACCACTTTTTTTATGAAAAAATTCATCAACCACATTTTTAGTATCAGCATAAGTACTCCAACCATAATCATCAAATAAAATTACACCATTTTTAGTCAATTTATCAAAAAAATATTCCAATATTTCTAAAGTTATTTTTGAAGAATTTATATCAACATGAAGAAATGATATTGATGAAGGTCCTGGAAATAATTCAAATGAATTAGGAATATACCCCTTACAAAAAGTTAAATCATCTTTGAATTCAATTAAATTCTCTTTTGTTGAATCTAGATTTAATACAGAATAATCTATAGGTTTTGATTCAGTTGTTGATAATGAAGTGGATTCCATTTTATCCCAAGCATCATAACAAAACATTTTAAAATTTTTTGCAAAGTTTGGACGTGAATGTATTTCTCTCAATATAAAAAAAGCTGTAATTCCATCAGCAGTTCCGCATTCTACAAAATTGTTTGATTCCTGAGAAGAAAAGTCTATAGCATAACGTGTAGCAAATGCAACAATCCAATGTCTCCATTTCAATTGATCAACAGTTTTTTTATTTATACCAGCCATAGTAAATTGAAAATTTTTTACATCAATACATGATTTTCTGAAAGTTGATTCTTGAAAATTATCTATCCATGGATTTTCATGCATAGTTCTCATTCCCCAACCATAGAATTTTGGTTTTTCAAAAAATATATCAAAAATCCCTTTCAAAATAGTATTTTTTCTTACAAATGGAATTTTTGTAATTATTTTAAAAAAAAACCCTAATAATTTCACAAGATTTCAATTCTATCCATTAACAATATTATATAAACATAATATTCAAATGAAAATTCAATTTTAAATTTTATTTCTTATTGGATTTTTTGATAATAACATCCATAGTTACCAAAAACCCTGCAGAAATAATTGAGCCAATAACGTAGGCAATTGAAACTCCAATTATATCAATAGTATCTGAAATTATGAAAATAATTAAAAGAAAACTAGAGAGATACAATATTAAATTAATTAATAATATTTTTGAATTTTTATCATTAAAAAATTTTGAAAAATATGTGGTAGAAATAGAGAAGGGGACTAAAGAGATACTTAGAATTTGAATTATTTCAACAACATAGATAAATTTTTCAAAAAATATTGGAATAAAGATTGGAGTAAGAACTATAGATATTATACTAAAAAATCCAGAAACAATTACTAACAAAATTTTTAAATTCCTATTTGGATTTCCAGATGCATCATGTGGTAATGTATACTTTAGAATTATCATGGGCAATAAGTGGAAAATTGCAATGAATTGTAGCGCTAAATGATAATTACCTAATACAGTCAATCCCAACAAAGGAAGAAGTATAATTTTATCAATTTGTTTAACCAAAGTTCCAACTAAATCAATCGCATATCCATTCATAAAAAATCCAAACTGTGGTTTAAATGAAGAAATATTGATTGAAGTGGTTCTAAATGTTTTAATTATAATTGGTAGATAAATAAAGAATGAAAATCCCATTCCAAGAACTATGCCATTAATACCCATCAAATGATATAATCCAATAGATAATCCAACCCAAAGAGATTTCTGGAGAAGCACATATTTAGAATATGTATTAAAAAGTTTTTTTCCTAGTATTATAGATCCACCCATTGAAAAGATTGCCGCTCCAAAAACATACAGACTTAATTCAAAATCATAAAAGATCAGAAATGTTATCAAAGAAACAACTGAAGTAAAGATAAGAATAATGAAAAAAATGGTTGATTCTAATTTTAAATTTTTAGATACACATACAGTGAGGGTATTTTTTGAACCGATTAATGAAATTGATGTTGAAATAGTTGCGATTGCAATTACATAACTGAGTTGACCATAACTTTCAACATCCATAATTGTTGTAATATACAACCAAAATGCAGATGTAATTACTGCACTTACAATATCTGATACGCCTAAACCTAATAGACCCTTAAATCGTGAATAGATATTTTTTAATTCTATTTTTTTATCCATAAATCCTTTTTTGTTTAATTTAAGAAGTAATTAATCATTAATATTATTAATACTCTAATTTTTTATATTGGTTACAACACCTAATATAGGAATTATGCAGGGAAGATTATCAAAACCTCATAATGAACAGATTCAATCTTTTCCATTTACTTCATGGCAGCAAGAATTTAAAAAAGCATCAGAAAATGAATTAGAAGTAATTGAGTGGATTTTTGATGAATTTCAACCTAATCCTATCTTTACATCTGACGGAATTAAAGAAATTCGTGAATTAATGGACGAAAATAATATTTCTGTAAATTCTATTTGTGCAGATTATTTTATGATTAAAAAATTATTTAATGAATCAGAATATAATTTAGAGAAAAATATTGAAATTCTTAAAAAATTAATTTTACAAGCATATAAACTAGAAATTTCAATGATTGAAATACCTTTAGTGGATTCATCATCATTAAAAAATAATAAAAATAAAATTGAAATCACACATAATTTAAAAAAAATTCTCAAACTTGCAGAAGAAAATAATATAACAATTGTATTAGAAACTGATCTCAATCCATTTGATTTTAAAGAACTTTTAATTGGATTTGAAAATTATAATGTAATGGCAAATTATGATTCAGGTAATAGTGCATCATTAGGATATAATTCTGAAATAGAATTAACAGAATTAAAAAAATGGATAAAAAATGTGCATGTAAAAGATAGAAAATTTAATGGTGGTACGGTTCCTTTTGGGACAGGTGATGCAAATTTTGATGTATTTTTTTCTTCGTTATCAAAAATTAATTATTCAGGAGACTTGATCATACAAGGGGCTAGATTTGAGAATAAAGAAGTCACACCTGAAAAAACATGTAAAATATATCAAGAATTTATAAAACAAAATGTAGATAAATACTATAATTAATTAAAAATAGCATAAAAAATGAAAATTATCATCACAGGTTCAGAAGGGCTACTTGGGAAAGAAATTTCCACATATCTAAGCAAAAAACATGAAATAATAGGTCTTGATCTAATTTTAGGTCATGATTTAACAGATGAAAATTTTGTGATAGATTGGTTTTCAAAAAACAAAGCAGATTGTTTAGTTAATTGTTTTGCAATGAATGATCATGTTGAAGAAGGAAAAGTTAGAGGGACAATTTTTGATTTAACATTAAAATCTTTTAAAAAATTTTTGGATATTAATTTAACATCATTATTTTCAGTATGTAGAGAGTTTGCAAGAAATAATGATAATTGTAACATTGTAAATTTTTCAGCTTCTACAGGTATAGTTTCAGCTAGACCAGATTTGTATAATGGAGGACACAAACATCCTGCATATAGTATTTCTAAAGCAGGAGTAATTAATTTAACAAAATTTTTAGCGACACATCTAGCTCCTAAAATCAGAGTTAATTGTATATCTCCAGGAGGAGTAGAATTTGATCAAGATGATGAATTTAAACAAGCATATGCTGCATTAACTCCAATGAAAAGAATGATGAAAAAAGATGAATTGAATGAACTTGTT
>Ga0315321_10004540_pt1 | contig 10666 bp, 9 predicted proteins | sample M180m21515metaG_FD_203464 | JGI IMG/M metagenome (GOLD analysis project Ga0315321, IMG submission 203464) | Ammonia-oxidizing marine archaeal communities from Monterey Bay, California, United States - M1 80m 21515 | ecosystem: Environmental > Aquatic > Marine > Intertidal zone | place: USA... | reverse complement strand
TGCTGAAATAGTACTATCTTGCATGCGGTGGATTGTCTTGGAAAAAGGCCGTTTGTCAGGCTAATTCGGTTAGTTGCCAGCTTGTGAATTTACAATGGACCGTTAATATTGGCTCATGCAAATCCAACCAAACCGTCGAAACTTCCTCGAAGCGGTGGCGGGTTTGACGGCGTTGGATTTGTCGGCACGGCACGATGTCATTGGCAGGGAAAATTCCTATTTTACTCCACCGGTGGAATGGCGTGAGGAGCTAGGTTCATATCGGTCCCCGCTGATTTTTAATGACGGTTCGGAAGTGAAAGCGCCAGTAGATTGGAGGCGTCGGCGTGCAGAGATTTTGAGAGATTGGATGCAGTTGATGGGACCCTGGCCGAAGTTAATTACGGAGCCGAAGGTGAAAGTGCTTGAGGAGAAACGGCGGGAGAATTTTCGGCAATTAAAAGTGCAGTTCAAGTGGACTCCGGTGGAAAGCACCATTGGGTATCTACTGGTCCCTATATCTAAAATAAAAGGCAAATGGCCGGCAGTTGTGACAGTTTATTATGAGCCGGAATCAGCGGTCGGGCTAAGGGAGAATCCTTTCCGCGATTACGCGTTGCAACTGGTCCGCCGTGGATTCGTGGTGTTCTCCATCGGTAGCACGGAAACGACAAACAGCCGCACCTATGCCACCTATTATCCCTCGATCAAAAATGCCACAGTGCAGCCGCTCTCCATGCTCGGCTGCGCAGCCGCTAATGCGTGGTACGTGCTGGCCCAACGTCCGGAGGTGGATGCCAAACGAATCGGCATCGTCGGCCATTCATACGGGGGTAAATGGGCGATGTTTGCCTCGTGTTTATTTGATAAATTCGCCTGCGCGGCATGGTCGGATCCGGGCATTGTGTTTGATGCGCGCCCGAGCGTGAATTACTGGGAGCCGTGGTATCTCGGCTATCATCCCAAGCCCTGGCGAAAACGCGGTATACCCACGGCGGACAATCCCGCGCGAGGGTTATATCCCAAGCTGCTCGCCGCCCAGCGCGATCTGCATGAACTGCAAGCCCTGATGGCGCCGCGGCCGTTTTTAGTCAGTGGCGGCTCGGAGGATTCCCCACACCGTTGGGAGGCGCTTAACCACACCATTTCGGTCAACAATCTCCTCGGCGTTCAGAATCGGGTGGCCATGACAAACCGCCCCAAGCACGCGCCCACTGCGGAGAGCAATGCGGTGATTTACGAATTCTTCGAGCGGTTTCTGAAGGGCTGACCGGCGCTAACGCCGACCGCGTTTGCCGCGGTGATTGCCGCGGTGATTACCTTTGAATTTACCGGGACGCCGACCGCCGCGGCTTTGCCGGCCAAAGTTTTTCGGGGCCGGCTGTTTGGAATGAAAAGCTTCCTCGGAGTGGTAGGGGTGATCCAGAACCGCCGGAACCGCTTTGCCCAGTAGCCGTTCGATCTGCCGCAGGAGAGAGCGTTCCTCGGCACTGCAGAAGGAATAGGCCTGGCCATTCATGCCTGCGCGGCCCGTGCGGCCGATGCGGTGCACGTAGGTTTCCGGTTCCATGGGTAGATCGTAATTGATGACCTGCGTGATGTCGTCGACATCCAGTCCTCGCGCGGCAACATCCGTGGCAACCAGCACACGGAAGCGGCCCTGCTTGAAACCTGCTAGCGCCCGGGTTCGGGCGGCCTGCGATTTATTTCCGTGAATGGCTTCGCTTCGGATCCCGGCCTGCGTCAGCTTTTCCGCCACACGATTGGCCTGATGTTTCATCTGAGTAAACAGAATCATTTTGTCGCCCTCCAGCGTGTCGATAAATTCGAGCAGCAGTTTGTCCTTCTGCTTTTGATCCACAAACAGCACGGCTTGCTCGATGCGTTCCACCGCCGGAGCCTCGGGCTCAATGGCGATGCGAACGGGGTTGCGCACCATGGAACGAGCCACGGTTTCCATTTTGGCGTTCATGGTGGCGGAGAAAAAGAGCGTCTGCCGTTCGGTCGGCAGTTTGGCGCGGATGCGTTCAATGTCGGGTATGAACCCCATGTCGAGCATACGATCGACCTCATCGAGAATGAACATCTCGACGTGTTCCAGCTGAATGTGGCCCTGATTCATCAGGTCCAGCAGGCGACCGGGCGTGGCCACCAACACATCCACACCTCGGTGCATGTCCTTGACCTGACGATATTGGTTCACGCCACCGAAGATTACCGTGTGGTTGAGCTGCAGAAACCGTCCGTAGGTTTGGAGGCTGCCGCCAATCTGGGCGGCCAACTCGCGGGTAGGCGCTAGGATCAACGCCCGCGGCGCGCGGCTGCGTGCCCGGCGGTTTTCAAAAGAAAGCTGTTGCAGCAGCGGCAAGGCGAAGGCTGCGGTTTTGCCCGTACCGGTTTGCGCACTGCCGATCACGTCGCAACCATCAATCACAGGCGGAATGCATTCGGCCTGAATCTCAGTGGGCACTGAATAGCCCTCGCCCGAGATGGCCTTTTGTAATTCGGGAATTAACGTGCCAAACACGCCCCGAGGTCGGCCCGTAGGCTTACTGGGTTTGTCGGCTGCTTTCGGGGCGTCGAATTCGCGATCGCTGGGCGCGGGTTGGCGCTCAGAGTGACGGGGATTGGGCCGTGATCGTCCATGACGACGATTAGGCTGCTCTGCGGAAGCATTGCGCCTCCGCCGTGGGCGGGATTTTGAGATCATATTTTCCGGTCCGGGTGTGTGTTCCTTCCATACTGCCGGACGCAGTAACAGAAGTGGCTGAAGGATTCAGCCAAGGCCATACCGAAAAGCAGGCCTGACCTGGATCGGGATGTATTCGCATAAATGGAGTGTAGAGCACTCCGCGAAAACCTCGTGAGCGGCGGTGTTTACGTGAGATTTGGCGTGATGACAAGGATTTATTTGAGTTTGTTTTTTAAAAACCCAGCAACACACCGGTTGTCGTTGGCTTTTTTGCTGCCGCGCGCGGGCGGAAACGGTACGGTGAGCACATGAAGTTTTGGCAGAGTTTGGTGTGGTTATTGGGGGTGATGGTGCCGTTTCTGTCGGCGGCTGAAGGTGCGCGGGTGGTCGCATTTCACGGATTCAATAACTGCATTGAATTAACCAACAGTAAGGCTCGAGTGATCTTGTGTCCCGCTGTGGGCGGACGTGTGTTGGAGTATTCTATAGGAGGCAAGAACGCGCTTTGGCTGGATTCTACACGTGCGGGTGATCGACGGGATGGAAGTGCTGGCCGATTTGATATAGGTCCCGAAAGGATTTTGCCTAGGCGAGAGGCGTTGTTTCGTGGGCCGTATCGAGGAGAGATCATCGGTGCGCGTGCCGCGCGACTGACCAGTGGCAAGGATGCCTCCACTGGTTTCCAAATTGTGCGCGAGTTTGTATTGGCCAAAGACACGGCGTATTTAGTGTGTCGGCAAACGGTTATCAATATATCAAGAGAGACAAGGCAGGTATGTTACTGGGGGCGTGGATTTGCTCAGGGGCAGGGGATTTGCATCGTGCCTTTGAGCGGTGTTAGCCGGATGCCTAAAGAGTACGTGCTGTATCAAGACCATTTGTTGATCGACTTTGCCCCCGATGATCCGGCTATCACGCGTCAGGGGAATTATCTGGTAATCGATCGGCCGCCGTCAAAACCCAAACTGGGCTTTGACAGTATGGCGGGCTGGATGGCCTACCTATCGCGTAACGATCTATTGTTCGTGAAACGGTGGCCAACATTCCCGGATCGGGTCTATGGCGAGATGGCCTCACTTACTCTGTCCATTTGGTATCCATCCGAGCGTCCGATGTGCGAGCTGGAGCCTATCGGACCACGGGAAATTCTAAAACCGGGTGGGCGTGCAACCTTTACCGAAGAGTGGTTTTTGGCCTCACGAAAATATCCGAAGATTAGTGCCGAATTGGATGTATCCACCGTAGCGCGGCAATCGCATGAGTTGATGAAAGGTAACCGATGAGCGAATCAGCGACAGTTTTGGCCGGAGTGCCGGCGGTGAACATGACGTTGTTTCATCGAATTCAATTTTCCGTCGGTGACTCGGCGTTCTTTGCCGAGTTGCCAGGAGGCGAGACGGTGTTGTTGGTGCGCGATATTGAAATGGATCGCGCCAAGCGACTGGCGCAAGCCGATCGAATCGGGTGCGCTGCGGATTACATGCCCGCAGCCGGGCTGGACGGCGACCGCGACACGGCGCTGGCGCAGGCCGGCGCGGAATGCCTCCGGCAGGCGGGGGTGACGACAGTGCGAGCGGAGCGGACCCTACCGTTTCTCTTTGCGCATCAGCTGCAACAGGCGGGCATCACGCTGAATTACGATGGGGACTATGGCGTGCTGCAGCGTCGCGTGAAGAATGACGAAGAACTCGAGCATTTGCGGGCGGTTCAAAAGATCACCGAAGCCACCATGGAAATGGCGTGCTCGCTGATCGGACGCTCGACGGCCGATGCGGAAGGCGTGCTGCAGCACGAAGGCGCGGCGCTGACGTCCGAGCGCGTGCGGCAGTTGATCAGTCGTTTTGTTTTGGATCATGATTGCACTACGTTGCATGACTCGATCGTGGTGACCGTGCCGCACGTGGCCGATTGTCATCACTTCGGCACGGGGCCGTTGCGTAAGGATTTACCGGTGATCGTTGATATTTTTCCGACGCATAATCACACGCACTACTGCGGCGACTGCACGCGCACGGTGGTGAACGGGGATGTGTCAGATATAGTGCGAGACATGCATGCCTGCGTGGTCCGCGCAAATGCCGCTGGCTGCGCGACGCTACAGCCGGGCACCACTGGGCAGGTTGTACACGAGGCGGTGGCGGCGGTGATCCGCGATGGCGGCTACTCCATGGGCGCGCCGACCTCGGAGAAGGATGAGGACTGGATTGGAATGCGCCACGGCACAGGGCACGGAATCGGGCTGGATGTGCACGAACCAATCCTACTGGCCACCGGTGGCGGCGAGATTCTGGAGCGCGAAGTTTTGACCGTGGAGCCCGGCCTGTACTCGGCCATCCACGGCGGTGTGCGCGTGGAGGACATGGTGGCGGTGACCGCAACCGGTCACGAGAATTTTAACCAGCTCCACAGCGAGTTGGATTGGCGATGATTAAAAGAAGATTGGCTGGGTGGTTATGCGGCATTTTGCTGTGTCTTGGCTTTCTGAAAGCTGAAGGTGCATTGGGTGGGGCGATTGCTACGGTCGACCCTATCGCCACCGATGCAGCAGTGCAGGCACTTAAGGATGGCGGTAATGCTATCGACGCTGCTGTGGCAGCGGGCTTAACATTGGGTGTAGTGAACGGTTATAATTCCGGCATTGGTGGCGGCTGCTTTGTAGTCTGTCGGCTTGCTGACGGGACTGTTTTTACAATCAATGGTCGAGAAAAGGCACCAGATCGGGCACACCGAGATTTGTATCTCCGTAATGGTGAGGCGAATCCGAATTTAAGCCGGGTAGGAGCGCTTGCGGTGGCGGTTCCTGGTGCTTTAATGGCGTATGCGCAATTAAGTGAGACACATGGACGCATCCCGTTTCGCAAGCATTTACTCAAAGCTGCGGCAATTGCTGAGCAGGGTTTTAAGATTCCAGCGGCCTACGCTTCCACATTGAAAGGTAGATCGTTCGATCTAAAAAAATTTCCGGCTTCAGCGCGGATATTTTTGGATACCAAGGGTAATCCGTATCAGGCCGGAGCTGTTTTGAAACAAACCGATCTTGCTAACACGTACCGACAGGTGGCGGCGCATGGTACAGACTGGTTTTATAAGGGCCCTTTTGCCAAAAAAACCGCAGCGTGGATGACTGCTAATGACGGGGTTTTATCCGAGGCGGATTTTGCCCAGTACACTATCACACGACCAGCACCCGTGCAGACAACCTATCGCGGATACACTGTCTACGGTATGCCGCCGCCCAGTTCAGGAGGGGTTCATGTAATTCAAATATTGAACATGCTTGAGGCTCGTAATCTCAAGAAGATTAATCCGAGATCGGCTGATTTCTTCCACCTTATTTCCGAATCTATGAAGCTGGCTTTTGCCGATCGCGCCCATTGGCTGGGAGATCCGGCTTTCGCAAAAGTGCCACGTGGTCTGATGGATAAAGGGTATGCTCGGAAATTAGCCGCCCGCATTCACCCCAAACAGATAATTGAAGTTAAATCCCATGGCATGCCGCCGAAGGTTACTGAGGATGTTTTTGATAAGCACACCACACATTTTTCCTGTGCTGATAGCGCAGGCAATTGGGTTGCAATCACCGCTACGATCAATACTCATTTTGGATCGAAGGTGGTGATCCCCGGTACAGGCGTTTTGATGAATAATGAGATGGATGATTTTGCCGTTGCTCCGGGTGCTCCAAATGCCTTCGGTTTATTGGGAGCTGAAGCTAATAGTGTGGAACCCGGGAAGCGACCTTTATCCAGCATGAGCCCGACGCTGGTACTTAAAGGAAACCAGCCGGTACTGGCGGTGGGTGCTGCAGGTGGGCCGACGATCATCACCCAGACTTTGTTGGCAATGGTGCACACGCTTGATTATGGTTTGTCTCTCAAAGAGGCACTGGCTCAACCGCGGTTTCATCATCAATGGAAGCCTGATACCCTACGTATTGAGCTTAAAGCCGGCCAAAATATGTTGAATCAACTCCGGCAGCGGGGGCATCAGCTAAAGTTGTACAACTCCATGGGAGCGACTCAGGCTGTGGGATGGTTTGAGGGCAAATTTAAGGCGGTTCACGACCCGCGGTCCAAAGGTAAATCCGTAGTTTTGGCCCCATCCGATTAGGATTGTTTTCATCAAAAACGATCTTCAGGATGCGGTCCCGTATGAAACACCTCTTTCAAGCAACCTTCTTGCTGGTTATCGTTATTTCCAATTCGCTTTATGCCGATAACGCTAAGCATCTCTTTATCCTGTCCGGCCAATCGAACATGCAGGGCCACCGGCCTCAGGAGGCTTTTACGCCGGCGGTAGAGAAGGCGTTGGGCAAGGGTAATGTGATCGTGGTGCAGGACGCACTCGGAGGGCAACCGATTCAGCGATGGTTTAAGGACTGGAAATCGCCAGCGGGAGAAAAACCCAAAACGACCGGGGATTTGTACGACCGCTTAATGAGCAAAGTGAATTCGGAAATTAAAGGTGAAAAGTTAAAGACTGTGACCTTTATTTGGATGCAGGGCGAGCGGGATGCCAAGATGTTGTGGGGTCCGGTATATGAAGCCAGCCTTCGAGGGTTGCACTCCCAGCTCAGTGCTGATCTCAAGCGGACTGATATCGATTTTGTCATTGGCCGGCTCAGTGATTTTGATTTAGGAAACAAACAGTACCCACACTGGATCATGGTTCGCGAAGCTCAGGTTAAAGTTGCCGACTCCAGCCCACGCTTCGTTTGGGTGGATACCGATGATCTGAATGATGGCAAGAATCGACGTGGTAAAGAAATTAAGGATGACCTCCATTACTCGGCTGAGGGATACAAAACACTGGGCAAACGATTTGCTGAGAGCGCACTTAAATTGATCACAAAATGAAGTTCACGAAAGTTTGGTTGTTGATAGGGATGGGGTTTGGCGTAGTCACTGCGCCGGCTGCCGAGTTATTCGACATGGCCGCCATTCGTGATGCCTCTACGCTCGACGTGAAGGTGTTGAAGGATTGGTATCCTGTTCGTGGGGAAGTGATGACCCGGCAGAAGCTCATTACCATTCGTGTGGGCGAACTGGTTCCGGGAAAGGAATACCGATTACCTGTACGGTTGATTGTACCACAAGACCGCAAGGCCAAGGGCTTTCACCTTACCGGCGGCCATCAGCTGCGCAATATGCAGAATGATTTTCCACCGCGCGGATTGGATGCAGAGCTATTGCGGGGAGGAGTAGGGTTAGTATTCACCGTGGTACAAGTCTTACCAGCATCGGGTCAGGCAGAACTTGGCCGCATGGCTGAGCGACGGTTTATTGAGACCTTAAACCCGAAATATTCCATCCAATACTGGGGCTGGCCCGCGGCTTTGATGCGTGCAACTACTGCCGCTTATGCCGAGAAGGATCATTTCGAGAAAGGCAAGGTCGCCATGTCGGGTGGTTCGAAGAACGGAGCCTCACCTTCAGTGGCCTTGTTGCAGGATGACCGGCTAACGGCATTACACGCGTCGGTCTCACCCATCTGGCCCTCACCGCTTCGACTTTGTGATGAAAAAGCGTGGGCTGATTTGAGGAAAGCAAATGAGCGATATGCGGCGCGGTTGCGTAATCAGGGAAAGCGCGTTGATGAACGCCGAATCTTCAATCATGTCTTTCTCGGGGGAACCTTTGGCCCGGTTTATAATCGGGACGCACTTGAGGTGGGACACAAATGGAGTGATCTGCAGCGATTGGCAAAAGCGATGTCTCCGGAAGTCTTTGTGGGGCCGAAATTGGCTGAATTAAAAAAGCGCGGGGCAGAGGTATTGTTTCACCCGGGCACCCATGATTTTGTGGCGTTCGATCTGAATTGGGGGGGCAAATATTATCCGGAGGTGCCGATCTATCTGCGTGCCAATTCCGGCCATGGGATTGAGGGTGCGCATCCAGCTGCTGAACGAGGTGAACAGAATAAGGCGGCTTTTCTTCTACGCCATTTTTTTGGGGGAGAAGGTTTATTGCCTCCACCACGAGTGGTGAGCCGGGCTAACGAGGATAGGGTAAAGATTAAAGTAATTTTTCCAGAGGGAGTTAAAGCCCAGAGCGGGCAAATTTGGTGGATGCATGACCGTGGGCCTGATGGCAGTGCGGCCTTTTTGGGAGATCTTTTCCCGGAAGGTCAGTCTGCACCCATGAAATATCAGGAAGAAGATAATTCATGGAATTTCACATTGCCTCGAGAAAAGGGTAAACAGCATATCGATTTATTTAGTAACCACCGCAAAACTATTCTACGTGGTGGACGGGCCTATAACACTTATATCTCAAGCCCTTATACGCGAGTTCGGCTCCAGTGAACTACAATGTGTTTTGGGAATCGAACCCAATGAACATTGAATCCCCCGTTTTCTGGGGAATTGGAGAGAACAGTAGGATTGGTGTGATGATTCCCTGAACTTCTCTGAATCAGGATGGTGAGGTAGAGTTCTCTCAGCGATGAAAGTACTAATTTCAATTGTTATGGGTTTGTTGGTTTTGGGGTGTGGGGAAGAAAGACCAACCACTAACACCAACAAGAGTAACAACACCCCGGTAAAACCTGCCAAGAAGAAAGCAGAAAAAGAAACTCCATCTAAGGAGCTAACACTAAGAGAGAGGATTGTTGGGACTTATGAGATGAAGGAAGGTGGAAATACGTACAGATCAGTCCTCCTTGACGATGGGATGTATGAACAGCATAGAAATGGTGAGAAAGATGAATCAGAGTATACGTGGAAAATAGTAGACGGAGAAATACACGTTAAACGTAGTGATGGCATGATAATGATTAAGAGAATCAATAATAATAGCAGCATTACAGGGATTGCAACAATAGGTAACGATGGTAAACGAACAGTCGCACCACAAGGTGGGCAAGTAACCCTCAGACAAATAAAATAACTCTCTTCATCCACCCTGATCATCTCAGATAATTCATCAATCACGTTGAGATCCAAGTCTCCCGGGAGATCTCACATATCTCGACACAGATTACCCAGTTGTATCCACGACTAATTCTCTGAACTTTATCTTAAAAAAACTCAACCAAGCCTATAGAATTCATGGAAAAAGTTGCCATTTTTGTGGATATTCAAAATATTTACTACACCACAAAACAGATCCACCAGTGTCACTTCGACTATAACGCATTTTGGGCTAAGGCAGCTTCGAATAGGAAAGTGGTGAAAGCGATCGCCTATGCGATTGATAGGGGTGATGAAAAACAGAAACAATTCCAAAACATACTTAAGGGGATTGGGTTCGAATTAAAACTAAAGCCATTCATTCAAAGAAGTGATGGTTCGGCAAAGGGTGATTGGGATGTTGGCATAACACTTGATATTATGGAGCACGCAAAAAACACAGACGTTGTGGTGCTTGCTTCTGGGGATGGCGATTTTGATTTATTATTGAGTAAAATAGGAAATGACTTTGGAGTTTCGGCTGAAATTTATGGGGTCGCCCAGCTTACAGCGAGATCTCTGATTAATTCGGCGTCGAAGTTTGTGCCAATTGAGGGTGACTTGCTGTTGCAGTAAAATGGAATAGCAAGACCACCATCCTACGCCGTACCGGCACACTTGTATCCACGACTAATTCTCTGAGTAATCTCTGAACCCAATCAGGGAAATCCCCTAGGTCCACAGATTCCAATTGGGATAATGTGGAAAAGAGTGAGATGTGTTTTGGAAATCGAACCCAACGAACATCAAATCTTCAGTTTTCAGGGGAAATACAGCTATTACACTCAACTGCCTGAACCGCCAAAAGCCCCTACAGCATTCCTAAATATTTGATGCTTTGCTGAATGCTCTTGATCGCATCAGGTGAATGGTCTTGTTCAACATGGCAGTGAGCCACCCCGGCTTTTTCCGCAGCTTCAATAATTGGCTCCATGTCGATTATGCCACTTCCCAGTTCCTTGAAAGCATCATTGGGAATGCCACCATAATTTGGGAGATTGATTCCGCTTTTTAGATCTTTCAAATGTAGCTGTGATACGCGTCCT
>Ga0315321_10004537_pt1 | contig 10671 bp, 7 predicted proteins | sample M180m21515metaG_FD_203464 | JGI IMG/M metagenome (GOLD analysis project Ga0315321, IMG submission 203464) | Ammonia-oxidizing marine archaeal communities from Monterey Bay, California, United States - M1 80m 21515 | ecosystem: Environmental > Aquatic > Marine > Intertidal zone | place: USA... | reverse complement strand
AAGCGGCGCGCAACTGGGAGGCTTTCGAGGCGATCGAGCGCTCGCTGATCAACCTCGAGGAGGATGAAACGCTCCTGGTTCAAAGCGGCAAACCGGTGGCGGTCTTTCGCAGCCACGTCGACGCGCCACGCGTTTTAATCGCCAACAGCAACCTGGTGGGTCGATGGGCCAACTGGGAACATTTTGATGAGCTCGATGCCCAAGGGCTCATGATGTACGGTCAGATGACCGCCGGTTCATGGATCTACATCGGCACTCAAGGTATTTTACAAGGCACCTACGAGACCCTCGCCGAGGCTGCTCGTCAGCACTTTGGTAGTGATGGCAGCCTGGCTGGAAAGCTTTTTCTAACCGCCGGTTTGGGCGGCATGGGCGGCGCGCAACCCTTGGCGGCGACGATGCTCGGCGGGGTCTGCCTGGCGATCGAGATCGATCAGAGCCGAATTGAGCGCCGAATCGAGCATCGCTACTTGGATCGTTGGACCGCCGATATTGATGAAGCGATCAAATGGGTCATGGACGCAAAACTCACCGAGACGGCGCTGAGCGTCGGCTTGCTGGGGAACTCGTCTGAGCTCATTCCGGAGCTGGCAAAGCGTGGGCTCGAAGCCGAGCTCGTGAGCGACCAGACCTCGGCGCACGATCCTCTGGTTGGCTACATCCCCGCCGGGATGACCATGGAGCAAGCCGAGCAGCAGCGAGTCGAGGACAAGGCCGGTTACCTCCAAGCGGTCGGCAAGAGCATGGCGCAGCATGTACGCGGCATGCTCCAGTTCAAGGCGCAAGGTAGTCATGTCTTTGATTATGGCAACAACTTACGAGCGGGCGCTCAAGACTTCGGGGTCGAGAACGCCTTTGATTACCAAGGCTTTGTCCCGGCTTATATCCGCCAGCTATTTTGTGAAGGCTCCGGCCCCTTTCGCTGGGTCGCGCTGAGCGGCGACCCGGACGATATTCGGGTGACCGATGAAGCCCTCATGGATCTGTTTCCGGAGAAGACCAACATGGTGCGCTGGCTCAAGATGGCTGGCGAGAAGATTCACTTCCAAGGGCTCCCGGCTCGGATCTGCTGGCTGAGTTACGGCGAGCGTGTCCGCGCAGGCTTGTTGTTCAATGACCTGGTGCGAACCGGCAAAGTGAAAGCCCCGATCGTGATCGGTCGAGATCACCTCGACTGCGGCTCGGTAGCGAGCCCCAACCGAGAGACAGAAGCCATGAAAGACGGCTCGGACGCAGTGGCTGACTGGCCGATTCTCAACGCCATGATCAACGCGGTCAATGGAGCGAGCTGGGTCTCGGTTCATAACGGCGGCGGCGTCGGCATTGGCTACAGTCTTCATGCCGGTATGGTGATCGTCGCCGATGGCACGCACGGCGCGGCCGAGCGCATCCAGCGCGTGCTGACCTCCGACCCCGGTATGGGTGTGGCTCGACATGTCGATGCGGGCTACGAAAAGGCTCAGCAGACGGCTAGAGAGCGGGGCGTTAAGATCCCGATGCTCGACACTTGAAGGTCGAACATATCCCCTACCAGGGGCGACTCCTGCTGCGACAGATCGGCGCGCTGTATCACCAGCCAGGGAGCGCTCCACTGCTCGACGCCTGGATCGTTCTAGCCGATGGACGCATCGAAGCCTTTGGTGAGGGCGCGCCGCCCGAGGGTTTGGACGCGCAGCGAGACTTAGGCGGCGGCATGCTGATGCCGGCTCCGATCGATGCGCACACCCACCTCCTCTTTGGCGGTGACCGAAGCGAAGAATACGACAGCCGCTCACGCGGCGAGAGCTACGAGCAAAGGCTGGCATCCGGCGGTGGCATCCATGCGACCGTTGCAGCCACCGACCAAGCCCAAGATGATGTGCTGATCCGGACGGCGCTGCAGCGAGTCCAGCACGCCATGCATCTGGGCGCAGCAGCCGTCGAAGTCAAAACGGGATACGGGCTCACCCTCGATGGCGAGCGCCGGCTGATGATGATCCTGGAGCGCTTGCGCAGTCTGGCGCCTCTTCAGGTCTTTCCAACCCTCCTGGCGCATGTGCCCCCCAAAGGAAGCGATCCGATGGCGGTGGCGAGAGACTTTGTTAGTCAGCTCATCCCGCAAGCCGCCGAGCTTGGCTTCGGCTTTGACGTCTTCGTTGAGCACGGCGCCTTCGGCGCGGCTGAAGCTGAGCTGATGCTCGCTGAGGCTCAGCGCTTAGGGATGCGCATCCACGTTCACGCCGACCAGCTCAGCGCCTCAGGCGCAGCGGGTCTAGCGGCGCGCTACGGCGCGGTCTCTGCCGAACATTTAGAGTTTGCGAGCCCAGAGGATGCGGCGGCGATGGCGAGCGCCGGAACCGCCGCCAATCTCTTACCCGGCGCTTGGCTGCAAACGGGCTGCGGCGTGCGCCCTCCCGTTGAGACGATGCGCCAAGCGGGCGTCCGCTTTGCCGTGTCGACGGATCTGAATCCAGGCTCGTCATATCTCTATGACGTGGTCACCGCAGGGTCATTGGCGATCTCAGGCTTTGGTTTGACCGTAGACGAGGCCTTGGCTGGGATCACCACAATCCCCGCAGAGATGCTCGGCATCGCAGAGCAAGGCAGCTTTAAGCCCGGCGCGCTCGCCCGCCCCTGGTGGCTGCCGCTCCCCAACGCCTCTGCTTTGTTTCAGCGGCTTCATGCGCCGCAGCGCGGCTTACAGTTCATTGCCCAAGGGACCCGATGATCACCGCCCACCGAGCAGCTCGTCTTCTCCATTTCGGAGCCGATCACGACCCCGGCTACCTGCGCGTCGATGCGTCGGGCGCTATCGTTGAGCTCTGCGCCGAGCCGGCGCCGGGCGATCGTGTGATCGACCATGGCAACTCGGCGCTCATTCCAGGTGGCGTCAACGTTCATAACCACAGCTTTCAAGCGCTACTAAGAGGCCTCGGTGATGACCTCCCCTTTCTAGAGTGGCGAGCCCGTGGGCTCTACAAATATGGCGCCCACCTCGGACCAGAAGCCATCCATTTGGGCGCCACCCTAGCGTTCGCAGAGATGTTGCGCAGCGGCACCACAACGGTCTGCGACTTCTTTTATGTTCATGCGGGAGGGCTCGCCAACGATCGCGCCGTTTTGCAAGCTGCCGAGGAGCTTGGGATACGCTGCGTTTTGGCGCGCACCATGTACGACTGGGACGGCGCGCCCGAGTCCTTTCGCGAGTCGGTCGATGAGGCGGTGACGCGCAGCCAGACCTTACGCGCCGAGGTGCGCTCAAATCCACTGCTCAGCATCCAACCGGCGCCGCACAGCTTGCATGGAGCCAGCACGGACATGATCCAAGCAGGCGTCGCCCTTGCGAAAGATTGGGACAGCCCCTGTCACACCCACCTAGCCGAAGAGTCCTATCAGCGTGATGAAGCGCTCGAGCAATGGGGTATGGGTCCAGCCGATCACCTCGCAGCGATTGACGGACTCAACGAGCGCACCGTTTTGGTGCACGCGATCTGGCTTGAGGATCAAGAGATCCGCGCAGTGGCACAAGCCGGCGCAGGCATCGCACACTGCCCGGCGAGCAATATGTTTCTCGGCGACGGCGTCACCCCGGTTCGGGAGTACCTCAAGCAGGGTCTCACCGTCGGCTTAGGCACAGACGGAGGCTGCACGAACAGTCGCCACTCGGTCTATGACGAGTGCCGCTCAGCGGTGCTGCTGCAAAAGGTCGACGCGACCGACGGCGCTGCGATGACCGCCGAGACCGCTTTTGCCCTAGGGACAGAGCATGGAGGACGGCTTCTGCGGCTCCCGACGGGACAGCTCAAAGCCGGCTATGCGGCTGACTTTAGCCTGATCAGCCTGGACGACATGAGCATGTTGCCAGTGCACGCGCTCGAGAAGAACCTGGTGCACTCGATGACCGATCGAGCGATCCACAGTGTCTGGGTGAGCGGCAAAGAGCGTGTCCGCGAGGGTCAAGTGATTGGCTTAGATGAACAAGCGCTCAGCGCTAAGCTGCATCGCCTCGCAGCCGAGTGGGCTTAGCCTACTCTTCTTCCGGACCCAGCATGAGGACCTTGTCACCGGGTAAGATGGTGCGTGTCGAGAAGAGCACCAAGGCGACCGCAGCCTTCTTTTGAACCGACAGCACACGAAGCTCGCCGACCATCACAGGGAGCGGAAGGTTGGTGCCCTCGACCGGGTCTTTGGCACGTTCAACCAACAACGAGTTGCCGACCGCCAGCTCATCTTCTTCGCCGAGATCGACGAAGACCACGTGATACTCACCAAAGTGGGTCAGGGTTTGGATCATGCCACCGATCACACGACCCTCGGCGTCAGCAGTGTTCGCCACATTGGGTAACTTATTGATCGGTATGTTGTTGTAGGGTCCGACCAAGTCACCGCGCTCAACGCCATCAAGGGCTTGGTCGATCTTACCCACCGCATGACCCTCGCCGTCCGTCTCAAAGACATCAAAGGCGGCGACACGCTGTGCGACAATGCCTAGAACCTCACCATTCGCTGGGTCGCGAAGAGCTCGGGTCTTGCGAAAGACACCCAAGCGCGTCCCGGCGAGCGGAAGCTCCTCAGGGTCGTTAAAGCGAACCTGAACTTCTTGATGATTGGCGAAGAGCAGATGGTCTTCATGAGAGCCGACCACTCGGCCGGTCTCGGGAGCATCTTCAGCGGGGATCAAGAAGTGCGTCAGGCGCAGGTTGAGTTCGCCCCGGCGCTTGACCGCCCGCAGCGCGCTCGGCGCCTTGCCGACGAGCTGGGAGCGTTTGAACCCGAGGTATGGATCCATATAGTCAAACAGATCGACCCGCTTAGTCGTGCCCTTGCGCTTGGTTGGGGCGTCCGCAGAGTCGTCAAAGATCTCATCGTCGCCGCCCGCTTCATCCTCGTCTTCGTCTTCGTCTTCGAGGACAGCTTCGCCCTCCTCGTTCAGACCCTTCTTCTCTGCACGAGCGATCTCGGCTGCGGTGGCGGGCCGAACCTCGGCGCCGTCTTCACCCACAGCGACGAAAGCCAGCTTTTGTCCCGGATAGATCCAGTGCGGGTTCTCAATGAAGGGATTCGCCGCCCAAATCTTCTTCCAGTACCAAGGGTTCGCTAAGAAGCGATCGCTCAAATCCCAGAGCGTGTCGCCGTCCTTGACGAGATACACGACCGTCCGCCGAGGACCGACGATCGGGCCACGGCGCGCTTCGGCTTCTTCAGCCTCATCGCCCTCTTCGTCGTCATCCGCTTCGTCGTCGTCGCCCTCTTCATCGTCAGCGTCTTCGTCGCCTTCTTCATCATCAGCGTCGTCGACAACGACTGGCGCTTCAGGTGCAGGTGCAGGCGTTGGAGCGGGTGCAGGTGTCGGGGCGGGCGCAGCTTCTTCGTCGTCAGCGTCTTCGTCGTCGCCCTCTTCGTCGTCGCCCTCTTCGTCGTCAGCGTCTTCGTCGTCGCCTTCTTCGTCGTCAGCGTCCTCGTCGTCGCCCTCTTCGTCGTCGCCTTCTTCGTCGTCAGCGTCTTCCTCGTCGCCCTCTTCCTCGTCGCCCTCTTCCTCGTCGCCCTCTTCGTCGTCGCCCTCTTCGTCGTCGCCTTCCTCGTCGTCCTCGAATTCTTCTTCATCCTCAGCGTCGTCAGCCTGAGCGAGCAAAGGCAAGACGCTCAGCGTCGAGGGCTGCGCCCACGCATTGAGTGAAAAGAACAAGAGCCAGAAGGCGAGACGGTTCAACGAGACTCCCAAGAGCTTTAAAAGCGGTCTTCCCTTGCTTCGGCTCAGGTTTCAGGTTTGTTCAGGGTTATGAGCCTTGCGACGATCATTCTTTTGGCCAGCCTCGGCCCCGCACAGCGGATTCATGTCCCCCAAGTGGGTGCGCAATCCGTTTATTTTAAGCCCGCTCCCAAGTCGGGTGACTTGGTGCGCCAAGGCTTACACCCTCTGGCGGTTATGCTCTCCGAACATCGGCACAAACCCACGGAGTTTGAGCCCTTAGTTAAAGCGCTCGGCTCTGGCGGCTTTAATCGCCTGGTGCTCAGTCTGCCCGCCCCTGCTGCCAAGGGCTCAAGCGCGATCCAAGCGGCGCTCAAATGGGCGCTCAAACAACCCGGCGTGGACCGCGAGCGCATCTATCTGATCAGCAGCCTAACGGCTGGCGTCTCGGCGATCGATTACGCCGGCACTCAGAGCGATGGCATCAAGGGGTTGTTGTGGCTCTCGCCCACGCTCAAAGCCAAGGAGCTCTCGGTGCTACCCTTGCTCTCTAAGCTCTCGCCGATGCCCATCTTGCTGACCGCCGACGCGCGCGATGCGGCGGCCACCTCGGCGGTGACCACGCTGCGCACGGTGCTCAAGATGCGCTTCTCGGACCTTCGCCGAATCCGCCGAGTAGGCATGGGGCGAGGAGCCGAGCAGCTCAGCAAGAGCAGCAGCTTGGCTGATCAGCTGTTGATCACCCTGCGCACCTGGGCGGAGAAGAACTGCGACCGCACGGCGCCTAAGAAAAAGACGCTCAACGAGGGCTGCAAGAAGTAGACTAAGCTTCGTCCTTGTAGCGCTCGATCACGGCCGCGGCGCCTAAGCCACCCGCTGCGCAAATTCCAATGACTGCATAGTCTTTACCACTACGGTGAAGCTCGTTCGCCATGGTGGTGACCATGCGGGCGCCGGTCGCCGCAAAGGGGTGTCCAAGGGCGATCGATCCACCGAGCACGTTGAGCTTGGACTCATCGACCGCGCAGTGCGTGCTGCAACCCAGATCAGTGCACCAGTCGGAATCGCCGAGTTTCTTGGTGACGCTGAGCACCTGAGCGGCGAACGCTTCGTGGATATCGATTAGATCCATATCGGACATGTTCAGGCCCGCCTTGTTCAAGGCTTTGGGCATGGCGATCGCAGGACCGATCAACAGCTGATCGCTCGGATCCACGCCCACGTAGGACCAGCTGCGCACCACGGCGAGCGGCGTCATGCCGAGCGCTTTGGCTTTCTCTTCGCTCATGATCAGCACCGCTGCGGCGCCATCGGTCAGCGCAGAAGAGTTGCCTGCAGTCAGCGTTCCCTTGCCCGATTTCTTATCAAAAGCAGGCTTGAGCCGGCTCAGCTTTTGTAAGGTCACGCCAGGGCGCATGATCAGATCTTTGTCGACCACTCGACCGCTCGGCGTGGTGACCGAAGCCACCTCAGCGGCGAGGACGCCATTGTCCCAAGCCGCAGCCGCTGTGGCTTGCGAGCGCACCGCCAGCTCATCTTGAGCCTGACGACTGATCTCGTTCACCTTCGCCATGTGCTCGGCCGACACGCCCATGGTCTCGCCGGTGCTGCGCTCGGCGACCTCAGGCTGTTTGGGCAGCCACTTAAAGGGCAGCAGCCCGAGGACCTTCTTGAGCGTCGGGAACAGACCCGCTTTGCCCAAGCCAAAGGGCCCTACGGCGCGCATGACCTCGCTCGGCATGGTCAAGGGGACGTTCGAGCTCGAGTCCCCACCGCCAGCGATCAAGACGTCGGCGTCACCGTTCTCAATCGCTGCGACTGCGTCGGTCACCGCCTGCAGTCCGCTGGCGCAGGCTCGACTCACGGTCTTACCTTGAGCCGTCGGCGGCAGCTTGAGATCAATCACGATCTCGCGGCCAACGTTGGGGGCGAGCGGCGGCAAAACCACCCCGCCCCACACCACGCCATCGAGCGCGTCGGTGTCGAGGCCACTCTTTTGAATCAGCCCGTCAACGGCCGCTGCGCCTAAGGCGATCGCGTCCATATCCTTGAGCGGTCCAAAGACCGGAGCGAAGGGGGTCCGAGAACCACACACAATAACTGCACGACGTTTGGACATGCTCTACGCTCCCATCATATTGCCACCGCATACGCGGATGGTCTGACCGTTGACCGCTGCCGAGGCAGGGCTCGCAAGAAAGGTCACAAGGGCGCCCACATCATCGGGCAGTCCACCTTGTTTGAGGGCCGCCATGCGGCGTGCGCCCTCTCGAATCATAAAGGGTACGGCTGCGGTCATCCGAGTCTCGATAAACCCAGGCGCAACGGCGTTGCAACGAACCGGGCCCCGAGCGCCTAGATCAGCCGCTAAACCAGCCAGCCCAGATTTGGCGGTCGAGTAGTTCGTTTGACCGACGTTACCGGCGAGCCCGGAGATCGAGCTCAAGAAGATCAGGTTGCCGCCTTGCGCAAAGGGGCCGGCGATCAACGCTTCGTTAAGCCGCATCACCGCCGCCAAGTTCACGTCAAGACACAGGTCCCACTGCTCAGGCTTCATACGCCCGAGCGTCTTGTCACGGGTGATCCCTGCGTTGTGCACCACGGTGTCGATGCCGCCGCGTGCGGCGAGCTCTTCGACCAAGCGCTGCGGCGCGTCTTCAGCCGAGATGTCCAGACCAAAGCCTTCGCCGCCGAGCTCTTGAGCCGCCGCATGAACCAAGGCTTCATCCTCGGGGCGATCCAGTAAGATCACGTGAGCGCCCTCGCGTGCGAGGCGAGCTGCGGTGGCTTTACCGATGCCTCGCCCAGCGCCCGTGACCAGCACCCGCTGACCTTTGAGCGAACCCGCCATAGAGGCTGCAGGCGCTGCGCTCAGCTCAACCACGCGACCGGTCACAAAAGCGCTGTGGTCGCTCGCAAAGAAATGCAGCGCCGCTTCGAGCCCGTCGGTGCCGCCAGCGGGAAGCTGCAGCAGGTGGGCATAAGCCGCCTTGCGTCCAAGCTCCTTGGCCATGCTGCGCGCTAAACCGGTCAGTCCAGCTTGCGCCGCCGCTTGACCCGGCGTGGCGCAAGCCTCATCGCGCAACCCCAGGACGATCACCCGACCGTGGCTGCTGATGCGGCGCATGCGCGGCGACAAGAGGCGATGACAAGCCTCGAGCGCTGAGGGTGAAGCCAAGTCCGAGCCGTCAAAGATCAGCACATCAAGCTTGCCGTCTTCGCTGACCAAGGCGCCTTGGTCGGCGCACCATTTTTGGATGCGCTGAGCCACCGGGCCACCCACCGCTTCGATTCGCTTACCGGCAAAGTCAGCCCCCGAAAACGCGGTCGATGCGCGACGCAGCTCTTTGGGGGTTGGGATGCCAAGATTCATCGCTAGCTTACGAAACCAAGGCTTCTTACACCAACGGACTAAATAGTCGTCGCTCTTCATGACTCACTCCTCGGTCGGGCGGTTGACCGATGGGAACTTTTGTGTTGCCTACCGATCGGTAGGTAGGTACCCATCTGCCCAACGATGCTCCGGAGATCAAGCAAAATGACTCAAGCCGCAAGCGCAGACGCAATGCCCATGCGTGACCGGATCCTCGCGGCGGCGACCGAGATGCTCGCTGATCGCGGATACGACGGCACCAGCCTGCAAAAGATCGCCGACCAGGTCGGCTTAAAAAAGCCCAGTTTACTGCATCATTTCCCCAGCAAAGACGCGCTGCGCCAGGCGGTTCTTGAGGACCTCTTTGTCGGCTGGTCCGAGGTCCTGCCTCAGATCCTCCAACGAACAGCCGATGGCCAAGATCGCTTCTCGCTGACCATGGACGCCACCATGAAGTTCTTTGGCCAAGACCGAAACCGAGCCCGCTTGATCGTGCGCGAGATCCTCGACAACCCGGGCGGGTTGTCGGAGCGCTTGAGCGCTAGCTTAGCGCCCTGGCTTCAAGGCTTCACCGCCAGCCTGAGCAAAGGTAAACGCGTCGGCGTCGTGCGTCCTGATCTCGACCCCGAAGCCTACGTAGCGCACACCGCTGCGCTCGCGCTCACCAGCTTTGCGCTCGCCGACGCCGCTCGCGGCTTGCTCGGCGACGACGACCTTAATCAACAACGACTTCATGATGAGTGCCTGCGCATGACCAGCGCAGCCCTCTTTCTCTAGGATTTTATCATGGCTAACTTCTTTACCGACAACGCAGATCTTCAATACTACGTGGATAAAGGGATCGACTGGGCTCCTTTAATCGACGCGGTGGAGTTTCCACGCACCGACACCGACAAAGCCGAGATGATTCAGTCCTACAAAGAGGTGCTGGACCTCTTAGGCACCTTCTCTGGCGAGCAAGTCGCTCCCTTCGCCGCCGAGATCGATCATCAAGAGCTCAAGGTGGTCGATGGCGAGGTCGCCATTGCGCCGCGTATGGCGGCGATCCTTGAGCAAGCCAAAGAGCTCGGCTTGCATGGTCTCGCCATCCCCACCGACCTAGGCGGTATGAACTGCCCGCTGATGCTCTATTACCTCAACGCCGAGCTGATGGGACGCGGCGACGTCAGCGTGATGTCGCACTTTGGCTTTCACAGCGGCATCGCCCTTTGCCTGCTGTTTTGGTCGATCGAAGAGGGCACCACCACCGTCGACCCAGAGACCTTTAAGATCCTCAGCACCCGCTGGCAAAAAGACATCGAGCTGATGCGCGATGGTTTAGAATGGGGCTCGATGGACCTGACCGAACCCCACGCCGGCAGCGACCTCGCCAACCTGCGCAGCCGCGCCGAGCAAGACGAAGACGGCAACTGGTTTGTGACCGGCTCGAAGATCTGGATCACCTCCGGGCACGGTCGCTATCACGTGGTCATCGCCCGCTCCGAAGACCCCGAGACCCACCCCGGTCTCGATGGAATTTCGTTGTTCTTAGTGCGCGCCTTTACCGAGGACGACCAGGGCAATCGAGTTCGACTCAGCGAGCTCGAACGCGTCGATGAGAAACTCGGCCATCACGGCTCGGCGACGGTGA
>Ga0315321_10004536_pt1 | contig 10671 bp, 4 predicted proteins | sample M180m21515metaG_FD_203464 | JGI IMG/M metagenome (GOLD analysis project Ga0315321, IMG submission 203464) | Ammonia-oxidizing marine archaeal communities from Monterey Bay, California, United States - M1 80m 21515 | ecosystem: Environmental > Aquatic > Marine > Intertidal zone | place: USA... | reverse complement strand
GGAATATCTTCGATTTCCTCTGCCAAGGGCACAGATTCAACGACTTCATCAATCGACTCAGATTCATTCACGACGGGAGGCCTTGCAGACGGCAATTCTGGAGCAACTTCAGGAAATGAATCCTCTACGGTTGCATCAGGCGCTTCCTCATCAACAACTGCCGGCCGTACGCTCTCCTCCTGAACCGCATTGGAATCTTCCTTTATCTCAGGCTCTGTACCATCACCGCCCTTACCTTGGTCTCGCTCTTTCAACGCTTCAAGCAAATCGTTGGCCGGCTTGTTTTCACTTTCCTCAAAAGGTAATTCCAAGTCGTCTAGTGAAAGTCTTGTTTTTCGTGATAGTGGAAGCTGTCCGAACCAGCATAAGACTACCCCTAAGGATACGCCAAAGATCGAAAGTAAGAAAAGTTCAGTTTTTTCTTCACTCGAAATAATGTGGTCGTCCGAAAGAAACTTCACCCAAAATAATAAAAGTAAACTCAAGAGAGGAATTCCCACGCCCAATGCAAGAAACTTAAGTCGCCGGAAAAGACCTTTCGCAAAAGCCAATCCCATAACCAAAATACAATAGAAGGCTTGCACCATCGAAAAAGCCAACTCTGTACGGAATACCTTATCGACTATCTCATCCATAGCATCCGATCCAAGAAGAGCAGAAACCTCATAACCGACTAGACGCATAGCCGTTAAACCAACCATTGCGTTTTCCAAAGCCGGGAAGTCCAATGCTAAACCAATCCAGAAGAAACCGACCAATAAAAGGCCAACTCCTCCTAATGACAGGAAAATACTTTTGTTATAACTGTGCACGGACAATGATGCGCAGGTGGAATAAAATCATACTAGATTGCTCTCCGCGTCATGGCAAGGGTCAATCTTGTTTGGATCAAAGCGAATAACTAGTTGGGTAGTCTATGTAAGTAATGCCATACCGAGTCGAACTGACGACGTGCATCACCCTCAAATAAATCGATCAGACCCGTGCGACCGTCGTCGTCTGCAAACTTTGGCATAATGGTATTCGGAGTAATCCGATAAGGATTCATCATCCAACGCATATAATGATCATAACGCATTCGCGATCGAGATAAAAGAAGGTTCACGCCTTGCCCCTCGAAGACTGCAGTAGGCTTTTTTTTACCTACGCCATGACAGGTTATGCACAATGTACTAACAATCTTTTGGCCGACTTGGGCAAACTGCTTTTCACCATTGTGTTTTGGCTCTTCCTTGATCACCGAAAGCACTCCGCATGATCTTGAAAGTCCTGACGCAAAAGGACTTGCACGAGATGCATAGCTTGGCATACGAGCTCTCATCCATGGTCGGGGTTTATTTGGATCTTTGCCCATCAAAAAGGGAGAGAGCCAGCTTTCTTCAAGTTTTTCACCAGCAAAAGACAAATCGGGGGGAGTTCGACTGGCCGCGTGTATCTGTGAAGGATTGCTCAAAGTGTGCGGAATCTCACCATCGCTTGCCTTCAATGCGGAAACCTCTACCGAAAAGGATCCCCATAAGCTCTCTTTTCCATCTCGTTCATGACAAGCTGCACAACGCAAGTCCTCGAACTGACGATTCGCAAATTCGGGAGGACTGTGTCTCGCAAAAGACCCATTCATCTCATGAAGAAATGTATAAATGGATAGTCGTTCCTCTTTTGAAAAAGAAAATCGAGGACCTTGCGAGCTTTCGCCAAGGCAACCCTCTCCATTTAAAACACTCAACTTTTGAAGGCTCGGAGCAATCAACTTGTTTTCACAAGGAAGCTCGTGACAGGCAGCACAACCTAGCCTCGAAGCAAGGAGTGCACCTTTTGCCACATTACCATTTGTAGCGGTGGCCTTAAGTACGGGAGAAACAAGCTCTTCAAGAAATGCGGCCAGATTTGCAGCCTCCTCTTTTAAAAGGCGAAAATTCGGCATGCGGGTCCAAGGATAATGCTTATCGGGTGCAAGGAGAAAGGAAGATAATCTTCCCGGAAGATATTTTTGACCAACACCCAAAAGAGAAATCCTACTGTTCGTAGAAGCAATATCATTTTCGCTTATGACATGGCAGGAAATACAACCCAGATCGGCAAATAAAACGCCACCGGATTTGCTATCTCCATTGACTCCTTTTTTATCAGTACCCTCGTCCTTTAGACTGCCAAGAAATGCGGCCAGATGTGAGACGTCTGTGGCGGAATGAAGCATTTTGGGCATGCGAGCAACATGACGAATTGATTGCGGGTCGAGAATCCATTTTTCCATCCAAGCCTGATTTAGCCGTGAACCCACTCCCGTAAGTGAAGGTCCCATGGCAAGAGCTTCAGGCATAGCCGTCTTGTTATTAAAAGGTTCGTCGGGCAAATGACAACGAACGCATCCGTGAGAAGCAAAGAGAAAGCGACCTTGCCTCAACAGGGAAGGTTTTTCCAAAAGCTCGGATATCTTACCTGTTGAAAGATGAGCAAATGACTTTGGAGGCATCGACTCTCTGGCAAAATCTCGCCCCTTCCAGAAAAGACGGAAACGAGCCAAACCTGAATCTGCGCTCGAATAACGAAGCTCAAAAGGATGCTCTCCCCCATTCAAACGTAAGCGCTCCGACTCAACGGTCGAAAGATCGTCACCCTCCGCCGCCGCGATCTTTTCGCCATCTAAATGCAAAGAGGCTTTGCCAAATCCCTCAAAGGAAAAGTTGATACGTTCGCGTTTCTCCAACAAAATAACACCACGCCAAACCGCTTCAAATGGGCCTGCATCAACAAAAGCCGAAGGCGGTTCGTTTTCATCAACTCGGAGGGCCACACGACGTTCTAAACGGTAATCAATAAATCCTGAAGCTTTTCCACGAATTTCCAGAACAACGCCCGGCAGTAATGATGAATCGGCCCAGAGCAAATTGGCAGCTACAAGAGTCATCATCCAAAAAAGGGATGAACGCAACATGCTACCTCTATACGTTAACGAGCTTTCCAGTACTGTCACCAAGCGTATCTGCATCTACGCCCATACGCTCTAATAGAGAGAGATAAAGATTGGCCAAGGGTTCACCCTTGAAGTCATGGCGACGGCCGGAACTTAATCCGGCAGCTCGACCACCTGCGAGGAGAATGGGAAGTTTTTCGTGACCATGACGATTGCCGTCGCTTATACCTCCACCATAAACAATCATACAATGATCTAGCATAGACGAACCATCGACTTCTCGCACACTTTTGATTTTATTGAGGAAATAAGCAAATTGCTCGGCATAAAAACGATCAATCTTGGCCAATTTCGCCACCTTTCCCTTGTCGTCGCGGTGATGCGAAAGAGAGTGATGGCCTTCAGGGACGCCTATATCGGGAAAGCTTCGATTACTTCCATCATGGGCAAGAAGAAAGGTGGACACTCTGGTCGCATCAGTCTGAAACGCCAAGGCCATAAGATCAAACTGTACACGCAAATGCTCACCGTAGTCGCGGGGAATTCCTTGGGGTTTAGGATAATTCGGTTTATTGGAATCCAACTGTTCGGCAATTTCAATTCGCTGCTCCAACTCACGAACACTAGTAAGGTACTCATCGAGTTTGGAGCGGTCAGTGCGCCCAAGGCCTAGTTGCAGGCTCTTGGCATCTTCAAGGACAAAGTCGAGAAGGCTTTTTTCATGCCGTAGACGCCGAACCCGACTTTCAGTCTGCTCTTTTGTAAGTCCGCCCGAAAAGAGACGCTCGAAAACCGATCGCGGATTTGCTTCGGGGGGCATGGGCAAAGACTCAGTCTTCCATGCAAGGTTATATTGATAGGCACAGCTGTAACCGGAGTCGCAACCACCAGAAAGACGAGCGCGATCCGTACTCAACTCTAGGGAAGGCAATTTGGTTTCCTTGCCAATATGCTCGGCGGCCAATTGATCAACAGACACTCCAATGCGAATATCTGAACCTGCAGTCTTGCGAGCCTGACATCCCGTCAGGAAGGTGGCGTTAGCCCGAGCATGATCGCCACCGCCATCTCCGTTGGCATTGGCTTTCTTGTGGTCCAATCCATCCAAAGCCTGGATGTCTTTTTTGAACGGCTCAAGAGAACGAAGTGATGCGGATAAATTATATTTGTGTCCTACTCCAGTCGATCGCCAGTGGGGCAGAATTACGCCATTGGGTATGTAGGCAAAACCCATACGCAGGGGAATAGATTTTAACTTCCCGGCTTTCGTGGCCATAGCCTCCAATGGCGGTAGCGCCAAGGCGGTGCCTAAACCGTGAAGGAAGGTTCTTCGTGATAACATCAAATTTTTCACTTGAAAGACAACTTGGAATATAGCTCGGACCAACCTCGCGGGCAAGGCCAATGGATGTTTTTTTAGAAGGTTTATTCCGCAGGGAAGTCACCCCTTCGCTTCTGGAAAGGATCACTTTGAACTAGATAAAGTATGAGATCGGAAAAACGATAACCGCTTTCACTCATCCGTTGGGCAATCTTTTCAAGCTGGGGTCTATCATAATATTCAAAACCGCGTCCGAGAGCATAAGTCAGAAGTTTTTCGGTCAAGCAACGAACAAAGGCTTCCTTTTGGCGATGGACTATGAATCGTTGGAGTTCGAGAGCTCCGGTGAAGGTTTCTCCCGTAGACAATTTACCTGCGGAATCGATTGGATTGCCGGCATCCTGCAAACGCCAACGGCCTATTGCATCATAGTTCTCCAAGGAAAATCCGATCGCATCCATCGAAACATGGCAAGATGCACACTGAGGTTTTTCGGTATGGATGGCAAGTTGCTCGCGCAAAGTCTTGCCCTTTGAATCAGATGAACCGGCATCTAGCTCAGGTATGTCAGGAGGAGGATCCTTTACGGGTATCCCGAGAATAGAGTCGAGCACCCACTTGCCCCGTTTGACAGGTGAAGTGCGAGTGGGGTTGGAAGTGATGGTGAGGAGGGACGCATGCGTAAGTACACCACCCCGAGGTAAGTTTTTACCTTTCAGGGAAACATATTCCGGGGCGTCGCCAAAATTGCCACGCAACCCGTAATGCCGAGCCAGAGATGCGTTGAGAAAGGTGTAGTCGGCATCGAGGAATTCAGTCACAGGGCGATTCTTCATCAACAAGTATCGAAAGAATGCCTCCGTTTCGAGACGCATGGATTGGCGTAGCTTGTCGTCAAAGCCAGGAAAGCGTTTTTTATCAGGCTGGACAAGGTCGAGATCGCGCAACTGCAACCACTGTCCAGCGAAGTTTTTTGAAAAAGCGATACTCCTATTGTCGTCAAGCATCCGTCGAACCTCGATCGCCAAGTTTGACCGCAATTGTGTCTTTGATGCAAGAGTTAGAAGTCGGTCGTCGGGCATGGTGCTCCAGAGAAAAAAGGACAATCGCGAAGCCAGCGAATACTCATCAAGGTCGTGAACGGCTTTGGGGTCGTCGGGCCTTGGCTGAGACTCGGCCCGAAAAAGAAATCGGGGTGAAACCAAAACAGCTTTAAGAGGCAGGCGAATAGCTTCCATGAAGGGGGCTTCGTTGCCTGCAACCACATCGTACAAACTCAACAGGCGAGAAAGTTCCTCTTCGGTCACTGGACGCCGATAAGCTCGTGGAACAAATCGACGCAATACAAACTCCGCATATGCTCGATTGCCGAAACCCTCCGGCCGAGTTCCCAAAACTCTAAGTCGAGAGGCTTGTAGCTTGGAAGATGGTGCGTCACTTGGAAACTCTACCTCCAACCACTGCAAGTACAGATTTCGGTCACGTCGCTTGGGGTTTCGATTCCTTGGGTCATAAAAATCGTTAAGAAAAGAAACCCGGAAATAAGCATTCCCTGCGTTCTCCACCTTGGAACTAACTTCGTAATAACCCGCGTTTTGGGACTCATGCGTCACTTCGAAGGTCTTCAAGTCACGGTCGTTTAGTCGAAATTTCATCTTAGCCAAGTCGTGGCCCGCCCGAGAAGCCCAAGCGAGCGCGCGAAAGCGATACTCTCCGGGTCTTGGAAGAGAAACGCGAACCTCTACCTCGCCAGTGGTAGTGAGTACCCGAGCATCTCTTGTATAACCTGCGCCCCTCATTCCCGAGGGTTCGATCCGTTGTAATTTTCCTGTAGGAGGAAACTCGCCGAGAACCTCATCCAACACGGCATCAGCCGCCGACATGTATTTTTCGAGAAGCAATGGTGATAACGAGAGGGCATCGCCCACGGTATCAAACCCATGCCCTGTATCATCAGGCGGAAAATCCTTGGCTGGCTTGAAATCAGCGCCCGTCAAGTCGCGAATAACGTTATCGTACTCTACTCGATTAAGCCTTCGCATGGTAACACGGCCAGGATCAAGCATGCTTGGGTCGAGGCCAAAAACAGTCCGTTCAATCGCTCCAAGAACAGCGTTTCGCTCGGTCACCGAAGGCTTTGGCTTTCGGGAAGGGGGCATGCTGTGCTTGTAGAGGTTTTGCCACACCTTGTTCCAGAAGCTCTCGTCTTCCCAAACACCATCGTGCTTTAAAATATCATCTAAAACAAAGTTACCCTTGCTTGACCCTTCTCCATGGCAGTCAAAGCAATACTTGACAAAAAAAGGTCGCGACTTGTTTAAAAAATTTCGCTTTCCATCTGCTGAAACTTTATGGTGGGATTTCGCAATGGATATGGAACATAAGAGGTCCAAGCCCAGAACCGAAAGCATCAGGCCAAGGGAAAACATCCAATTTTTTCTAGAATTCACGTGAAACACAATTCTATATATGCTCAAGGTTGTCATTCTGGCAACCGCAGGTGAGAGACTAAGTGGAGGAAATATATGAGAGGCCAAGCTATTCAGCTGACTCGAGAGCCATAACCTTCAAGTCATCAAAGAGAATTTCCGTACTCGCATAGGGAAGTCCCCAGAGAGAGCATTTGCCACCTGAAAAAAGTTCGCTATCTTCGTGCAAGATAGACCAACCCGCAGGCTCATCACCTTCGTGCCACACCTTGGCACAGACAACCACTCCGGCATCTCCCTTGGACTCGGCCCGAAAGGACAGGTTCATCCACTTCCCGGAAGCCCAGACATAAGGAACGGTTGCGAGGGTTTCCTCGCCGCGAATCAACTGCAGATTGCGCGCGGCGGCATTAAGGCGGAGGCGATAGCCATTGACGCCACCCAGACCTGCGGCAAAAGCGGGCATGCGGCGACCCTTTCGAGTAGAGAAGATTCGACACCTGAGCTCTACAGGCTTCCCCTTAACGCGTGGTCCAAAAAGAAAACCGAAATCACCCACTGGCGTGCCGGGTAAAGAAAGAACCATGTTACCACCGAATGACTTCCTCACTTCTTCTTGCTGAACGGAGAAAGACCCGTCGAGGATGAACAAGTCCTCGGGTTCATCGCCAATTGCATTGCCGGAAAAATCAATTTCATAGACCGTTTTCCATTTAGCGGGTTCGGAACCCTCAGTAGCTACTGGCTTGAGAAAGGGATCTGCGACCACCTCAGCATCTTCTTCCCCTAACTCCTTCGCAGCTTCAGGTCTACTTGTGCAGCACCCGCCAATAATAACAGTTACAAAGGGCCAAAGTACCTTATGCATTACACAATTCCTTTTCATTCTCATTCGTCCCTCAATGTCGATAGGCGACTCGTCCGCAAGGACAAAGAAACCGCCAACCAAGTCCAAAAGAGTGATAGCGCGACCAAAGCGGCAAGCAACCACGCAAAACCTGTTCCCGGCATTTGACCGGCATCGCCGAATAACATCGGAGCAATGCCGACCAGAGCAGCGCTCGCACCGACACCGAGCCCCCACAAGGCAAGACCTCGATGTTCGACAATGGCATGTTTTCTCAACGCGGACATGGAATAGCCCAAGGCCTCCATCAAGCCAAATTCCTTCGAACGTTCGAGCAGGTTGCGAATCACAACGACCGCCAACCCGGCAGTACCAAGCAAAAGGCCCAACCCTCCCAAGGCCTGAAAGATGGCGATGTAGGTGTTTTCCACTTCCTGTAGCTCGTTCAATCGCTCCACGGCGGGACGCAGTTCCATCCCGTAGTTCGCCAACCTGTCGGCAAGGTGGTTGGAAACTTCATTCATTTTCCTTGAAGGGGAATCCACGAGAAAGGAGCGGTAGCCACCCTGCTTGGGAAACTTTTCTTCGAAATATTTTTCATCGATGTAAAGTGCGCCCTGAAGCATCGATCCTTTGGCTACCGCAGCCAACCGGACTTTGAAAACTTGTCCCTCACCATCTTGATATTCGACGAGGTCTCCAACGCCCTTCTTCAAGGCCCACAACATCGTATTTTGATCTACCACAGCGGGTATGGATCCGTCTTCGGATACATCATGGACCAATGTCGACCAATTACCCTCGGCAAATGCAAACCGGTCGCTAAACTCAGAAGGCTTTACCCCATAGAGGCGAGGCCTAAGAGCTTTGTTCAAGTTGAGACAACTGGCATCGTCTCCTTCGCGCACCCGCAGGGGCGTGACGTAGACGTTAGACAAAAGAGTTGAGTTCAGGTCGTAAAGCTCTCGACCCTCGAGGCCGTTCAGGTCGTCGTAAACAGGCAAGGCGGATTCGCCCACTAAGGCGAAGCCACCGGTACCTGAATCGCGAGTGCTCGAAATCGATGATGAATCCTTTCGAAATGCACCTGTTCCGACCACGAGAAAGGCTCCCGCAGCCATCGCCCCCGCCGTGATCAAGCTCCGACCGGAACGGCGTGCGGCGTTACGACGACTAAGGGTGGCTGCATCGGGCAGAGTTCCGGATTCACATGCCGCCTTAGAGAGTTTAGCCCGAAAAAAGAGCAAGCCAGCAGCCAGCAGACACCAGCCCACGCCGAAAAAAACCATGGACGCGCCGGGACCGGAAAGATCGGTCAAAAAAGCCATGACGATGCCGATGAAAGTCAAAGTAAGCGCAACCCTTATGGACACCTTTCCGTTACCGCTCTTACGAGAACCTGAACGCGGAGCAGTGGACGCAAGAGTTTCTCCCATAGCGAGCAATTCGCGAGGTTCGGCCCGCAGTTGTCGACGAGTCGCCCAACCCATGGCGAGCAAAGCAATAAATACAGCACCGCACAATCCTCCGACTACGGAAGCCGGATTAATCGCGAAATCAAAGGTAGCCCCGGAAACCGCACCACTCCATTCACCCGAAAGCAGATGCAGGGTGGTTTGCCCGTAAAGCGTGGCAAGCCAAACGCCTAGACCGGACCCAACCACGGAGAGGAGCAACCCTTCCGCAAGGAACAGGCGACGCACCTTTTTTCGAGGGATTCCCAACGCCAACAAGAGTCCAGCCTGTCGATTGCGTTGCTCCATTGCAAAGGCGAAGAGCATGCCCGTTAGGGCCATTGCAGCTACAATAACGAAAAAACTAAAACCAAGGAAAAGTTGGCCGAAATCGATGGGAGACTCGGCAGCCGCGGAAGCATCCTGCCTAAGGGAACGAAAGAGCAGTCCGGCCTCGGAAGCCGTAAGCTCCGATCGCAAGGTCTTGTTGATATCCTCCCGGGAAGCATCCTCTTTCGCCACCCGCAAACCAGTCAACGAACCCCAACGGTTCCCCCACATTGCCTGACCGGCAGCTAGAGAAACAAAAGCCTTTGGCGAACCTCTGTAATCGTCCCAATAATCTTCGTCTTTAGCTCGAACCTTGTGCTTGATAGGGATTCCCGTATCCCATTCCCCGCAGGATTCGGCGTCCGACAATCCGGGAAATAGAGGCGTCCAATCGCTTTCTTGGTCTTCGGGCACCTTTAAAGGCAGCGGAATTGTGGCTCGCAAGCGAAAGGTTTGCGTCTTCTCGAGAAGCTTGCGGCGCTCTCCAACCGCAAAATAGCTCAAGCTAATTGCGTCTCCGGCCGAAGCATTGAGATCATCCGCGGCCCATTGACCAAGAACGATCTCATCGTCCTTGAGGTCATTCGGTAAAAAATTTGACTTGGATGGATTCACGGCACTCACCATGGAGTAAGGAATAAGGGCAGAGGAGTTCGCCTCCGGGGGGCCTTTGGCAATTGCATTCACCAAGTAGGTAAGGACCCCTGTCGTTTGCAAAGCAGCCTCCTCTCCTGCTTGGCGGAGGGATTCGCTCAAAAACACCTGTCGCGACCGGATGGACCAAGCAGGAGTATCTCGCAGTTCCTTCACTGAGATTCCGGCATCCGCCAAAGACCAAGCTTCGTTTAGCGCCGCCTCTGCCGACTCCAACTGCACGGCGTCACCACCGGGCCGACCAAGTAGCAGAAAGTTGGCAAAGCCAGTATTGCCCAACTCTTCGTCAAAAGACCGAAACATCCTTTTCTGCAGGATTTTCATAGGGACAAAAATCGTGAGAGGTTCACGCTGGTTCCCCTGTAACCCAAACCGACCGAACGCCTCTGCTCCAAGAACGCCGCCGAATTTTTTTCTCAAGGTGACAAACTTGTTGTCGCGTTCGCCCGAAAGCGGAGCATCTCTTGAGAAAAGACCGGGTTCCTCCACACGGAGATTCAGGATATCCCCCTGCTTTGCGGCAAGATAACTTCCGAGGCGAGCGTTCACAAAAAATTCGTCCTTCGACAGATCAGGAGCGGTGTCCGGATTCGGCGCCAACTTCCAGAACCGTTCGTCCACGCCCAGCACCTGAACGTTTCGGGCCATACGAGTTCCGTCAGGCAAGGAAACGTTTCCTCGAGTCACCACAAGAGGTGCAACTACGGTTTCCTTGTCTCGAC
>Ga0315321_10004531_pt1 | contig 10683 bp, 9 predicted proteins | sample M180m21515metaG_FD_203464 | JGI IMG/M metagenome (GOLD analysis project Ga0315321, IMG submission 203464) | Ammonia-oxidizing marine archaeal communities from Monterey Bay, California, United States - M1 80m 21515 | ecosystem: Environmental > Aquatic > Marine > Intertidal zone | place: USA... | reverse complement strand
GCAATGGGGTGAATGTTCCGCCGGTGAGCAAGACACGCGATTTGTTTCGGGCCTTGTTTGTAGAAGATGCTCCATCGCTACGTGCTAAGCGGGCCGATGCGTACGATATCAATGAGAGCATTTTGGATGCGGTGAATAGCCATGCGAAGATCTTGAGTCGCCAATTGGGAAAGGCTGACCAAGAGAAGTTGGACGAATATTTGAATTCGGTTCGGGAGATCGAGAAGAAGCTTGGGATGTCTCGGGAATGGCTCGATAAACCGAAGCCTAATGTTGATATCGATGAACCGATAGAAGGGGCGTTTACCCATAGTTTGCCGGTTTTCTATGATTTGTTGGCTTTGGCTTTAGAAACTGATTCGACTCGCGTGGCATCGGTCGGAATTCCCGGATCTATCGATACGAGCGATCTCGGTTTAATTGGCAGTTATCATGGTTTTTCCCACCATGGAAAAGCGGAGAAACTGAGACGCGGATTGATGGTGATCGAGCAATTTCAAGTGAAGCAATTGAGTCGCTTTCTGGATCGCTTGAAATCAGTTCAAGAGCCCGATGGACAGAGTTTGCTTGATCGCACGATGGTGTTGTTCGGCAGTGGAATGGGTAATGGTAGTTCCCATTCAAATAAAAACTTACCGGTCCTATTGGCTGGAGGCGGATTCAGTCATGGCGAGCACAAGGTCTTGCCAGGGGAGAAACATCGCCGAGAGCCCTTATGTAATTTGTACGTGTCAATGTTGCAGCGTTTTGGATTGGAAGTGGACCAATTTAATCGAGGAAGCTCAACCTTGAGTGGATTGAAAATAGCGTGAATCCCATCATTATGAAGTTGATACGTTTCTCGATTTCGATTTTGGGCGCGACTTTCGTCTCTCTTGGGGGCGTTTGGGCGGCGTCCTCCTACGAAGAAACCGTTAGGCCTTTTTTGGATACGTATTGCATTAAGTGCCATGGACCCGATAAGCAAAAGGGGGATCGCCGTTACGATACCTTAGCGGTTGATTTCTCAGACGAGGAATCAATGTGGTTATGGCAGGACATAGCCGATCAGTTGAATTTGGGGGAAATGCCGCCGAGCAAGTCCAAGCAACCGGGCTCGAGTGATAGGCTGGAGGTAGTGGCTTGGGTAACTGAAAAATTGGACGTGGCTTACGATGCGTTGAAGAGCACGGGCGGACAAACGGTATTTCGTCGATTGAACCGTGTGGAGTATGATCGAACGGTGCGGGACCTTTTGAGTTTAGAGCCTATGTTGTCCGATCCTACGGAGACTTTCCCGCCAGATGAAACGGAGGAAGGATTCGTTAATATAGGTTCCGCTTTGTCGACGTCCGATTTTTTGCTGCAAGGCTACTTGGATGCGGCGGAGGCGTATGTCGATGCGGCTGCCATGGCTGGGGGGAAGCCGCAGGTGAAACGCTACCAGTTTGAGGCGCCTTTCTACAAGACCTCTAATCGGCATGATGGTAAGGACGTAGACGGTCAGTTTCAGCATATTCGAAAGAATACAACGGACGAAGGTGGGTATCTTTGGCTGTCGAAACTGGAAAAAGGAGTACCAAGTAGCGGGTACTACGAGTTGCGGTTCAAGGCACGGGCGATCGACCGCGAGTATCCTTACGAAGAAAAATATGTCGGCACGCGGAAAAGCGAGCCATTGAGAGTGGAGGTGGTGGCGGGTTCGTCGGCTTATGGCGATCTCGAGAATCGTACCTCTTCCGATCGTACGTTGGAGGAATTCGTAATATCGGAAGACGAGGCTAAGTGGTATGAGTCGCGCATTTGGTTGGACGCCGGCTTTCAGCCGAGGTTGACGTTTCCCAATGGACCCAATCGCGTGAAGCCTTTGCGCAAGTCTCTGGTGATGGATTATCCGGATAGTTTCCAGGAATACATAGACGAGTACCTTTTGCCTAGCGATAACATCTATCCCTACTCGATTGAGGAATCGGTTGCTCGGAAAATCGCGGAAGAGGCGAAACGAATAGCGACATTTGTTCCTGAAAATCTAGATACGAAAGGAACCTCGAGTCGAATGAACGCCAGAGATGGGTGGGCGGCGTTTTATCGAGGTTACCACGGACCGCGTATTCGCGTTTTCGAGATCGAGCTGGAAGGGCCATTTTTCGAAAGTTGGCCGCCGCCGAGTTATCGAGCTTTGTTTGGCGATTTCGAGCCAAAGGTTTCTAACGCTAAGCCAATTCTAAAACGCTTTTCGGAGCGGGCGTTTCGTAGGCCAGTTGAGAGGGAAGAGCTGAATGCCTTGGTGGGACTTGCCAAAGCGAAACACGAGGCGGGGTTGAGCGAATTCGAAGCGCTTAAAATTGGCTTGAGGGCGGCTCTTTGCTCGCCGGGCTTTCTTTTCCTTCAGGAGTCGGATGGAACTTTGGATGATTACGCTCTGGCATCTCGGTTGAGCTATTTTTTGTGGTCGTCGCAGCCAGACAAAGAATTACGGAAGCTTGCGAGACGCGGTGATCTTGGGAAAACAAATACGTTACGAAAACAAGCGGCTCGAATGCTGAAGGACGAGCGTGCTCGGGCCTTTACGGAACAATTTACGGAACGTTGGCTTGAATTGTACAAAATCGGGTCGATGCCCCCGAGTCCGAAGGATTTCGAGAGTTATTACGTGGATGGTTTGGAGCGTTCGATGAAGCGAGAGACGCAGTTGTTTTTTCAAAATATCCTAGATGAGAATCTGCCTATTGATCGGTTCTTGGATGCTGATTTCACATTCGTGGATAGCGGCTTAGCTCGGTTGTATGGGATCGAGGGAATGACAGGGTCGGAATTTCGAAAAATTCCGCTAGGTCCGGATTCCCGACGTGGGGGATTGCTTGGTCAAGCTAGCGTTTTGACGGCAAGCGCGAATGGGATCGATACGTCGCCGGTGATTCGGGGGATCTGGGTGTTGGAGAATATTCTCGGTACGCCGCCTTCTCCGCCTCCGCCAGATGTAGAACCACTTGAGCCTGATATCCGAGGAGCCACTACGATTCGCGATCAACTTAAGAAGCACCGTACAGTTGAGACCTGTAACGAATGTCATCGGAAAATCGATCCATTGGGGTTCGCTCTTGAGAATTACGATCCGATAGGCGGTTGGCGCGATCGGTATCGACGTGGAGGGAGTGAGAGGCCGGTAGTTGACGCGTCGGGTCAGTTGCCGAATGGAGAGACTTTCGAAAACGTTGAAGGGTTGAAAGCGATTCTGGCGGAAAGGATAGATCAGTTTTCGCGTTGTTTGACCGAGAAGATGCTCGCGTATTCGACGGGGCGCACATTGGAGTATTCAGATCGTCCGGAAGTCGATCGTATCGTCGCCGATCTTGATCGCCAAGGTAACGGACTCCAGGAGCTTGTTTATCTGATCGTCGAAAGTGAAGCGTTTCGAACTAAATAGGCTCGGCTAAAGGTCTTCTTTCGAACGGTTTGTCCCTTCACGTTTCCAAACCAGTTGGCTGGCACCAAGAGATGAAGCCTGCTGACTCTTTGTTTCGCCCGACTCGATTGTAAGGTTCCATGCTCGTTGTCTGGTTGGGCCTTGGGAGCTGAGGTGGAAGGCTCGTTGCGTTTAGGCAAGTTTGGGTTGAGCCTCAACCGGTTGTTTCGTAAGCGCGATTCAGGTTGAAGCTTCGCTGTAAATTTTAGTTAGATCGATTTATGGAAATTGATTTTGAAGCAGTCTCTTCATCAGAGCGATATTCGTTTTTAACCCAGGTGATCGTGCCGCGTCCGATCGCTTGGGTGACTACAGTAAATGAAGCCGGCCAAGTGAACGCGGCTCCGTTTAGCTTTTTCAATGTTTTCGGATCCAATCCAGCGATGGTTGCGTTGGGTATTGGAAATCGGAGCGATGGCGGACCAAAAGATACGGCATTCAATATTCGAGGAGGAGGGGAGTTTGTTATCAATATGGTTACGGAGGAGCTGGCTGAGCAAATGGTTCAAACGTCTTTCGAATATGCTCGCGGCGAGAGCGAGCTTTCCAGGGTTGGTTTGACTGCTTCTCCTTCGGTGAAAGTCGGCCCGCCGCGTGTCGCGGAGTCGCCGGTTCATTTGGAGTGCCAGGAAATTTCGACTCAAGAAATCGGAGGGAATCGATTGATTCTCGGTAAAGTTGTTCACGGATCGGTGGATGATCGATTCGTTGATCGTGAAACAAACCGCATCCTGACGGAACAACTACGTCCAGTTGGACGTATGCATGGTCGGGCGGGTTATACGAGAACGAGGGATCTATTCGAGATCGCTCGTCCAAAGCAGCCTTAGCGTGAAGATCGTAAATTGAGTTTCGTTTTGCTATGTTGCGACAAGGAAACGACAATCAGTTTTGGCGTGATTAAAGCAAAGTCGACTTTCGAAAACCTATTGGATGTTAGCCGACCTGTATCCGGGAAGCGGATCCTGAGAATCTATTATACAGTCGATTTGCGACATATTTGGGTAATCTATCTCGATGTTTGTTGATAGAGTTTCCAAGTGTAGGTGCCTAGGAATATCATGATAATCATATTGTAGAGGGAATGGGTGAGGTTCCAAAGCAGGAAGGCTAGAATTCCTAGTGTTATGAAACTTATGATACATGTTAGCCTTGTTCGGTTTGGGCCGAGCACGTCTCTGAGTATTTGACCACCGTCCATAGGCAGGATAGGGCAAAGGTTTATGAAACTCCAAAAGAGATTGATCGTTATCAGCGTTCCGATGAACGAGGCGAAAAGCGGTGGGAGATTCGTTGTGTTGGGGTCAATATCTATTGCGAAAACGCTTAGAAGAATGAATACGGCCGCGAGAGCGATACTCGCTCCGGGTCCGGCTGCAGTCATTAGAATACGATGCTTGCGTGAGAAATTGGCGCCAGGGAACGATGCGGCTCCCCCCATGGAATGTAGCGAAATATGAGTGGAAGGAGCTCCGAAGCGAAGTCCTGTCAATGCGTGACCGAGTTCGTGAATGAGAATCGAAATGAACGCGGCTGCCATGAAGATCAGCACTTGGTGCCATTGGGAAGGTGTTTGAGCCCTTAGCGCTCCACCAAGAAAAGCGGTTAGCAAGAAGAAAAATCCGTGAACGGAGACAGGGATTTTGAATAGAGTGAATCGAAACATAGAGGTTAGTAGAAAATTTTGTTAGTTATCAAACACTGTCAATTGGAGCGTAGCGAGTACTCTCGCCAGAGCCAGCGTAGAGAGTTAGGGAATATGGCTCCTCCGTGGTTTCCGTTGTGTCCGCCGGTGCCGTAGACGAATTTTACGTCATAGTCTCTGAATTTGAGGGCTGCGTACATTTGTTTGTTAGCAAGGGGCCAGTTACCATGTTGATTGTCAAGGTCGCCGCTGCCGTCTTGTAGGAATACGCGCAGAGGTCTTGGGTCGCCACCTTTTCGGATGAGAGCTGGGTAGTTGTGTCCCCCGCGGATGTTTGTGAAGCTACCGATGTGGCTGAGGACTTTGCGAAATTGATCCGGTCTCTCCCAGGCAACAGTGAATGCGCAGATGCCGCCGCTGCTGTTTCCGCTGATGGCTCGGCCGTTCGGGTCATTGGTGATGTTGTACGATTTTTCGACTTCAGGTAGAATCTCCTTGAGTAGGAAATTCGAATAGTCGGCACTTAGCGTATCGTATTCGAAGCTGCGATTGGCGGGGCGAGGCCTCCAACCTGGCTCAGGGGGAAGTTCGGGCGTTAAATGTCCGGGGTCGATGAATACGCAAATGGTTATGGGAATTTCTTTTGAGTGAATCAGGTTGTCGAAAACTGCAGGAGCTCGATAGTCGCCGTTTTCGCCGATGAAAGTGTGCCCGTCTTGGAAAACCATAAGGGCGGCTGGTTTCGATGCGTCGTATTGCACTGGGACATACACGTAGTATCGTCGAATTGTTCCTGGGAAAACTTGGCTGTTCTTCCAGACGTGGTGAGTGAGAGTGCCTTGCGGTACGCCTTTGTGTCGCAGCGAGTCTTTGCTTAACGGGTAATCGGATTCGATTTGCGGTTCTTGGGACCAGGCGAGTGGCAGAACGATCGCGAAGAAAAGGATTCCGAGAGTTGGGTAGGCTTTCATGGGAATCAGTGAAGAAGTGAGAGTGGCTCAGGGCGAGAACATATCGCAGGATCGAGGGTTGCAGGAGGCTGTGGACATTTTCCGTTGTCATTGCGCTGGTGCCCTGATCTTTTGGTAGCATGAATTACCGAGTGACTAAGATATGGTTGATGGGAGCGTTGGGTTGTCTACTATGGTTGTCCGGTAGAAGCGAGGAAGTTATAAAAGCGACTAAGGACGTCGAATATGCGGTTGTAGGAAGCCGGCATTTGAAACTCGACCTGTATATTCCAGAGAACTACTCTATAAATGGAGTTATTGTTTGGATACATGGAGGGGCTTGGCGTTCTGGCTCGAAGGACAAGGTTCCGGTAGTGGGGCTAGTCGACAAAGGGTGGGCGATTGCGAGTGTCGATTACCGCTTAAGTGGCGAGGCTCGCTTTCCTGCTCAGATTCACGATATCAAGGCAGCGATTCGTTTTTTGCGGGCGAAAAGCGAGAAGTTCGGAATAAAAGCTGATAACGTATTTATAATTGGTTCTTCGGCAGGCGGCCATTTGGCGGCTTTGGCGGGGATTACAAATGGTCATGAAGTTCTCGAAGGGAAGGTTGGTGATTATCGAAGCGAGAGCTCGGCTATTCAGGGAATTGTTTCTTTGTATGGGGCTAGTAATCTGACGACTATATTGAATCAATCGACGCCACATGGTTTGAGTGTACGAGTACCGGCATTGGATTTGTTTATCGGGGGGCAACCGGATGATTTGGTCGATGAAACGCGTTTGGCTAGTCCGGTTTTCCATGTCGATGCAAATGATCCGCCGCTGTTGATGATCCATGGAGATCAGGATCCGCAAATGCCGATCAATCAATCTCATGAGCTGGAGGGAAGGTACGAGTCAGTAGGGGCCCCGGTTATTTTCGAAGCTCTGCATGGAGCGAAGCACGGAGGAGCGATGTTTTACGATGCGGAACGCTTGGATCGGATACACCGCTTTTTATCGCGCGTTATTGGCGGGTAGGACGGCCTCGCCGAGGCCGCCTTGACGGGTTAACAGAGACTTAGGTTCTGCGGCTGAGCGTTTTGCTCGGCCCGACCGGTCTCTATCCTTTTATTAGGCTGTCGGCAGGTCTTTCGGTGTTTTGACCGCCGGAGTGATGGGCGTAGGTAAAACCTTTTTTAATGGAGAAAGCTCCGGTTTGGCCGGCTTTGTTGAGAGCGATGAAGCCGACTTGGATGGATCGCCAATCTTCGAATTTGTTGGCGATGCGACGCACGATTTCTTCGCAGGCCTCTTGTGGCGAGCGTCCGTGGCGCATGAGTTCGACAACCATTGCGCTTCCTGCGTTTTCGATAACGGCTTCGCCCCAACCGGTGGCTGCGGCTCCACCGATATCGTTGTCGACGTAAAGTCCTGCTCCGATAATTGGGGAGTCGCCGACTCGGCCATGCAGTTTCATTCCCGCCCCGCTAGTTGTGCAGGAGCCGGAGAGATTGCCATCGGCGTCGCGAGCGATCATACCGATTGTATCATGATTCTCGATATTGATTTCTGGAAGTTTGTCGTCTTCCTCCGCTTTACGCTTCTTCCATGCGGTCAGCGTTTTTTCGGTAAGGAGTACCTCTTTCTTGAAACCTTGTTCGAGGGCGAATTTTAGGGCTCCTTCGCCAACGAGCATGACATGCTTGGTATTCTCCATTACTTTACGGGCGACGGAAACGGGATTCTTAATATGCTGGAGGAACGCGACGGATCCGCAGTGTTGGTGTTGGTCCATGATACAAGCATCGAGCGTGACATTGCCTTCGATATCAGGGAATCCGCCGATACCTACGGTTCGATTATTCGGGTCGTTCTCGATTACGTTGACGCCTTTTTCTACGCAATCGAGCACGCTGCCTCCGTTTTGCAAAATTTCGTAACCTAGGTTGTTAGCTCTGATTCCCGTATTCCAAGTTGATATGATGATGGGGCCTTTGACAGGCTTGACTTGGCCAAATGCTTTGAGAGATCCGAGTCCGGTTAGGGAGCCGAGGGTTGATAGGGTGAGAAATCGTCTTCTGGAGTTCATGTGAGTATGGTTTTGAGGTGAGTAAATTCGCTTGCTACTTCATGCTCTAAATCACCCATGGAGATTAAGATCAAGAGTGGGATCTTATAATCGGACGAGTATTCGACCTAGGTTTGCCGTTAAAGTGCTAAGGAATGGCGAAGGGTGCGGGTTCGTCGATGATCGGATCGACGCCGTAGGTTTCACCGAGGCCGAGAAACCAAGTTGCAATATGAGTCCACAAATTCTACATAAATAGGAGTAACGAACTGAAAGGGGCGAGGAATGCAAGGGAAAGCTCTTGTCTGCGAAGGTATTAGAAAAATACTGGCGAAATTATTTTTGGTTGTTAGGGTTTGGGTATGAAAAACCTCAAATCGTATTCGTGTTTGCTTGCGCTGGCCGTTCTTGTGGCGGGTTGCGGAAAAAGGAGTGTCTCCCTATTCGATGGAGAGTCGTTTGCCGGTTGGGAAGGTCCGCTTGATTCCTTTCGCATCGAGGGCGGTGCAATTGTGGGCGGCACCCTGGACGATCGGATCGAGAAGAATCAGTTTCTGAGCACGAAGGCGACATATAGAGATTTCGAACTTAGATTGACCTTCAAAATGATCGGCGAAAGCCCGAATGCGGGAGTTCAATTTCGTACGAAGCGGATACCGGATCATCATGAGGTGATTGGTTATCAAGCGGATATGGGCGGCAAGTATTGGGGAGCACTTTACGATGAAGCGCGTCGCCGCAAGGTGCTAGAGGGACCGGACCTCGAGACGGTTATGGCGAAGGTTAATTTGAATGATTGGAACGAGTATGTAATTCGGGCCGAGGGGCCGCATATCCAGCTTTGGCTAAATGGAATGAAGACAGTTGATTATTTAGAAGAGGATGATTCGATTGACCGTTCTGGTGTCATTGCCGTTCAAGTACACAGTGGTGCGCCGATGGAAGCCTGGTATAAGGATATTCGGATTTCAGAATTATGAGTTTAAAGAAGTTGAAATCGATTTGATATGTCTCGGAAGCGTTTCGCTTCTGCGACTCGGCCGTGTTTTTCAGCTCCGTTGGCGAGAATGGCGCATTTTGATTGTAGAGTCTCGATCGCGAGGATTCGGTGATTCGAATTAAGGGTGTTGGTATTGAGGGCTTTTTCGATCGCCTCGATTCGATAGGAGTCGAGCCCTCGTTGGTTGGATAATTGATCAGCGTGGCCCCCATGTTTTTCAATCAGCACCTCGTCGACTAGGCCAACAGGGTAGCGGGAAGCGATACGAAGCCACAGATCGTAGTCTTCGCAGGCAAGAAACGCTTCGTCGAAAAGTCCGACTTTATCGAACACGCTTCGGTGGATGAACGTTGTCGAAGGCGATATAGCGCATACAGGTAGACAGTGTTCGAAAATCCATCCACCATGCTTGGCGTAGGCAGCGGGTACTTTTTTTGGTATGCCTTGGTAGATCCATCTTTCTTCCGTATGGCAGATCTTGTATTCGACATGCGATTGCAAAAATGCGATTTGGCATTCGGTTTTGTTCGGTAGCCATGCATCGTCGGAATCGAGGAAAGCAATCCAGTCGGTTGTTGCAGTTTGGATTCCCGTATTGCGAGCGGCGCTTACTCCTTGATTTGGTTGGGAAATAACCTGAACGCTTGGATAGGTAGAGCGTATCCATTCTTTAGTGCCATCGGTCGATCCGTCATCAACGAGGATAACGTGGTCAACGGAGCGCGTTTGGTTCAAGACGGAGTCAAGACAGCGCGCTAGAGTTGCCTGCCGATTGAAGGCGGGAATGACAACTGTTAGCTCGAATGGGCTTCGCGTATCGTATGGTGGGATCAAAGAGTTTTTGGGATTGGGAAGAAACGCCTATGTTGTGCGGTGCCGCTAGGCCCATAGGCGCTAATCTAATTATATTGTGAGGAAATTAATGTAGCTTCCCCATCGAATTGTCGGTGTAGTTTCAGCTGATTTCAGCTAAGTTGAAAATTGTGCCCTTACTAGGCTCGAAAAGTTTACCTGTCTTCACTCTTCTTTTTAAGAAATCCACAGAGAGACGTTTTGGCGGTGTCCTCTAGTTTTTCGTCGCCTGACGATTCGATACCGAGTTTTTTGGTAGCTTCGCTTAGAAGCATTTTTTGCCGGCTTTGGCGATAGCTTTATGGAAGGCTTTGGAATCTAGTTTGAAAGCGGATTTGTCGATAGGGCCTCGTAGTGAGATTGGAATACTTAGGCTGTCGGCGGGTATTTGGTTTTCCGCGATTGATAAGATGGAGCCTTTGAATGTTGGTTTGATCTCCAAGTTGGAATCGATGGAACTTAGCTTTCCGCTGATTGCGATAATCATCGTTCAGTCGCTAATAGGAGGTTGGGCGTCGCTTTTTAGTTTTGAAGCAAATTCGTCGGCTGACAGATTTCTCAGGCTGAGGGACCAGGAAATGATCAATCCGGGGGTTTGTTGAAATACCGGCGCGAACGCGATTAGCATTCCCAGAATACTTTCGGAAACGAGTTGAAAAGGAGTGGCTTTCTCCGGAATGAGAAAACCGAATTTTCGTGTTATGAGCATGTTAGATGGGTTGAAGCTTCGTTTTTCAAT
>Ga0315321_10004530_pt1 | contig 10685 bp, 5 predicted proteins | sample M180m21515metaG_FD_203464 | JGI IMG/M metagenome (GOLD analysis project Ga0315321, IMG submission 203464) | Ammonia-oxidizing marine archaeal communities from Monterey Bay, California, United States - M1 80m 21515 | ecosystem: Environmental > Aquatic > Marine > Intertidal zone | place: USA... | reverse complement strand
ACCCGTAAGGCGGGCGACCGTATTCTGATCCTTGAAGACAGCAATGCCGATGGGCGAGCCGACAAGACAACAGTTTTTTACCAGAACCCGGATATTGATGGCGTGCACGGAGTCTGCGTGCTCGGAAACATGGCAATTGTTTCCGTGTCGGACAGGATTCTTTTGATCACCGACACCGATGGCGATGATAAGGCGGACGTGAAAAAGGTGCTGTTCACAGGAAAAGTTTTGAGTCCGGTAAATGGCCAGCATGACCACGCAATACATGCCGTGATGTTTGGGCCCGATGGGCGACTTTATTTTAACTTCGGCAATTTAAACGCAGGGTTGTGGCGTGCGGATGGCACCTTGGTGAAGGATGTTTTTGGGAATCCCGTGGATAATAGTCGTAAGCCGTATCAGGAAGGCATGGTCATCCGGTGCGAGCTGGATGGCAGCAAGGTCGAAGTGCTTGGCCACAACTTCCGCAACAACTGGGAAGTGACGGTCGATTCTTTCGGCACCATGTGGCAATCGGACAATGACAACGAGTCGAGTTCCTGCCGCGTTAACTTCGTGATGGAGTACGGCAACTATGGCTACCGCGATGAACGGACGGGAGCCGATTACCACAGTAAGCGCACCAACATGGAGGCCACCATGCAACGTCGCATGTGGCACCAGAATGACCCGGGTGTGATTCCAAACCTGCTTATCACCGGTTCGGGTGCACCGACCGGAATTTTAGTGTATGAAGGCGATCTATTGCCCGAACCATTCCGTGGGCAAATGATTCACGCTGAACCTGGTCGCAACGTGGTGTGGGCGTTCCCCGCGAAGCAGGTCGGCGCCGGTTATTCCGCTTCCATTGTCGATATTGTCCGTAGCTCGGTAGGTCGCAACTATCGACCTTCGGATGTCTCCGTGGCCCCGGATGGATCGCTCTTCATCGCCGACTGGTTTGATCCGGTGGACTGCTGCCACCGCACCATCAATGACGCTGGCCGTATTTTCCGTGTGGCACCTCCAAAGCACGCCTACGCGGTGCCTACCTATGATTTCAAAACATCAGCAGGCGCGGCAAAGGCATTGCGGAGCCCAAACTTGTCGGCGCGCTATAAGGCATGGACGGCCTTGATTGGAATGCAGGAGAGTGCGCGGTCTGCATTGGAAACGATGGCGAGTGATGACAACCCGCGCTTCTGGGCCCGCGCCCTGTGGGCATTGGCCGCAATCAAGAATGGCGCCCCAAAAGCCATAGAGCTGGCATTGGGAGATGAGTCCGAAAACATTCGTGCGCTAGGGTTGCGCATCGCACGTCGTCATCAGTTGCCGGTTGAACCTGTCGTGAGGCAATTGGTGCGTGATAAGTCTGCCCTGGTTCGCCGCGAGTGTGCGGTCTCCCTGCATCGGCTAACTTCTGCAGAATCCGTCCAACTCTGGACGGAACTCGCTGCGCAATACGACGGTAAAGACCGATGGTATTTGGAAGCGCTGGGCATCGGTGAAAAAGGCAAGGAAACCGCCTGTCTCAACGCCTGGTTGAAGAAAACCGGTAAAGATTGGAACTCTCGGGCCGGCCGCGATATTATATGGCGTTCGCGCGCACCCGAAGCGTCGGCATTACTCGCTAAGTTTCTCTTGAACCCCAGTGTGCCCGCGGCGGAACATCCGCGCCTTCTGCGCGCGCTGGATTTTCACGATACCCAACCAAAGGAAGCTGCACTGACCGCCTTGCTAGAGGGTGATGCTAAACATAATCTGGCGACTTATTTGGAAGCCTTCCAACGTGCCACTCCGAAATTTCTAGAGAAGCATCCTGAAGTCTTGAAGCGAGTGGAGTCTGCCATACTTGCCAGCAAGGGCACGGTCACCTTTGTGGACATGGTGGCCCGCTTCAACCGGAAGGACATGGTAAAGCACCTCATGGACATGGTGCAGGCTGCACCGGAAAAGGAGTCGGGCATTCGCGCAGTCCAGCAAATCTTTGCATTCAAGGAAGGCCACCGTATTGCAGCCGTCTTGAACAAGCCAAACCAGGCGACAGCATTTATAAAAGCCCTTGGTTTCGTGGGCAATAACCAGTCAGTAGCCATGCTGCGGACTGTCACCACGGACGAGGCGCGGCCCGTGCCATCACGACTTTTGGCCATTAAGGCCTTGGGTCGGAGCTCTTCGGGGGCCGGAGTGCTCATGCAATTGGTACAGCAGAAAAAATTGCCAACCAAATTCATGTCTCCGGCAATTCAGAGCCTCGCTGCTTCTCCCAGCCAGAATACCCGCAGTTTTGCGGCGCAGCACCAAAAGCTTCTCATGCCCGCTGGTAAGCGTTGGCCGATTGAATTACTACTGACGGCCAAGCCAAACGCTTTCAAAGGTAAGGCTGTGTTTCAAAAAGCCGGCTGCATTGCCTGCCATATTGTGCAGGGCGAAGGGCTCGACTTCGGTCCTGAGCTATCGGATATCGGCAACAAGCTGAGCTCTGAACAACTTTTTGAAGCTATACTGAAGCCCAATCAAAGCATCAGCTTGGGATACGAAGGTGTAAACATTGCATTAAAAGATGGCACCCAACTCATCGGGTTTGTGACCAGTGAAAGTAAAACTGTCCTGAGCCTGCGTATCCCGGGAGGCCTTCGCAAAGATGTGGCCAAGGCAAATATCAAGACTCGGACAGTGATGAAGGATTCACTCATGCCCGCTGGACTTGATGCAGTGATCTCGCCTCAGGAACTCGTTGACCTTGTCGGTTGGCTTTCCCCTCAGTTGCCGGAGCTTCTGGCGGCATCTATCCACGGATCGCCGGATGTGGATATTGCCGTGCCCAATGGGACCTATACGTTGCAACTCCTGCTTTATGAAGGATGGCGATCACGGTCTGCGGATATCGTGATCGAAGGGAAGACGGTGAGAGCAGCGTATGACATGTTCAAAGAGCAAGGTGGAAACTTCAACCAAGGGAGCGTGCTTCAACACTCCTTTACTCTCACCGATGGCAACATTGATATTCAAATCAAGGGCCCTCTCCATCTTGGTGGCTTGATTCTATCAAAGGGAAAAGGGGATGGCACGGTGTCAACAGCCATCTTGAAAAGTAAATCGGATCTCGATTTCAAAGATGTCCTCAAGGCGATCAATTTTGGGGATACAAGAAACTTGAGCATTGGTAATGTCAATTTCACCGCCGCCGAAGTCAATAATACGGTGGATGGTGTGACCAACAAGGCCACCGGTGATGTTTATGCTGGGGAGAACAATCAGAAACTTCCACTGAAACTTCACAAGTGAATCGGGCTTCACAACAGCACCAACACAATGCGCCAACCAATTTGAAACAGCCAAAACAAAAATACATTATGAAAACGCATTTCCAAATCTTGGCAGCCTTGTTCATGGGGTTGGTTCTTCCTGCTTCGGCTGGGCCGTTGAAAATCTATTTGCTTGTGGGGCAGTCCAACATGCAGGGCCACGCGGCCGAGCGGACGCTGGAGCACTTGGGCATGGATCCGGAAACGGCGCCGTTGCTCAAGGCGATTCGCAATGCGGATGGCACCGCGAAGCTCCAGAAGGATGTGTGGATTTCTTCCATCGAACCCTCGCTGGAATCGGGCGAGAAACATGGGCGGCTGACGGTGGGCTACGGAGCCGGCGGTCGTGAACCAAAGATCGGGCCGGAGCTGACCTTTGGTATCACTATGCAAAAGCACATCGGCGAACCAATCCTTTTGATCAAAACCTCTTGGGGCGGCAAGTCGTTGAACACAGATTTTCGTTCACCCAGTGCGGGGCTGTATAAGTTCAATGAACAGCAGCTGGAAAATTTTAAAAAACGCGGCAAGAACGTGGCCGAGGCGCGCAAGGAGAAGACCGAGCGCACGGGTGTTTATTACCGGCTGATGTTGGAGCACGTGAACAAAGTGCTGGCTGATATCAAGCGCGTATATCCGAAGTACGACGCGAAGGCTGGCTACGAGCTGGCTGGCTTCGTGTGGTTTCAAGGATGGAATGACATGGTCGATGGCGGCACTTATTCCACGCGCGGCCAGCAGGGGAGCTACGATGCCTACAGCAAAAACCTCGCGCATTTTATTCGCGACGTGCGGCGGGATTTGAAGGCGCCCAAGCTGCCGTTCGTCATCGGTGTGATGGGTGCGGGCGGACCGATCGCCAAGTACGGGCCGGACCAAAAACGCTACGCCGGTATCCACGGCGAATTCCGAAAAGCCATGGCCGCGCCCGCCAAGCTGCCGGAATTCAAAGGTAACGTCACGGCCGTGTTCACGGAAAATTACTGGGACCTCCAGCTCTCCGAGCTTGTCGACCGCAAGGGCAAAGTCAACGCCAAGCGCCGCGAGTTATCCAAGGACAAAACCTTCACCCGCGAACAACGCGACAAAGCCATCGCTGAATTCACCGCCAAACTGTTCACGAAAAAGGAACTCAAGATTTTAGAAGTCGGCACCTCGAACGCCGCCTATCACTACCTCGGCTCCGCTAAAATCCTTGCCCAAATCGGCAAAGCTTTTGCCGATGCAAGGGCAGCGATGAAGTAGAAGGGTGGCGGACTCTATTTCTCCCAAATGCAATAGAGAAACTGGCGGCCGCGCAGGAAGAGTTGGTTGCCAGCCAGGACAGGGGATGCGTCCAACCGGTCATTAAGTTTATTGGTGGCTAAGGTTTCTAGTTTCTTGCCGTGCTTGAGAACCAGCGTGGCACCGTTGCGGCCGGTGACGTATATCTTACCGGCGGCGGCTACAGGGGAACTGTAGACATTGGCTAGACCCTTGAGTCGTTCTCGGTCAATGTAGGTTTCCCCGGTTTTGGCGTCGGTACAGGAAAAAAGAGCCTGGCTGGATTGGTTGTAATACAACAAACCGTCGTAAAGTACGGGGGAGGGGACGTAGGGAGTACCTCGTTTTTTACTCCAGAGGATTTTGTCAGAACCTGTGATATCCCCTTTGGCTGACAGTGGTAGCGCGAGTAACGAGAAACCCTGGTAGCCGGTCATGCAATACACCGCATTTCCATCGACGACAGGGCAGGGAATGGCGTTATCGGTAAGTCCACCGCATTGCCAGATTATTTCACCGCTCTGGAGGTTGTAGCTGACGACTTTACCCGGCTCAACGAGTCGCCCGCCACGACCTTTGCCCGAGGCCGTGGTGATGATCTGTGTTTTTCCGCTGTGCGTTACCACCACCGGAGTGGACCAACCGTTGCCGCTTTGCCGATTTTCTCTCCAGAGCCTTTTCCCGATTTTAGCATCCAATACTTCAATGTAGGACTGGCGTACGTGGTCACGCACAATTACTAGACGACCATTATGGATTACAGGAGAGCAACCTTCACCAAGACTGGCTCCCATAACGGTTTCTCCAAGGTCGCGTTCCCATATTTTTTTTCCATCAAGATTGTAGCAAAACAAACCTGCGGATCCGAACCAGCAATAGAGCCGTTCGCCGTCAGTTGTGGGTGAGGCAGAGGCAAAGTTATTATCGCCATGAGCACCTTCATGCGGGATTTTTTTAGTAGCAACTCGCCGCCAAAGGGTTTTTCCGGTGATGCGATCCAAGCAAAGCACGACATATTCGTATGTAGTGTTCGGATGCGTGATGCCGAAGATACGCTTAGGTTGGTCTTCCGGTTTGGGAAGGGATGGATCGACTTTTCCGGTATTGATGGCTGTAAGCAGGAAAACCTTATTGCCCCAAACGATTGGTGATCCGCTACCGTACCCGGGAATGGATACCTTCCACTGAATGTTTTTATTTTCGCTCCATGTGACCGGTGGCTGCGCGGTCGATGAAGCGCCTGTGGCATTGGGTCCACGCCATTGATGCCAGTTTTCAGATTTGGATTTTTGGAAATCCGCTGCGGGCGTGTTGAAAATGAATCCAGACCAAGCTACGTAAAGGAGAAGAGTTTTTTTCATATTAAAGAGTCAGTTCGCCGGTGCTACTGGCAAATTTTTCGGTATTGATGTTCATTTGGCTAAGCATATGTACAAAGAGATTGCAGAGTGGGGTGTTGTTTTTCGCATCGTGTGCGAGATAACGGCCGTGCTTGAGACCGCCGCCGGCTAATAGGATAGGGTTGTTGCGTGGGTCATGCGCGCTAGCGTTACCAAGATTGCTGCCGAGCAAGGTAAGCGTGTTATCGAGTAAGGTGCCGCCTGCCTCGCGCTTGGTTTTCATAGCAGTTAGGAATTCGTCGAAACAACCCATAATGGCACGCTCGATCCGTAGCAGCTGCTCAATGCGTTTGGGATCACGTCCATGATGGGAGAGATTATGGTGCTCGGATTCAACGCCGGCGATCTGCGGCATACCATGGTTGTGTTGGATGACTATGCTGATAACCCTCGAGGAATCGGTCTGCACGATGAGCGGGACAAGATTAAGCAACAGCCTAATACGGCCAATGAGATCGGTTTGGTCAAAGATATCTAGTGGCGCTTGGGCCTCAACCTGAGGTTTCGGGCGGTCGATCCATGCCTGTGCCTCGGCGAGATCATTCTCAGCGGTACGGACCGAATCAAAATATTCCTGCAACCGTTCGCGGTCAGCCGCCGGTGCGGTTTTGAGCAGCACGCGAGTTTGGTCAAGTAACTCGTCCAGCACGCTGCGGCCCTCGGCGAGCTTTTGTTTTTGCCGCGCAATCTCCTCCGGTTTGCCGCTCAGAAACATTTTCGCAAACATGCGTGAAGGTCGGTATTCAGCCGGAATCATAACCCCGCTATTGGTATAGGATTGGCTTTTTTTGGTATTGTTGCTGCTAAGTGACACGGACGGAAACCGCGTGACGTAGCCGAGCTTGCCGGCCGCGTATTGGTCCACGGAGATCGAGTTTTGGAAGCCATCCATACCGGGATTGGGCGCGGCACTGAGCCAAGTCATCTCGCAAAGGTGTTCGCCACCTTGTCCCGGATGGGAAAGCCCGGAGAAGAGGGTGAAATCTTTCCGGTGAGCCTTGATGATACTCAGGTAATCGGTCAGCTCGTAGTTGGTCCCCGTCTTTTTCGGAAACAACGCCGGCGCGTGTAAGCCCAGCGTGTTACAGATAAACACCATCCGCTTCGGTGGTGCCTGCTCCTTGGCCCACGCCGGTTGCATTGATTCCAGCCACGGCAATGCTATCGCCACACCGGTGTTTTGCAAAAAGGTGCGTCGGTTTAGTTTCATTTGTTCAAAAATAATCGGTTTTGCACTACGGCATGAAGTAACTCCCGTACAGGGTAGTCACTCTTTTTAGTGCTGGCGAGTATGCGTTCTACTTCAGGACGATCAGCAAACTGTACCTCGGCTCCGGTGGCATAGGTGATCAGTTGGGACACAAAGTTGCGCGCCACTTGTTCTTCCTGGGTTAACAATAGATCGCGGAAGCGGCGGATACCTCTAAATTTTTCTCCACCAGCCGTCGAACCGCTGGCGTCCACGTCGAGGCCCCAACGGTAGAGAGGGCGCCCCATGTGGTGTGCCGCAAGGTGCCGCTCTATGGGCCAGTCACCTTTACCAGTGGTGCGATAGCGTTGGCGAAATCCTCCGATCGGATCGAAGCTCTCCAGTGCAAATCCAGGCGGATCGATGTGTTGATGGCAGCTGGCGCAACTGGCGACGTCACGATGCTTGGCGAGTGTTTCGCGGATGGTTACCGCTCCGCGGATGTCCGGTTCCAGTGCGCTGATGGTGGGCGGTGGAGGTTGGGGTGGTGTGCCTAAGAGCGAGTTTAGTACCCAGTGTCCGCGTTTTACCGGAGAGGTAAGTGTTCCGTTGGCGGTGACCTTCAGGATGCTGGACTGCGTCATCAGCCCGCCGCGCGGGCTGTCGGCGGGAAGCTTCACGCGCCGCATTTCTTCGCCAGGAATTTTTCCAATGCCGTAATGCCGGGCGAGGCGACGGTTTAGGAAAGTGAAGTTAGACTTGATGAAATTGCGGGCAGGCAGATTCTTCGCCAGTAGTTCGCGTAGATAAAGGCGTGTTTCAGCGAGCATGGCTTGGCGCAATTCATTATCGTACTCAGGGTACAGGGTTGGGTCCGGTGTGGTGGCGTCGATGTCGCTCAAGTGCAACCAACCGTCGAGAAAGTCATTGATGAATCGGTTCGAGCGCGGATCATCCAGCATGCGCTCAACCTGCGCAGCGAGCACCTTGGGTTGGGTGAGTTTCTTTTCGGTGGCAAGGCGGGTTAACTCGGCGTCGGGCAATGTCTTCCAAAGGAAATACGAAAGTCGGCTGGCCAGTGCGTGATCGTCCAGCGGACCGGGTTGGCCGGCGTGAAAGAGGAACTGTGGCGAACTGAACATGGCCCGCAGGGGGGCGCGAACCATTTTATGCATCGGTTGGTCCTTGGGGTGATGCGGTTTTGCAAGAGAGACAAAGGATTCGATTTCTTTGTCGGTTACCGGCCGGCGGAAGGCCTTGGGCGCGATCCGCTTGATGATGTCGTGCAAGTGCTCTTTGGGATCCTTGGTGGGATGTGTCCAGTAGATGCGATGCTGCGGTAGCCATGGGATCTGTACGCCGGTGAGCAAATTGCGGGTACGCGTTGGTGGCCACTCTTCCTCCAGTGGGCCCTCGATCTTCAGCCACTTGATGGCGAGACCTTCGCCCTTGTAACCGCGTGCGCCCTTGTCGCGCATCATGTAAATCATTTTCCCGTCCGGAGCCGTGTTCAGGTTCAATCCTGCGGGAAAAAAGAATTCACCCGGTTCAAAATATTGGGTGAGTTCAATCTTGCGGGATTCGCCGGGCTTGATTTCAAAGTTACCAATCAACTCGGTGTTACCGTGCTCGTCACTGGCCTTGTATAAGCCGAAGCCGATGTGGGTCTTGGCTTGATAGCCGGCGCCTTCGGCAGTGATTCGGTAGAGCCCTGGGTAAGGAAAGTGATATCCCATATTGTTGGATTGGGCGACGTGGGGTTCACTACGGTAGCTGAACATCACGTAGGCGTCATCCGTGCGCAGCACGGTCTGTCCACCGTTGCGCATCGGGCGGTCGAACCACATACTACTGTACCTGTTGTTGCGGTAATCCATTACTCGCGCTGCCTCTCGAGGCTTTGGCCCGAGCATGATGGTCTCATCCAGCGCAGCGTCTACGGCCTTCAAATAGCTGCGAATATGCACAGGCGAGATGCCCTGTTTCTCAGCGACGTTGGCGAACTTGGCCGAGGCATTCTCAGGTGGTAAATGCCTTTTTAGGTTTCCACCTATACCAAGTATATCTTGCAGGGTGTATTCAAACTCCAGTCGAGTCAGTCGACGAGCAGCCACACGTCCCTGCGATTCCTGTTCCTTGAGATTGGCTGCCCTCAGGTCTTCTTCCAAAGCTTTGAGAGCCTTATTCTTCAATACCGGATCCGGCCGCTTTTTCTTCTTGGGTGGCATCTCCCCTTTATCTACCCGGTCGAAGATCTTCACCCATTTGCGAAAGGTGGCGGCATCAGATAGGTCATGCCCAATCTTTTCAAAATTCAACTGCGTATCGGTATCCGCATCATGGCAATCAATGCACGAGGCTTCCACCAGCGGTGAGACAGCCGCCTTAAAGGCTTGTCCATGGGCAGGTAGGCCGATAACAAGCAGCAGTATAATGACAATGGATCTATTCATTTCGCCACGGCGGCCTTAATTGAAGGCTCGACTACTTGTCGGACACTTAGTGCAAAGTTTATCATATGTTTATTTCGTAAATCAAGCCATCGACTTCAACTTTGCGCCGGTTCGGTTTGCTGGGCCACGCCGGTTTTGACATTTGAGAACGCCATTTTTGACAGGCTTTCTCTAATTTCTCGACGAGCTCAGGTTTTGTATTGGCCAGATTCCTGGATTCGCCAATGTCGTTGTCCAGATCAAACAGCCAAGCGTTGTCGTAGGACTTGACGAGTTTCCAATTGCCTTTCCGGACCGCGATGTTGGGTCCGTTACTCCAAAACAGAGTTTCATGCGGCGCTCCGGTGGTCTGTCCGTTAACAAAAGGAGTCAAGTCAACACCGTCCAGATGGATATCGTTGGGAACTTTGATCCCTGCCAACGCGCAAATCGTTGGAAACAAATCCAGCGTGCTTGTCGGATGTTCGTACACGGTGTCCGGTTTAAATTTGCCTGGCATTTTGACAACCATCGGCACTCGAATTCCGCCTTCAAACAGGAACAGTTTTCCCAGTTTGAGTGGACCATTGCTTTGCACACGGGTGTAGATCGGTCCGCCATAACAGCCGAGATCCTTTGAACCGAGATCATCGGCCAGAAGAAAGACGACGTTAGGACGGGAGGCGGCGCTCAGGGAGGTGGCCGCGAGGAGGACAAGAGATAGAAGGATTCCCCGAAATTTCATGGTTTTTTAATTAAATCGAAATTCATGAGGGTCTGGCCCTCGGCGGGCATGCGGTCGAGGGCGGCTTGGAGCTTCTCGCGGATGGGGGTAGCTTCCACGCTCGTGACGGGGGATTTCTCGAGGACGTCATTCTTGACGTCGATGAGCCGGCCGTCGCCGTAGAGTTTCCAGCGTTCATCACGCACGAATCGGTGGGGCCTGGATTTTTCCGGGTGCGCCCAGGAGTAGACGAAGATGGTGTCGCGGGGAGTTCCCTTCTTTCCATGGAGTTGCGGAAGGAAGCTCCGGCCATCGGTAGGCGACAAAGGGGCGACCCCCGTGGCTTCGGCTACAGTCGGCACGAAATCGCTGAACTCGACAAGCGTCTTT
>Ga0315321_10004529_pt1 | contig 10690 bp, 6 predicted proteins | sample M180m21515metaG_FD_203464 | JGI IMG/M metagenome (GOLD analysis project Ga0315321, IMG submission 203464) | Ammonia-oxidizing marine archaeal communities from Monterey Bay, California, United States - M1 80m 21515 | ecosystem: Environmental > Aquatic > Marine > Intertidal zone | place: USA... | reverse complement strand
TCAAAAGAGCCAAGGAAAGGGTTTGTGGATGTGCCTATTGGCGAGAAGCCAAGTCCGCCAGACCATTGTGAAGTCTCCGAGAGGTCTATATCACCCGTTAATTCAAAATACACGCCAGCTGACCAATCTGATTTCATACTGACCAGACGCTTGAAGCTATCTGGACTGGAAAGTTTGAACGGGTTTTGTGAAGTACCGTCACCTCCACTATAGGGGAAAACTGTCTCCCATATTATTGATGGAGTCGTGAAGGTATCAAAAATTTCCCAATCACCACTAGAAGGAGTAAAGTCAAAGCCTGTAAATGAGTCTTTGCGAACCATCTGAGCGCTAGTAAGAGCTAATCCGCCAGCACTTGTCGACTGTCCCGATGTCTGAGTATCCCAATAGCTGAAGTTTACGGTTCCGGTGTTAGAACCGACGAGACCACCGACATCACCAGCACTCGTGACGCTGCCCGTGGAATAAGATGAACTCACTGTGCCTAGTAAGTTAAGTCCAACCAGCCCGCCGACTGCGTTAGTCCCCGAGACACTGACCTTAGAATAGCTTGAACTCACTGTACCGCTGTTGTTGCTTCCGACCATACCGCCGACATAGTTACTGCCCATAACGCTACTGCCACCCTCGGGCATTGTATAGCAGGAGTCAACGATATCGCCGGAAGTCCCGACGAGACCGCCGACATAGTCATTGCCTATCACGCTGCTGCTAGAAAGACCCACGTTCCGAATAGAGCTACCAGTTCCCGTATAGCCAAAAAGACCAACGTGGTCCTCGGTCGGTCGATTTATCGTGAGCCCTGTAATCACATGACCGTTACCGTCAAACGAGCCTAAAAAGGGATTAACGGAATTTCCAATAGGGCGGAACCCCATGGGTTCATAGGCGGTCGTATAATCGTCATCATGGTCATCCAAATTCCATAATACAGTTGAAGAAGCATCGATATCGGCAGTCAATTTGAAGTGCTTATTCCAGCTCTGACTGTCATCGCTGAGCAACAGAAGTTGTGCAAGGCTAGATACTTCGTATGGGTTAACCAAACTACCATCGCCACCGGAGTATATTATCAGTGGGCTCGGGTTCAGATATTCAGTCACTTGCTCATTTACTGGCTGCCATATCAAAAATGGACCACTTTCTCCCTCAAAAATTGACCAAGTCTCAGTAAAATCAAAATTCGTATATGATAATTGTGTACTAGGTTCACTAATAAAAAGCTGAATACCACCATTGCTATCTAGTATGGATGTGGAATGAAAAACATCATCAAGAATATCACCAAAAACCTGATTCTCACCGGCAACGGCCTGATTGGTATTGATAAAACTAGGCGAGACGTAGCACTTGCTAATTGTTCCCTTATTGAGACCAACCAGACCTCCAGTAGGCGACTCATCATTTCCCAGAGAAACAATAAATCCTCTCGTATAACTGTTTGTCAGGAAAACACTACTGCTATAAAGTGATCCAACAAGTCCCCCAAATGCGCCATAACCATGATGTTGCACTGAAGATTTATATGTTGCAAAACAGTTGTCAATAGAGCCAAATCCCAAACCTATAAGTCCACCTACCGAACTCCGCCCCCTGACTACACCATCGAAGTAAGAGTTGTTGGTATCATGACCCAGCCCCGCTAAACCTCCTACAATGCCAGAGTTTTCGTCACCAACGGAACCGGAGAAATAACTCCAATTGATGCTGGCTTGACTAGATCCAACCAAGCCACCGAGATAGGCATCACCTTCAACCTGTGCTCCGGCGGTTACTGAACAGTGTTCCATCAAACCGCCACCCATACGGCCTGCAATTCCTCCGATAAATTCACTTCCATCTATCCGGCCAGATGAAACTGTACAAGAACTAATCACCCCACTCGGATGAGACCCAACTATGCCTCCAACATAATCACTTCCAAATATTATGGGATTATGTAAATTCAAGTTTGAGATACTGGCACCGATACTTACCCTACCGAATAGCCCCACGTAAGACTGAGTCGGGCGAACAATTTTGAGGCCAGTTATTCTATGTCCCTGTCCATCGAAGGAACCGCTAAAACTAATTAATTCGTTACCAATGGGAGAAAACCCTAAAAAACTAGCGCAAGTTGAACTACTAACTTGAGATGGAGTAATTTGCCAATCGCCAGTTTCTGATGCATCTATATCATTCGTGAGTTGAAAATGAAATCCTTGAGTCCAGTCAGAGGTTCTCAGAGATAAACGATGCAAGTCACCCAGAGTCGATATTTGATATGGGTCTTCCGAAGTTCCACTTCCTCCCGAGTATCCAGATGGTATAACGTTAACAACACGATATTTATAGCTAGAATTTGACTCGTTATCACTTGAACGATATTCGACGTAATAGCTGCCAGACACAGAGGTGTCAATAAAGGCTCCGTTGACTCCTCCTACAGGACTAGATCCGATAAACCAGGCCAGCTCGAGAGGCGGGATGTATCGCGAGTTGGAGTTGTCAAAGTTATCAAGGGATGTAGCACCAAATTCTGTATATGGACTATCCACCTCAAGAGTTAGAGGATTATCTCCTAGAATAGTTATAACCGGGAAGCTGTCATCGGAGTAACATTGTGCCTGAACATCGGGTGATAACTGAATAGCCACCAGAAAACTGAATAGCCAAACTCGAGATACATACTTCAAGTACATCGACGCACGACGTGAGTTTTTTGCTGTAGTCTTGTGAGAAGTAAAGCGCTTAAAGTAGGTATGAGACATCTAAAATAGTTACTTTCAGGATAAAGTTATAGGACATAAAAAATAAGAGATCTGATTTATTTTTTATTATCTATTTAAAAAACTGATTGCAAAAGATAAGTAAAGAAATGGATATCCAGTAATGGTATTGCATCCAGATTAAAAAACAGGTAGTGTACCTGAAATGGGTTGCAATAGGGCGTAATGCTCCTTCCATAGTGGACAGTCATATCAAGAATTTATGCTGAAAGTATTTGTAATTGTTTCACAATGTATTCATACTGTATTTTCTAGCATAGTATCGCGTAGCCATTGGCTTTTCAAGTTACTGAATAAATGTTACGTGGGCGCCTTGTCCAAGCATTTGCCTTTTAGGTTCATACTGCATTTCATCTTAAACAGATTGAGTATCTTTCGGTATCTCTGGAGGCGTATTGAGAGCCTCGGTCGGAGTGATGCAATAGCCATTCACTGGGCTTCCTTTCTTTAATCGCCTTTTGTAAGGGTGGTCCCGCCCCCTTAACCGAGTCCAGTTTCTGGTAATATAATTTGCTGGAAATGGGCCCATACAAGGAGGGCGTTATGCCTAGGAAACGATTTACTTCAGAACAAATCATTGGGAAATTACGTGTGGCGGAGGTGGCCTTGGCGAAGGGAAAGTCGGTCGATTTGGTGTGCAAGCAGATTGGGGTGACGGAGCAAACGTATTATCGTTGGCGCAAGGTGGAGCAGGCGAAGAAGCTCAGAGAGTTGGAGAAGGAAAATGCGCGCCTGAAGAAGTTGGTCGCGGACATGGCCTTGGACAATGACATTCTCAAGGAGGCGGCCTCGGGAAACTTCTAAGCCCGACGAAGCGCAGGAAGGTTGTAGTGCATGTGCGCGCGACGTTGGGGCATCAACGGGTATCGGAACTGCGTGCGTGTCGCATGCTTGGACAGCCGCGTTCAACGCAACGGCGAAGGCCTTATGTGCCTGAAGATGAGCCGCGACTGGTTAAGCGTATCATCGAATTGGCTTCGCAATATGGGCGTTATGGCTATCCCAAAATTACGGACTTGCTGCATCTGGAAGGCTGGATTGTTAACAAGAAACGCGTCGAACGTTTATGGCGCAGGGAGGGCTTAAAGGTGCCGTATAAGCAACCCAAACGGCGTCGGTTGTGGTTCAATGATGGCTCGTGTATTCGGCTTCGTGCTGAACACAAAGACCATATATGGAGCTACGACTTCGTCATGACGCGCACGCACGATGGACGACCGATTCATATTCTGGCCGTACTCGATGAGTTTACCCGCGAGTGTCTGGCAATTGATGCTCAACGACGCATGAAACACCAAACCGTTCTCGACACGTTGTCCGAACTCTTCGTGCACCATGGTACTCCCAAGTACATTCGCTCGGATAACGGGGCCGAGTTTACTGCCAAGGCTCTGCGTAAATGGCTCAAGAAAGTTGACGTCAACACCGCTTATATCGAGCCAGGAAGTCCTTGGAAAAACGGCTATATCGAGAGTTTCAACGCACGGTTACGTGACGAATTCCTCAACGGTGAAATCTTTGACACCCTACTCGAAGCCCAAGTGCTACTCGAACGCTGGCGCGTTCACTACAACACCGTGCGTCCGCATAGTGCCCTAAACGGACGGCCACCAGCCCCAGAAACCATCTTCCACGAAAGGACTTTACAAACAATATGATGACACCTATACTAACTTAACAACTGCTACCATAGTTGGGGGTAGACCGGTGCAACAAATGGCAACGACTGACGCGAATAGAGCAGTTGAGAGTTTCATGGCATATTCACTTTGGAGTTCGTAGATTTGTCACTTAAAAAATGGAGTCAATATAAAATATAAATTGACTCCCAATAATGAAATCAGCGTATAATTATACGATTGTTGCAATAAATGAAAAGTTGTAGTATATTACTATCAACCGACTTAGGTTTTTATGCAAGCCTTTATGGATTGCCTGGGTACCACATAGAGTGAATACTTAATTATTGATGCACCTTCAGAGAAATACCTTAATTGCTGTTTAATTCCTATACTTTTCTATACGTGTTTTTGCCCATAACAGTTCTGGGATTCTGGCTTATTCAAGAACTGGTTAATCGACATTCGGCTTTGGTTTGGTTGGTGGGGTGTTCTTTTTTCTTTTATGCGTATTGGAACCCGGTTTATATTCTTCTCATCATTGCATCGATTGGGTTTAACTATTTTGTTGGATATAGACTGTCTTCCGTTTCGGGGGAGGTAGGGTTTCGACGGAAGATATTGTTTGTGGGGATAATCTGCAATTTAGGGTTGCTTGGCTATTTTAAATATGCCAATTTTTTTATGGATGGAGTGAATAAGGCCTTAGGGCTTTCGGTGCAGATTGATGCCGTTGTGTTGCCTTTGGCGATTTCATTTTTTACCTTTCAACAAATTGCATACTTGGTAGATTCATATCGCGATGTTACTCAAGAGCGTAATTTTATAAACTACTGTTTGTTTGTTACTTTTTTCCCGCAACTGATAGCAGGCCCTATCGTGCATCACAAAAAAATGATGCCACAATTTTCTGATCATGCGCATCAGCATTTTCAGCTATCGAATTTTTCGGGTGGCCTGACATTATTTTTTATCGGATTGGCCAAGAAGGTGATAATTGCGGATTCTATTTCGGATTATCCAAACGTTGTTTTTGACAATGTACTCCGTGGCGACTCATTGAACATCCTTGAAGCCTGGGTGGGGACTTTGGCGTACACATTCCAGTTGTACTTCGATTTTTCAGGGTACTCTGATATGGCTATAGGGCTTGCCTTGCTGTTTGGTATACGGTTGCCTATGAATTTCAATTCCCCGTACAAGGCTTTAAACACCGCTGATTTTTGGCGGCGTTGGCATATAACCTTGGGAGAGTTTTTGCGGGATTATTTGTACATTCCGCTGGGTGGAAATCGACGGGGAATAGGGCGGTTGTATTTTAGCCTTATGGCCACTATGGGCTTAAGTGGTTTGTGGCATGGGGCCGGCTGGACCTTTATTTTATGGGGTATTCAGCAGGGCTTTTTCCATTGGATATTTTTATCTTGGAAATTATTTAAACACAAATCCAGAAGGATGTTTCAGCTTCCTGCAAAACTTCAGGGTATGCTGGCTGTATTTCTGACTTTTATGGCATGGACAGTGGGGATGGTTTTATTTCGTGCGGAATCGCTGGAGGTCGCGGGATCCTTTTACCAGTCTATGTTTGGACTGAATGGCTTTGCAGTCGAGATTCCGTATGTTCATGAGGGTTATGACATTGAAGATAGTATAAAACTTATAGGTATCTGCTTTTTTATCGTTTGGTGTTTACCCAACAGTTTGCAAATAATGAAAGACATCGAGCCTGTTGTTAATTGGCCAGATACAAGCCAAGCATTTACTGCACCACTTAGGTTTTTTCGTTGGGTGAAGTGGCGCCCATCTCGTTTGGTGGCTTGTATTGTATCACCCATAGTTATTTATACTTTGATCAGTATGAACAAGGTTAAAGAATTTTTATATTTCCAATTCTAAAGGTTCTAAATGAATACTCTATATGCTCAGTATATTAAATGGTTTACTTTAATATGTTTTTTCATGATCGCATTCATAACGGGGTTCAGTTATTATTTAAATCCTTATTTTGTATTTGGTTTTAATTCCGACGATTCGCTTATCGCGTATAAAAGCCGTATTTCTACCCGTAAGGGTAAGTCCGAATTAATGCGCCACCAATCTTTTGACACGCTTTTTTTAGGGACTTCGCGAACTGAATTCGGAATGTATCCCGATGCGGTAGCGGGGAGCGTTTCTTTTAATGGGGGCCTCAGTGGGTGTTCAATGACTGAGGCGGAGGGAATGCTAAGAGTCGCAATTGATTCACAGAGTGAGTTGAAGCGGGTGTATTTATTTTGTGATTTATTTTCGGCTGATATAAAAAAACAAGTAAACCCTGAAATGCTTGTATCTCGTATTAATCCAGCTTTGTCCATTCCTCAATATTATATAGACAGTATTTTTAGTAGTGACTCGTTAAAGTATTCTATTCGAATATTGGAAGATCTATTCAAGCAAGAAAAAACCTCACGAAACAGCGCGGGGTTTTTAATTAAAAGCCATAATGTTAGATACAGTGTACGATCTGTGTTTGATCATGAATTGTATGTACACTCAGGGCCAGGGGGGCGTTATACCACGCTGGAATATGGTAAGGAAGCCTTAGGGCCTATTCGCCGGATCATCCAGTTGTGTATGGAGCATGATATTGAGTTGACCTTATCGATACCACCGATTCATGCGACATTGCAGAATGCGATGTTCACTTCTGGGCGATGGGGAACGTATGAGCAATTTAAGCTAGATCTTTTGGAGATTGTTGAGGCTGAAAATTCTGACGTTTCTCTTTGGGATTTTTCGGGCATATCGCCCTATACGGCGGAATCTCTTTCACCGAAGGATTGGCTGAGGGCTGACAAATCGAAGTGGTATGTTGATTGCTCTCATTTTAAGCCTTTATTAAGCGAAGAGATGTTTGCCCGAATTCATGGGGTGAGTAACGAGCCTTTTGGGGCTCGATTGCAATCGGATTCGATTGATGAGCATCTGAAGCTTTTACGACAAGAGCTTGAGCAATGGCGTTTGGAACATCGCGATGAGGTTGAGCATCTGGAAGCCCTTATTCAAAGCGATTTTTTCCCGAAAAAAATTAAGCCTAAACCATAGACTAACCGTGGTGTTTAGTCTTTAGCGACGTCCATGAGTTTGATGAAGAGTTCAAAGTGAGTGAGGGTGTTAAAATTATAGCAACCACAAATTCAGTATAATATTTACCATGATTCTTACGCCAATTATCAATAGCAGTAGCAGAAGAGAGATTTCCTTCCTTACCTGCCAGTTCAAGTAGAGCATCTGTGAAGAAGGCATCTATTGAAGGTGTGACATTTTTGATATCCCATAGAGTCGATACATTTGGTTGCATTGCTTTAGCCCATAGTAATGAGATTGAAGATTTTGAAATATAGCATGTGCACTACTTCATCGACGCTTCCATTGCAAGAAGCCGGTGCTCAAGGGAGATAAACTTCGCTTCCAGCCTATCAATCTCAGCCTGTTTTTCATCAAGTTCCTGCGTAAGCTTCTGATTCAATCCCTGTATCGCAGCTAAGGCTACACCGTCCGCGTCCGTAGATGTGATGTGCTTGTCACTATTGCCATAGCCAAAGCTAGCCATAAAATCCTGTGCAACAGGACCTATGTGGGTAACCGAATCTTCCTCCGATTTAAACCGCCAGCTTGTGATCGGGATATCAAGAACTTTGATTAGAACGTCTTGGGCATCAATCGCCATGAAACCCTCTTTGAGGTTACGATCGCTGGAATGTTGAACAACCCCGTTCAGGTAGATGCCCGTGGAATGAACATTGAACGTATTTGCCCCAAAACTTGTACCACCGTTTTCGTCCGCCCAAACGAAGCTGAAGTCGTGACTGGCGTTTGCGCCTATACCTGCAGCAAAACTACTAAGACCTGATGCGACATTGTTATAACCACCGGGAACTGTGGAGCTGCCACCGCTGGCCGTGTTGAGAGCCCCGCCACCGACCGTGGACCTGTAACCGCTGGCCATGTTGCTACGCCCACCGCCGACCGTGGAGTTGTCACCACTGGCTTCGTTGTCAGATCCGCCGCCGACCGTGGATCTGTAAGCGATGGCCGTGTTGCTATCCCCGCCCCCGACCGTGGCGTAGTAATCGCTGGCCGTGTTGCTAAACCCGCCACCGACCGTGGCGTAGTCAGCACTGGCCGTGTTGGTGTGCCCGCCACCGACCGTGGCGTAGTAATTGCTGGCCGTGTTGGTATACCCGCCGCCAACCGTGGATCTGCTACCGCTGGCGGCGTTGGTATCCCCGCCGCCGACCGTGGAGTAATTACCGCTAGCCGTGTTGATAAACCCGCCACCGACCGTGGATCTGCTACCGCTGGCCGTGTTGTCTCCTCCACCACCGACCGTGGATCTGTAACCGCTGGCCGTGTTGCCATACCCGCCACCGACCGTGGAGCTGCCATTGCTGGCCGTGTTGCTATCCCCGCCGCCGACCATGGAGTAGTTACCGCTGGCTTCGTTATCTTCCCCGCCGCCGACAAAAGCTTGCGTTCCGGTTACGATATTGTTGATACCGCCGTGACCTGTGGGTACTGCGGCATCTGAACCATCTGCACCATCTACACCATCAGAACCATCTGCACCTGCAGGACCCGCAGGACCGGTTGCACCAGGGTCACCAGTTTTACCTTGAGACCCCTCAGGCCCGGCTGGACCGGTTGCACCTGCTGGACCCGCAGGCCCGGCTGGACCATCTGCACCAGTTGCACCTGCAGGACCGACTGGACCGACTGGACCGACTGCACCGGGGTCACCTTGAGGACCCTGTACCTGAGCCGTCTCTTGAACACTGCCGTCCTCAAAGATAATAGTGCTTCCGGAGGAACCGTTCATGTTCAGGTCCGCTCCATTGGTGAGATTGATGTCCGCCGAGGCAGATACGCATACCATCAGAGAAAGTGCAGAAATTGAGACCAACGAGTAGCGATACGACATGAGTTTACTCCTTAAATATGAAAACTAAAATAAAACCTCTATAGCATTGTTTACCCATAAAGGCTATATAACTTTATTGGCTTTGTCAATAAATAAACTGCGCGGATGAACGAATATGAGCCAGAGCAGAACATAAAAAAAGGAGCGTCTCTCATTACTAAAGACGCTCCCAGAATAGAATCAATATGGTATGTGAACTACTTCATCGACGCTTCCATTGCAAGAAGGCGTTCTTCCAATGATGCGAACCGTACGTTTTGTGCTTCGTTTTCAGCTTCCAGCCTATCAATCTCGCTATCTTTCTCCTCTCTGAGCTTATCAATCTCGCTGTCTTTCTCGTCTCTGAGCCTATCAATCTCAGCCTGTTTCTGATCAAGTTCCTGCGTAAGCTTTTGATTCAATCCCTGTATCGCAGCTAAGGCTACACCGTCCGCGTCCGTAGATGTGATGTGCTTATCACTATTGCCGTAGCCAAAGCTAGCCATAAAATCCTGTGCAACAGGACCTATGTGGGTAACCGAATCTTCCTCCGATTTAAACCGCCAGCTTGTGATCGGGATATCAAGAACTTTGATTAGAACGTCTTGGGCATCAATCGCCATGAAACCCTCTTTGAGGTTACGGTCGCTGGAATGTTGAACAACCCCGTTCAGGTAGATGCCCGTGGAATGAACATTGAACGTATTTACCCCAAAACTTGAACCACCGTTTTCGTCCGCCCAAACGAAGCTGTTGTCGTGACTGGCGTTTGCGTCTTTACCTGCAGCAAAACTACTAAGACCTGATGCGACATTGTTATAACCACCGGGAACTGTGGAGGTGCCACCGCTGGCCGTGTTGTTATACCCGCCACCGACCGTGGAGCTGCCACTGCTGGCCGTGTTGCCATACCCGCCACCGACCGTGGAGCTGTAACCGCTGGCCGTGTTGACAGACCCGCCGCCGACCGTGGATTGTTCACCACTGGCTTCGTTGACAGATCCGCCACCGACCGTGGATCTGAGACCGCTGGCTTCGTTGACAGATCCGCCACCGACCGTGGATCTGATACCGCTGGCCGTGTTAGATACCCCGCCGCCGACCGTGTCGTAAAGCGCGCTGGCCGTGTTGCCATACCCGCCGCCGACAGTGGAGTAATTACCGCTGGCCTCGTTGTTATACCCGCCGCCGACCGTGGAGCTGTATCTGGCCGTGTTGGTATACCCGCCGCCGACCGTGGCGTAGTAATTGCTGGCCGTGTTGCCATACCCGCCACCGACCGTGGAGCTGCCATTGCTGGCCGTGTTGCTATCCCCGCCGCCGACCATGGAGTAGTTACCGCTGGCTTCGTTATCTTCCCCGCC
>Ga0315321_10004523_pt1 | contig 10695 bp, 8 predicted proteins | sample M180m21515metaG_FD_203464 | JGI IMG/M metagenome (GOLD analysis project Ga0315321, IMG submission 203464) | Ammonia-oxidizing marine archaeal communities from Monterey Bay, California, United States - M1 80m 21515 | ecosystem: Environmental > Aquatic > Marine > Intertidal zone | place: USA... | reverse complement strand
CTTCATCGGGTCTAATGTTTGCAGTACCAGGATTTCAAAATTCAAGTGAAGATTATAGTCTGCACGCGTAGAGGAATGGACGCCCCACTGGGAGCGAAAGCGATGACCAAGGCAGCATTTGCTGCATACTTAAGGTGACTTCAGCCGGATACGGGTTAGGGGCGACCCGTATCCACAAGGTGGTAAAATGGGATTTTTTGATTGGCTATCTAACCGCAAGCGCCAGGCTGCGGATGCCGAATGGGAGCGAAAGCGCCTAGCGCGATATGCGGAATATGACCGAACCCAACCCCGATGCGCGAGGGCTTCACACAGATGTTCCTCGAAGTACTCATCGAATCGATGGCACCAAATCCACGGAATACCACTCTGTGAGCATCATGGTTTTTTCCACGGAAAGCCAACTTGCCAACACCATTCTCCATACACCGGAGGATATTGTACCGAACCTGTTTCTAGACACGAATTCACATTATGCCTGCGCCACTGGATGCAGAAGCAAATGATAGACAAACGCATGGCAAAAACAGTAGCTAGAAGATTGAATCGAAAGATTTCCCCAAGTAAAATACGGTCATATAACCGGTTGATAGATACAACATCTCGCTATTTAGGAAAACCAATCGAAATGTGCACTGATAGAGAAGTGGCGTCTAGCCTAATTCAAAATATGCACATCGCCCCACGCGAAGCATCAGCATTCATCAATTCAGATGCAGTTAAGGGATTGGCGGGGTGGCTGCCACGAATAGATGCCCGCGGACAGGAGTCTGAAGGGTTTGAATGGACCGATTTCCAAGGAGGTAAATGGTACCGATCGCTAACAGAGCCTGGGCCATGGACAAGATATGGGGCCGCAACCCAACCCCCACAGACACAACAACAACCACAACAGCAAAGCTACAACCCTCCACCGCACCAATCAGATGCACAAACAGTAATTCAGAATATCACCTACAACATTCAAGATAGCGCAATCTCTGGTGATCTAAATGCAGATATTAATCGTATAAACGATTCAGAGCATCAGTAATTAAGAGAGCAGATCGTCTCGTGCGGTATTGAAAACAATCCTTCCCCTATGGGTAATTTTTGCTTGCCACAAAAGGTCGTCAGGATTGAATGCCCTCAACATTTTTTCACGACTCCAATGCCTTCTGGCATCTACCTGGTCAACATATGTGCCCCATTGAGTCCAACGGTTTTCGGCCCTACTCGCTTTGAGAACTTCAGTAGGCTTGAAAGTTCCAAATTCTTGAGTTATAGACGTCCATTCTATACTGTCAAATCTGTCTTCTAACCCTTGATGTAAATCGCCTAAGATTTCGTATCCTACGCCCGCATTGGGGTCGAGACTTTCTACATGCCCAGGGAACAGAGCCTTGAGATGATCAAAGCCTTCTTGGCTAGTTCCAGCAGAAATCAATAGAGTATCGTGACCACTTGGTCCAAGACCTGTATGCAAATCAATAGCCCAAACCTTGCTAATGCCTTTGAGAGATTTATCCAACCAATTCAGTAGTAGGTCGGGGCCCGGCTCGAGTTTATTGCCGCCGTATTGAATGGCCTTAGGGTGTTCATATTGCCCCTCTGCTACCCATTGTTTAAGATTGTTAAAACCATGTTTCATAATCAATCTAAACGCCTTTAATCCAAACCATCGTTCCTTTTTAGGAGGTGGAGTTTCTGGATTAATGAAGTCTTGAATGTGATGATATCCCTCGGGAACCCCGGCGTATTTCTGGTCCTTCTTCAAGAAGTTACGATTCAAGTCAACATTATTTTCATTGAACCTTCTCCACCATGCCATACCGTAAGGATTGACGGCGTGAACAAAAACAATAGCGTGATCTTTGAAAGGTTCATCTTTTGTCATATCATCCATAACCGCCAATTGAATAGCGCTTCCAGGATATCCTTCAACGCCATGAACCCCACTGCTGCAAAGTAGAACCTTTCCTGAACTTAGCGAGCCTACCACTGCAACATCAATACACAGAGGCTCACCAGCCGGGCCGGTCATTCCGATTTCCAACCTTTCATTGGAAACTTTGTGCCCAGCCTCCCGTAAATCACCACACGCAATCAGGAATCTACCAGCTGCCTCCCCATAGGAGTTAGCAAACCAGAACCGGCCTTCCATGTCCTTTGGTAACAGCCTCAACACTTGAACATTAACACATCCAACCAACGAACTACTTAGCGAACTCTCAAGAATCCGCGGCCCCTAATCGAGTTATGGCAGAGGGATTAATCGATGCGGATATTCGTATTGCCAGAACCCTCCCGTCATTATTTTATCATGATAATAAATTATTCAATGAACTAAAATCTGTCTTTCAAGAATGGCAGTTCGCAGCCCATCTTTCACAATTTGTTAGCAACAATATAATCCCGTTAGACCACGTAGAATCAATCACCGCCGAGCCTATGATTTTAGTCAGAGGGGAGGGCACAAAATGCATCTCAAACATCTGTACGCATAGAGGAATGCGTCTGGCATCAACCCCCTGTAACCGAAAATCACTCCAATGCGAATATCATGGCAGAACTTTCGATTTAGAAGGCGAGTTTCGCCACATGCCCGAGTTCCAAGAAGCGATCGGATTCCCTAGTGAAGACGACAACTTACGTTCTTTCTCACTGAGTGAATGGCAAGGAATGTACTTTGTATCTCAAGAAGACAAAGAAAAAATCCCTTGGAAATTTCTTGATTCCCGATTTGACTTCTTAGACATTGAATCATTTACCCATGACCAGAGCCGAGATCGAGACCATTCTATTTCTGCTAATTGGATGCTATATGTTGATAATTATCTAGAGGGATTCCACATACCATTTGTTCATCCAGAACTTAACGAAGCATTGGATTATTCCGGATATGTAACGGAAACCTTCGAAGGAGGAGTTCTACAAATCGGGAAAGCGATGGAGGGTGATGTAAAGTTCGATCATCCAAAAAACCATCCTGATTTTGGGCAAGATATTGCGGCATACTATCTCTGGCTGTTCCCCAATATGATGTTTAATTTCTATCCATGGGGAATGTCGCTGAATATCGTGGTACCGGTTTCCGCCACCGAGTCTAGAGTTCTTTATCGAGGATATGTGAAAGACGAAAAGTTAGCACAAGAAGGAGCTGGCTCAATTCTTGACACGGTAGAAATTCAAGATCAGCAAATAATCGAAATGGTTCAGAAAAGTATGCAATCGAAAGCATATGATAGAGGGAGATATTCCCCTTCAAGGGAACAAGGTGTCCACCACTTCCATCGAATAATTTCAAAGATTATCACACAGCGCTAACGCTTTAGATATCGGTCACTGGCATTGATAATGTGATTGACATGGATGATTCACCACTATTGACGATGACGAAATCCCGTTTAGTAGATATTCAACCCGAACTAACTTCTGATTCAGAGAATCTTCTTTCAACACTCTCGGGATTATGTTCATTTCACACCAGCCAAGATTTAGCTAGTTTCTTATTCACTGAAATGTTCAAAACGTTGGTTGGAAACAATAGTGCTTGGATAACATTCGAAATTGGTGTATACAAAGATCATACCAAAACCGTTGAACTGACACTAGTTGACGGCAGTATTACAATCGCAGATGGATCGATGAGCGGATGTATTCCAAACAATACAATCATTGCAAAAACAGAAACAGAATGTGCAGCAATTCTTCAAAATTGGTACAATTGTGTGATGAACGCGTAAAGCGATTCCTTGAAATGGAGACTAGGGTCCCATTCAATCAGGAGAGATACCATGGGTGGTGACAACTTCCGCGATACCCTGCCCGACCCAGATCCTGAACAGACTCTGGAATGGCAGGAAGCCATTAGAGCAGTAAGCGATGCTTTAGGCCCAGAAAGGGCGCATAGGCTACTACTGCAAACCATTGCAGCAGCCAGGCAAGAAGGCATCGATATCGACGTTGTTAATACACCATATCTCAATACTATACATCCCTCAAACCAACCTGCTTACCCGGGCGATTTAGAGATGGAGAAAAAACTCCATGGAATCATTACGTGGAATGCCATGATGATGGTAACTCGGGCTAACAAAGCGAACGATGGAATAGGAGGCCATATCTCGACCTTTGCATCAAATTCGCACCTTTGGGAAGTTGGACAGAACCACTACTACCGAGGAAAAGACCTCGACGGTTGGGGAGACCATGTTTACTGGCAAGGGCATGCAAGTCCCGGAGTTTACGCTAGAGCGTGGCTAGAAGGCCGACTAAACCGAGAGAATATCGACAACTTCCGAATCGAATGTGAAGGAAACGGACTATCCTCATATCCTCATCCAAGACTTATGCCAACCTTTTGGGAATACCCTAGTGTTTCCATGGGATTGGGTGGAATGACTGCAATTCACACCGCTCGCTTCAATCGTTATTTATCCAGCAGGGGCCTTACGGATACCTCCAATTCTAGAGTCTGGTATACCATGGGAGATGGAGAGTCTGATGAGCCAGAATCTCTTTCACAACTTTCATTGGCAGGTCGTGAAAATCTAGATAATGTGATTATGATAATGAATTGTAATCTTCAAAGATTAGACGGGCCAGTTAGAGGTAATTCAAAAATCGTCCAGGAACTAGAAGGGCGATTCCGAGGTTCTGGATGGAACGTAATCAAAATCCTGTGGGGTTGCATGTGGGATGATCTATTCGCTAGAGATTCAGACGGTGTTCTAGCCAACCGACTTCAGGAACTTGTTGACGGTGACGAGCAACGAATCCTTACGAGCGACGCTACTACTTTCAAGAACGAGTTATTCAACACTCCACAATTGAAAGCTATGATTTCACATCTTAGCGATGAAGACTTAGAAGCACTAGCCTCCAATCTCGGCGGTCATGACATGATTAAGATCAACGCAGCTTATGCGGCAGCAGAGGCTTGTAACGACAAGCCAACGGTCATCCTTGCACGCACCATCAAAGGGTATGGGCTTGGACCTGCTTTCGCAGGACGAAACTCCACACACGGTAAGAAAAAGGCCGATGAAGATAGTATCAAATGGATGCGTGACGATCTAGATTTATCATTCACAGATGAAGAATTGAAAGAATACCCCTTTGTTGAGCCACAAGATGTTCCTGAAATAGTGGCATACCTAAAACAAAGAAGAGAAGCAATGGGTGGATTTTGTCCAGAACGTCGTTCACCACCAACTCAACTAACACCGCCCGGGCCAGAGGGCTATGCAACCTTTGATGAAGGAACCAAGGGAGAAATGCAAGTTTCAACAACTATGGCTTTTGTTCGTTTGCTGAGTAGTTTAATGAAAGACAAATCGATCGGAAATAGAGTTGTTCCAATAGTGCCAGACGAGGCAAGAACTTTCGGAATGGACCCACTATTCGCACAATTTGGAATCTATCATCCAGATGGGCAATTGTACACTCCTGTAGATCATAAAATGTTGATGAAATACAAAGAAAGCGAGAAGGGCCAATTATTGGAAGAAGGAATCTCTGAGGCAGGAGCAATGTCAACCTTCATCGCAAGCGCAACCTCGTATTCAACCCAAGGATGCGCTACCATCCCATTCTACATCTTTTACAGTATGTTTGGATTCCAAAGAGTTGCAGATTTAATTTGGTCTGCGGCAGACCAACGCGCTAGAGGGTTCATGATTGGAGCGACAAGCGGCCGCACCACTCTAAACGGCGAAGGGCTGCAGCACCAGGACGGACACAGCCTTCTCATGGCTCACACAAACCCGGCAGTAAGGGCCTATGACCCAGCCTTTGCATACGAATTGGCAACAATAATTCGCTCAGGTATTGATGAAATGTATGTGGATGAAAAAGACCTGATGTACTATATCGCAGTTTACAATGAAAATCACCCAATGCCTCCTAAGCCAGATGGCGTAGATGAAGGAATTATCAAAGGAGCATACAAACTCCGCAGCGTGCCAAAAGGAGAAGGTCCAATTGTTAGATTAATTGGATCTGGACCAATTATGCTCCAATTATTAGCAGCAGTTGAGGTCCTTGAAACCTATGGTGTACGTTCAGAGATTTGGTCAGCAACCTCCTATGGAGAACTTCGCCGCGAAGGACTGGATTGTGAGCGAGGAAACCGTTTGAATCCAGACAGTGCGCGCCAAATACCATACGTTGAACAAATGCTAGGCGATGGAACATATCCTACTATAGCAGTTAGCGATAATCAAATTGCAGTTCCAGATATGATTAGACAATGGGTAGGTGGAGATTACACCGTATTGGGGACCGATGGGTTCGGCCGTTCAGACACTAGAACCAATCTACGAAGATTCTTCGAAATAGACGCCCAGCACATCACACTAGCAGCATTATCCTCCTTGGTCCGCTCCAAAGACATAGCAGCAGAAATTTATGATAAAGCAATGAAAGAACTCGATGTCAGCAAAGAAAGAAAAGACATCACTTCATTGTAATTATTCAATAAATATCGCAATCTCATCAAGGGATTTACGAGATAAATCGGGCACCATTGCATCATCAGCAGGATACCCCACTGGCATTACTAACATCGCATGTTCATGCGCAGGGCGCTGTAAAATTTCTCTCAGAAAACCCATCGGCGAAGGCGTATGAGTAAGTGTGACTAAGCCCATATTATGGATAGCGTGGATGAACATTCCAGCGGCAATACCACAGGATTCAGTTGAATAATACGTAGGTCCAACTTCTCCATTAGAGCGAATACGTTTGGTTTGTCGAAAAAGAACTACTAGCCAAGGCGCATCTGTCATGTGTTCCTTCACAGCATCAGTTCCCAATGGCCCTAAAACCTCTTGCCAAGCTTCAGGCATCCTTTCAGAGTAGGTTTTTTCCTCTTCTACTTCAGCAGCAATTCGCATTTTTTCTTTGAGTTCAGAATTTTTCACTGCCACAAACGTCCACGGTTGTAAATGGGCGCCACTGGGAGCGGTAGATCCCGTTAGAATGGCAAGTTCAATCAATTTCCGAGGAACATCTTTTTTTGAGAAATGTCGAGTTGTACGACGCGAATCCATTTGTTCAAATAGAGACTCAGCATTCCGTTCCATTTCCGTTATCGACAAACCACTCCAATCCAAAGGAACGAATCCTTCGTCGCTCAAGGCGACACCTCGGGCAACCTTCCCCTTAGGCGAAGCCATGTTTCTGCGCCGAAGGTTAGAGTATAAAGCGAGGCTAACCAAAGCGTAGGCCTAGCCCAGTAGCCAACCGGGTCGCTGATTAATAGAACACATAACCAAGCTAGCGTAACCAAATCTAAACACCATCGCATTCCGGCAATAATTTGTCTTGAATTAGATTGCATTTCAGTTAACTGAGTGTCTGTAAGAACAGCAGATAAACCTTTGAGTTTTGAAAGCGCATTCCCTCCGTTCCAGCGAATACGGCCAAGTTTGAAACGATTCCATACATCGATTACTAAGAATAAAGTCACCCACACACCAACAACTTCGAGCAAAGGGTCAGCTCCATACAAATCTAAACCATTGAACGACCAATACAACAAGCCCCACAACCATGCGATAATCAGCAATTGAGTTGCCTTGGCAAATCTGCTTAATTTACGAAGCAATTCAGCGTCATGCGACAATAACATCTCTAAGGAAATAACCAATCCAACGCTGAAAGTTAAAACAAAACTACCCGCTAACCACCACCATTCAAGCGACGTGTCTCGCCATGCTAGAAGAATAGCAACCAACGTCCAAGCCATTACTAGTGCCGTTGTTGCATTTACAGCAGCCTGCATCACATACAACGGGTCACGACCATCTTTTAGAACCGATAATCCACCCATCAATCTAACTTCAAAAGCAGAATCATCAACGACTCCCTGGGCAGCAGCAGTCATTCCTCCTACTGATTTTAATCGTGCAGATTCTACTATGCCTGCACTATCGCCTTCGTCATTACCACCGTGCCATTTAGAACCCCGGGCAGCAGCAGCAGCAGCGCCCTTTCCACGACTACGTCCTTTACCAGCACTTCTTGCCTTAGCCCAAGCCCTAATCTCTGCAGTTGTAGCCTCTTCAACTTGGTCTTCATTTAGCGGCGCGCCGTGATCGGTGTATAGCCATCGGCATTGAATTGGAACAGGAGCGGGGTCTACATCGGGGGCAACCATTTGAAATTGCCCAGGGCCCAATGTGGGTAATTGTTTGACCAAATCCTGATCCCCGCCACTTTCCTTTAACAAATGGCGGACCTTTTCAACATCTTGCGGTTGAGTAAATCTTCCAATAAATGTGGTATTAGCTTGAGCCAAAATTTTGTAATCTACATCTGAAACATTTTGAGTTGCTAGTACACAGGCGACTCCATACTTTCTTGCCTGTTTGAAAATTAACTTGATCAAATCTTTTGCCGGAGGGTTCCTTGGATGCGGAGGTAAATATGGTGCTACTTCATCCATGAAGAATAATAATTTCAACTCGCCTTCAGCCGGCTGCTGAGTAAGCATCCAATCATACAATTCACGCGCCAACTCTTGAACGAAATATTGCTTCTGCGCTTCATCTTGGATTGTGTTTAGATATACAATATTCAAAGGAACTTTACCCGGCATCGCCGGCTCACAGAAAGCATCGATATCAATGGGAACTCCATTTGAAAATAATAGTTGATTTACACCACTACTGAATGCTGACAAACGGCGTGCCAAATCATTTCGAGTGGATTTAGGCAACATTTCATCATAATCACGAAGCCCGTGTTCAGACATGATTTCTTCCCAAGTTGGAACATCTGGCTTTTCCTCATCTTCAACATCAATAAACGCTTGAGGATACAATGCTCTTGTGAAATTATCTTGTGGCTCTCTAACCACTTTAGCCAGCCCTTGAAAATCACCAACGTCTAACCCGAGGCGCGTACCATTAACCAGAATTTCATAGAGGAAGGGCTTGACAACCTTTCCTTGGGTTTTTTCAACATCAAATCCAGCCAGATTACTAAATCCGGCTGCAACCATATCCCAGGCAGTAATTGCTTCTTCAGCATCTAAATCTGCAGGTGGTGAACGGAATGGGTCAATGCACAAAGGCAGCCCCTTAGATCTCAGTGGGGTCCAAATACGGACTTCCATTGTTGAAATCAATTTCTTCATTCGGTCGACTTCTCCACCCTGTTCTACCAAGTCACCTTCATTTATCGCAAGTGCAAGCCTTGCTAAATCTCCTTGAGGATCAAGAATTAATGCTGGAATTCCAGCCAAGGCAGCCTCTTCAATAACGGTCTTGGCCATAACGGTTTTTCCAGAACCGGTTGACCCCAGCATCGCAGCATGCCGGGCCAGAACCATTTTGTCAATTTGTACGATTTCACCAGTATCCCGCCGCTCTCCAAGCAACATTCCCTTGGCCTTGATTTTCTTCTTTTTCTTCTTCACGGGAGCTTCAAGTATTTCGTCGACGAGGCCTTTCAATTCATGTTCACCCTCCTCCGACATGAGTCAGCGAATTGCGCCGACCCTCTTGAGTGTGCCTGCACCCACGCAGTTACCGGGACACACTCAAGGGGGCGAACCCTTTCGCCGAAGCATGGAACGCATTCCCTTGGCTAAACCATATTGGGATGCGGAATGTGAAAAAGCCGCAGTTGCTGCATTAAACAGTGGTCGCTGGGTGAAAGGGCCCGAGGCTAAAGCATTTGGAGAAGAATTTGCTAATTGGTGTGGGGCAATAGCAGCGGTACCGTGTCAAAGTGGCTCAGCAGCACTATGGGCAGCATTGAGATTATTGGAGGTAGGGCCGGGAGACGAAGTAATAGTTCCAGGTATGACCTTCATAGCAACTGCCACATCGGTTAGTTTAGTTGGAGCCACACCCGTATTTGCCGATATCGAATCAGATTATTGGTGCATTTGTCCTGATGACGTAGAGGCTAAAATCACTTCAAAAACAAAAGCAGTAATCGGCGTCCATTTGTTTGGACAACCATTTTCTTCCCGGCTAAGAGATATTTGTGATAAGCATGGAATCGCATTGATTGAAGATGCAGCTCAAGCACACGGAGCCACACTTGAAGGAAAAATGACAGGTTCGATCGGAGATATTGCTTGCTTCTCCTTTTTCCCATCAAAAAATATGGCTGTTGGGGGAGAAGGGGGAATGATTACAACAACCCGTCCAGAATTTTCTGAAAGGCTGAAACGCCTAGTAGATCATGGCCGTAACGACACATTAGAGTCGGTAGAACTAGGTACCAATTTGCGAATGAGTGAGGTAAATGCGGCGATAGGCAGAGTGCAATTGAAACATATCGACAAGTGGACAAACCAGCGTAGAAACAATTCAAAAAACCTCCATCACAATACCAAAATACGCCCTAACAGCCAACACGCATGGCACCAGTTATGCATTCTAACCGATGACCCTAACGTAATGATTTCTAATTTTAATAACGCAGGAATAGACGCTAGAGTACATTATCCAATTCCTTGTAATAGGCACCAAGTTTATTCAGAACATTTCCAACATCAAACCACCTTGCCTAATTGTGAGGAGGTTAGTCATAAATTAGTTGCAATACCAGTTCATCCATCGTTAGATAATGAAGACATCGAGCGAATTAAGGCAGTTTTACATCTTCGATCATAGTTGAGAGGGAAGCATTAGACCAACCTCTCAAATTAGTCAATTCAAGGCTAGCCCATTCGGGAATTAACACGGGTTGATT
>Ga0315321_10004519_pt1 | contig 10705 bp, 9 predicted proteins | sample M180m21515metaG_FD_203464 | JGI IMG/M metagenome (GOLD analysis project Ga0315321, IMG submission 203464) | Ammonia-oxidizing marine archaeal communities from Monterey Bay, California, United States - M1 80m 21515 | ecosystem: Environmental > Aquatic > Marine > Intertidal zone | place: USA... | reverse complement strand
ATAATATTGCTAATAATTTCGGTTGTACCTACTTCTATACTACTTTCTAATATTATTACATCACCTGGTTTTGAACAGTTAAGGAATGATTCTACAGCTGATTTCACAAATATATCTGAACTAATATCTTTAGTTGGAATTGGAGTTGGTACACATATTATTCCAACTTTAGGAATTATCGAATTGGATGGTTTTGATTCTAATTTAATATTATTTTTTTGTCTACAATCAATGTATTCTTTTTCTAAATGTATTTCTGAATCCATTAGTTTGTTATTTTCTAATCTTTGGATTCGTTCTTGATTAACATCTATTCCAGTTACTTGGAAACCTGCAGATGCTAAACGAACTGTTAAAGGAAATCCAACATAACCTAACCCAAAAATTTCAATAGATATTGATTTTTTATTAATAGCTTCTACAGTTTCTTGAAGTGACATAATTTTACTTACTCCAATTTATTAATGAACTATTTGTATTTTGGGAATACATTACAATCATTTTTGAATTCCCTCTATTAATTCTAAATAAATTTCTGCTTCCCTTTTTTCTATTTTTTCTGAATCAAATTCTTTAGCTTTTATCAGTGATTGTTCTGAATATTTTTTTCTTAAATTTTCATTTTTTAATAATTTCTGAATATTTTCAGTAAATGATTTTTCATTACTTTCTGTAAATACTGCAGTTTTCTCCAATCCTTCTGAGAAACCTTCTTGTGGTGGAGGTATTATCACAGGTAATCCTGCTGCCATAGATTCCATTACTGGTATTGGTAAGCTTTCTACTTTAGTATTATATGCTAAAGTAAATATTTTTGCAGATTTATAATATTTCTGAATTTGATCATTTGGAACTGATTTTTTAATGGTTACTTTACTTTGTATTTTATATTTAATTATTAGTTCATTTAATTCAGAAAATAATTCACCATTCCCAATAATTAGTAAATGTCCTTCAATTTCTCTCATAGATTTAATTAAGATTTTATGATTTTTTACAGGAATAAGATTTCCAACTGATAAAATTAATGGTTGAGGTAAATTTTTTATCGGTTCAGCATTAAAAAATCTATTATAATCAACTTTATTATGTAAAACTTCAGAATTTTTTAAAGAATGTTTTGTTACATATGGTTGTATTATTTTATAAACTACAATTATTTTATCTGCTGCATTTAAAACAAAAGGCTCAATAAATTTTTCAGTATATTTTAAAGCTAAATATTTTTTTAAATTCTTTTTAGCTAATTTTCTATTGTAATCATATTGAGTATGCAATGAAACAAAAAATGGTTTTTTTAACTCCATTGCACAGTTTGCTGCCAACCATCCTTCAATTAATGGATTAAATGCACGTATTACATCTGGATTAATTTCTTTACATAATTCAATAATTTTTTTCAAATATTTTTTTCTATTTTTAATATTAATTTTTCCTACAGAATGAATCACAATTTTTGCATTCCCAACAATTTTTTGAATTTTTGATGAGTCAATATCTTTATCAATTAAACTAATAAAATGAATTTCATCGAAAAAGTTATTTGGATTATAATATCTATCTTTAATTTCTCCTTTATCAAAATATGCTTGAAGAGGATCATTGGGGAAAATACATAATTTCAAAACTATTCACTTTACAAATAAAAATTACTTATTATATAATTAAACAATTTTTGTCTACAAATTAGTTTTATTCTTATTATAACCTAATAATTTATTACATTAAATATTCTAGTAACTTTATGTTTAGAAAAATTGCTAAAAAAATATTAACAAAATCACCTAAAACTTATACTGCAATTCATGAAGCAAATTTTCAACGTAAACATAAGCAGAATTTTTCAAATCTTAATGAACAGGAAAAAACCATATTGTCAGAAATAAATCAAAATGGATATGTAGTAATAAATGATTTTTTAAATAAAGAAATTTGTGATGCTTGTATTGAGGACATGGATTGGATGTTCCAAAATAAAAAAGAATTTGTGCATAGTACAGATTATGCTGATCAAAGAATTTTTGGAGCAGAAGATTTATCTAAAAATATTTCTAAATTTGCAAATCATTCTATGTTAGAAAAACTTGCTAATGCTTACAACGCAACCCCAACAACTAATGGTTTTACTTTAGCTGGAAAAATTGAAACAACTGGACATGAATATGGTTCTGGCGGTTCATGGCATCGAGATAGTTATTTTCGTCAATTCAAATCACTACTATATCTTACAGATGTTAATGAAGAAAATGGCCCTTTTGAAGTAATTTTAGGTTCTCATGATAGAAAAAATATCTCTGCTGATTCAAAATCTGCCGATTTAGAATCTATGCAATGTACATTTAATCAAAAAACTGTTGAAAAAATTCTTAATGATGATCCTGAAAGATTGAAAACTCTTACAGCAAAAGCTGGAACTGTTGTTTTAGTTGATACTTCTACTATTCATAGGGGATCACCTCTAAAAAATGGAATAAGATATGCATTGACAAATTACTATTTTGAAAATTCTCAAATTAATTCTCATCTTGTAGAACATTTTTCACCCTTAGTATCTCCTGAAAAAGTACTAAAAATGGGACGAGTTAACTAATTTTTTAACTATAAACTCGTCTATCAATTAATTCTTATACTTTTTTTTTGGAAATGTATCTAGAAAAGTCACATGAATTTTAATATCAAAATTTCGTCAGAGGTTAATGAAAATGAATGGAATGAAAATTTATCTAAAAGTTCTACATCCACAATATATCAAAGTTATAATTGGCAAAAATTGTATCGTGAAGCATTTGGTTCAAAACCTTTCTTTATTACAATAACTGATGATTCTGGAAATGTTGTAGGTCAACTTGCATGTTTAATTCATGAAAAAATGCTTTGGGGTGGTACAAATCCAGTTTCGAAAAAAATTGGTAATTTATTCAAATTAAATAAATCATTATGGTGGTATCATGGCCCAATTATTCATTCTCATGATTATGAAGATGAAGTTCTCTCAATAATATTATCTACAGTTGATAAAATTGCTAAAAAAAATCAAGTGGTAAATATTAGAGGAATTTCATCACCATTTGCAAAACAATTTCCTATAAAATTATTTAAAAAATATAATTATGTTTCAGAATCCAGATTAACTTTTATTATAGATCTCGAACAAGATCTTGACGAATTATACAATTCTTTAAAAAAGGATACTCGGTATTATATTAGAAAATCTGAAAAAGAAGAATATGAATTTAAAATTGCAAATAATGTTAATTCAATGGAAAGATTTCAGGATTTAAAATCTGAATCTAAAAAAAGAGAGGGTGAAAAACCTTTTCGCAATTTACCATTTTGGAAAAAGCATTGGCAAATTATGAAAAATAATGGCTTTGAGGAATTGGTTACTGCTGAATATAAAAATAAAATTGAAGGAACTATTCTTGTCTTATTTTTTAATGGAAATATGATTCAACATGCTTTAGCAAATTCCCCTGAAAAGGATCTTGTTGGAACATTTCTTACATGGAATACGATTAAATGGGCACAAAAAATGAAATTTAAAACTTTTGATTTTGCTGGAGTTGATCCACTTCCAAAAACAAAAAAGGAAAAAGGAATTTATTTTTATGCTGAAAAATTTGGAGGTAAAAAAATTAACTTTTTTTCATATAGTAAAATACTAAACCAAAAAAAATATTATCTCACATCAGGATTACAAAATCCTAAAAGAATTATATCAAAATATCAAAGTTATAAAGATAAAAAAATTATAAAGAGCAATGAAAGTAAATGACATCATTTAATAAAAAAATCAAGAGATTGTATCGAGAGCATGGCTTCTCAGGATTAATTGAAGCTGTAATATTCAAATTTCTCGGAAAATGTTTTAATGTCCCATCTAGAAAAATTGCTGTTTTTAATGGAATAGCTGTCCGGGGTGCTAGCTTTCATTCTAAAACAGATATTTTCCCAGAACATGAGGCTGAACTAATATCTGCAATCAGAAATCATATTAAAAATGGTGAAAAAGTTCTAGTAATTGGAGGGGGAAGTGGTGCATCTACTGTTGCAGTTGCTCATCAAATAGGAAATAATGGTAGCATAATTGCTTATGAAGCTAACAAAAACTCTGCAGCAAGAACCAAAGAAACTATCAATTTAAACAAAGTAGATGATCGTGTTGAGATTAAACATGCAATAATTGAAAAGCCTGTTTATCTATTAGGGGACTTGGGAAATCCTCCTTTAATTCCAGCTAGTGATTTTTCTGAATGTGACGTATTAGTAATGGATTGTGAAGGTGCTGAATTACCAATTTTACAAAACATGAAAATCAGACCTCGATTAATTATTGTTGAAGCTCATCCATTATTAAATTCACCAAAGGAGGATGTAGTAAAATTATTAGATACATTAGGATATAAAATAATATCTTCAGATTCACGTGGTGAATCTTTAGATGTATTATCAGCTATCAGGAAAAATTAAAAGAATTACGATGTCTGAAATTCGAGTTACATATTCTGGATTAATTGGATTGTTAATTGGATTATCTACTGTTGTTTCTGGATTCATTTTTATTTTAATTATAACTCGCAGTTTAACTCCTAATGAATTAGGTACTTGGGGTATTATTGGAGGTTTACTTACATATGTAATAATCTTAGAGCCAATAATTTCTTACTGGACAACTAGAGAGATTGCACGAGATGTTGATTCAGGTAAAACTGCAATTCTAAGTAGTGGTATTTTTTCAATTATAGGAATTTTAGCATTTATATTAATTGCATATGTTGTAAGTGGACCTATCGGTGTTAGTACCGATATTTTATTTTTTACAGCATTAATGATTCCTTTTACATTTTTGAATAGAACTCTTTCTGCAATTGCACTAGGATCAAAACCACATGTGAACAGTTATGGTGTTATGGTTTTTGATATTGCAAAAATCCCTGCTGCATTGATTTTTGTATATTTTATGGAATTAGGAATTTTTGGAGCAATATTGTCCCTAACTGTGGCTTATATTCCAAGTAATATTGTCTTAGGGATTTTATTAAAAAATAAACTTCAAAATAATTTTAACAAAGTTTTTCTTAAAAATTGGCTTAAACGAGCATGGCTTCCTTCATACATTAAATTTCCTAATCTAGTAGTTCTTGATGTTCTTGTATTCTCTTTGATTACTGGCTCAGTAGTAGGACTTTCTTATTGGATAGCTGCCTCTGCTATAGGTACTGTTGTACGTCATTCTGGTCAAATAACTAGAGCAGTTTACCCTAAATTGCTTAGTGGTGGTCACAAAGAAATACTACAAGAAAATTTGGTGAGATTATTTTACTTTGCATTTTTATTTTTGGCAATTTCAATTGCATTTGCAAAACCCGCATTATTCATACTTAATCCCATATACGATATTGCAGTATTAGTGGTGATATTCTTAACTTTTCGTTCTCTAGTAAAAATGATTGGAACTGCATTTACACAAGCTTTACAAGGAATTGAAAAAGTAGATACAAAAGAATCTACGTCAAAAGAATATGTAAAAAGTAAATTATTTTATCTTCCCAGTATACGACTAATTAGACGTGGTATCTATCTTAGTATTTTAGCAATTGGACTTTTTATTTTAGTACAATCAAATTCTTCTCAAATAGATCTTGTAATTTATTGGTCATTTTTAGTACTAGTTGTAGAAATTCCATTCACTATTTATTATTATTATTTAATCAGAAAATATTTTCCACTTTCTCTTGATATATTTGCAATTATAAAGTATTTGACAATTAGTGTTTTTGTATTTGGTGGAATATATTTTCTTATGGAAGAATTTTTGGAATATGAACCAAGTATTTTTAAATTCTTATTAAATTTAATTCCATTTTTATTTTTGGGTTGTTTATCATATTTTGGTTTAACTTATGTTGTAGATAAAAAAACCAGAAAATTATTTAAGATGGTTTTATCTGAAATTAAAAGGAAAAAATAACCGATAAAAATATTGTCACTAAATTATTTAATATTGAAAATTTGTAGACACATTTTAAATGTGACTAGAATAATAAATCAAATTTATGAATATCTATTTAGAATTTACTTAAAGATATTTCTTTATAATAAAGTGGATTCACATACACATAATGGATGTAGAAAAATCAAATGGATAAAATAAAAAAACCAAATATTTTTTTCTTATTAATTGATTCTTTTCGTTCCGACAAATTCTATGGAAAAAATAAAACATCAATTACTCCAAATTTAGATTCATTAATTAAGAAAGGTGTTTATTTTACACAAGCGATTAATTCAAGCCCTGCATCTGTATCTGCAATATCTAGTATTCTTACTGCAAAATGGCCTCACAAAGTTATCACCAGTGGAAAAAAAAATCATGAGTTAAGTCATGAAGAATCTAATTTTATTAATCACCTAAATGAATTAGGGTATAATACAACTGGATTAACGCCTGATTATTTCACTTATGCAAAATTAACTACTGATTTTAACAAATCATTGAAATTTAATGGTGGATTATATGACGGAGTAGGCCAACAAATTCTTGATATTCTTGATAAATTAGAATCTCCTTGGTTTTTCTTTATTCATTTAATTGATATACATGGAACGGCACGAAATTTCCCAAAACAATTCGATAATAAAAAATTTGGTTTAAATGGATATGAAAGAAGAATTTCTGCAATGGATCCATGGTTTGGAAAAATCTTCAATAAAATTGATCAAAATAATACATTAATGATTATAACTGCTGATCATTCAACCGATAGAGGCATTTATACACTTAAACAGGAAAAATTGAAAAATAGTTTTAATAAAAATAATTTTCAACCGTTTGTTGGTATAGCTAGTAAATTTTTATCTGGTTCAGTATCTAAAAAATTCCGTCAATTTTATGTTGATAAAAAAATAAATACAAAAAAACAAAAAAAACATAATGCATTAAAAAATATTTCAGAATTAACTCCATATGAAAAACGTATTCAAAATAATTTAGTAAATCCTTCTTTTTCTTTATTTGATGATAGATTTAGAACCCCCCTTTTATTTACTGGATTGGGATTAAAACCAAAAATAATAGATCAACAAATTAGATCTATTGATATTTTTCCATCCATTTCAGATATAATTGAAGTACCATCAAAAACCGACATTGACGGTTTGAGTGTCTTACCTCTAATTAATGGCGAATTTTTTGAAGAAAGACCTGCATTAATGCAAATAATAACTAATTGGTTAGTTACAAAAAGTTCAAGTGATACTAATGTTATAGGTATTAGATTCAATGGTTTCAAATATTTTCGATCACGTGAAAATTCAAATGAAGAAATACATCTTTATGATCTAAAAAATGATCCATATGAAGAAAATAATTTAGCATTAGAAAAACCTGAAAAAGTAAATCAAATGGAATTAATTCTTTCTGAAATACAAAATGATTATTTTGAAAATGAGTCTAAAAAATTTAAAGATTTAAAAAAAGATAAAAATACAACCCAAAAATAACAAAATGGATCACTTATGACTATTTCAAATCGAATAAAACTTGGATTATGGTTAAGAAAACATAGAACCAGTTTATCTATAGCACAATCTTTTAACAAATTATTTTATACTGCAACAGGTTCTATGCATGTTTTACCTAATTTTCTAATAATCGGTGCCGCAAGATCAGGTACGACATCTCTTTATGAATATTTAATCAAACACCCCTCAATTGAATCTGGAGTTGGGAAAGAAGTATATTTTTTTGATAAAAAATTTAACAAAGGGATTAATTGGTACAAATCATTTTTTCCTACTACTCTAAAAATGTCTAGATTAGAACAAAAACAAAAAACAAAATGTTTTACGTGTGAAGCTACTCCTAGATATTTACATTATTTTCATGCTCCAAAAAGAATATTGTCTTATATTCCAAATGTTCAATTAATTGTTTTATTACGTAATCCAATTGATAGAGCTTATTCTCATTATCAAATGGAAGTAGATAGTGGTAACGAAAAATTATCTTTTGAAGATGCGATAAATCAAGAAGAAGAAAGAATTACTAGTGATATGAAAAAAATGGAAAATGATGAAAATTTTTACAGTGTGAATTTTTATAGAAAATCTTACTTAACTAGAGGAATATATGTTGATCAACTCAAAAGATGGTTCAAATATTTTCCTAGAGAGAAATTTCTTATATTGAAAAGTGAAGATCTTTATTCCAATCCTTCTAATACTTATCAACAAGTTTTGGATTTTTTGGGATTATCAAATTATGAATTAACATCATTTAAAGCACATAGAATGAGAGATTATTCTCCTATTAGTTCTCAAACCAGAGAAAAATTAACTAAATACTTTGAACCATATAATGAGCAATTGTATGAACTATTAGATCGAAATTATGATTGGAAATAATGAATTAAAATGATAAATAAAGATGTAAGTGAAACTCGTTTTAAAGGTCAATTAAAGGATAAAGTTAATCCTAAGTCATCAATTTATCCAATCGCAAAATCACTATATCGAAGTTATTGTAATTTTGAAGGACCTTTACATCTTTTGCCTAATTTTATTATTTTTGGTGTTTCAAGATCGGGAACCACTTCATTATACCAATATCTTTCTCAACATCCTAACATTGAACCTTGTGCTGTTAAAGAACCTCGATATTTTGATATGTATTATGATCGAGGTATTAATTGGTACAAAATGAACTTTCCATCAAAATTTCAAAAATTTGTATTTACTAAAATTAAACATAAAAAATTCATTACAGGTGAGGCTTCTGGTGCTTATCTTCAAAACCCTCATACTCCAAAAAGAATTCGTAGCCTTGATCCAAAAATGAAATTAATACTACTTTTAAGAAATCCTGTTGATAGAGCATTTTCTCACTATGTACGTAAAATGAAAAATGGTTCAGAAAAGCTTTCTTTTGAGGATGCTATTGAACAAGAGAAATCAAGAATAGAGGGTGAACAAGAAAGAATGGAACAAAATGAAAAATATTATAGTCCAATTTACCATAGTCTTGCATATATTACAACTGGATTGTATGTAATTCGTCTTAAACATTGGTTAAAGTATTTTTCAATGAAACAAATTCTTGTTTTGGAGAATGGTGAATTTTTACGTGATCCTGAAAAAGTCTATAATCAAGCAATTGAATTTTTAGACCTACCAAAATGGAAACTCTCAAAATATAAAAAATTCTCTAAACAACGATTATCTGTAGAAATGGATTCTAGGACAAGAGAAAAATTATTAGATTATTGCAAACCGTTTAATGAAGAACTTTATTCTTTAATTGGAAAAAGATTTGATTGGGATAAATAGTTAAAATTCTTTTACTTTAAGAATAAATACTTTAATTTTTTTTATTGAAAATTTAATTTATTTAATATATTGTGTAGTGCGTTTTTCTTCATCACTAAAGATTACTCCAATTGTTCTAAGTAATACAACACTATTTTTTTCACAAAATTCTTTTAATGTTGTTATATATTCTGTAAATTTTGATGATGATTCATTATTCTTAATTAAATTTGAATAAAGATCGTCATGATCTAACATTATAATTTTTTTATCATTTGGAATTGCATTAACTATATTTTCAATATTTAAAACCGCAACAGGACTTTCAATTTTTGGTACTATGTTAATTTCCGTAGGAATAACTTTGATATATAATTTTAAATCTTCAGCTGAATTTACATTAGAAACTGCAAAATATTTTATATTTTTATATGAATTAAGAATTGAAAATAAATCTTCTAAAGTATATCTGTTGTTTGGTGGTTTTACTCTGCCCTTAGGTAAATCTAGAAAAATATTTTGATTTTGATGTTTTTGTAATAAGATTTCTAGTTCTTTTATACTGTTAACCCATGCTAGATTTATTCGATAAATAGTTTCATCTGGAAATGGAATCCCATAATTTGAAGCATTTTGAGATATTATTAACATGATTTATCTAATTATAATTAAAATATATTATTTTTGATTTATCGACAAATTTTTAAATTAAAAAAATTGTAGACAAATTTAGTTTTTCTATTTTTACATGGGAATACAACTTGTTTTATATTACTAAATCTTAAGAAAAAAACACATTGTCGAGACAACAATTTGGAAGAATTTCCCATGTAATATGGAATGTAAAACAGTACAAAAAAAATTATGGAAAATTGAAAGCAATTCGTGTACTCTTACATTATGGCCTTGTAGCTACAAAAAAGATAAGGAAACAAAATCTTGATCAAATTATAGATGTAAATGGGTATAAACTGGCATTAATTCCTGGTGATTTAGGGATATCCTCTGAATTGATGATGTTTAAAACTCATGAACCTCTTACAACAAATCTTCTTTCAAAGGAACTCAAAAAAGATATGGTTTGTTTAGATGTAGGTGGAAATATTGGTTATTACACTTTACTTGAGTCTAATATTGTTGGTAGTGGTGGTAAGGTAATTGCAATTGAACCTTCACCTCCAAATTTTCAACGTTTGAAAAAAAATTTAGAAATTCAAGATACAGAAAATGTTGATGCATATAATTTTGCAGCAGGTGATGTTGATGGAAGTGTAAATTTTTTAGTATATCAAGAATCTAATGGTTCATTCACTATTCCTGATGGTGAAACAACTGATTTACCTGGTGAATTAATTAAAGTTAAAGCCAAAAGATTGGATACTTTTTTAGATGAATTAAA
>Ga0315321_10004510_pt1 | contig 10712 bp, 7 predicted proteins | sample M180m21515metaG_FD_203464 | JGI IMG/M metagenome (GOLD analysis project Ga0315321, IMG submission 203464) | Ammonia-oxidizing marine archaeal communities from Monterey Bay, California, United States - M1 80m 21515 | ecosystem: Environmental > Aquatic > Marine > Intertidal zone | place: USA... | reverse complement strand
TGCGGCCATCCAGATAGTCGCGGATCAATTCCAGGTCGGGTTCATTCATGGCAACACAGATGGAGACGAAGGATTGGTTTCGTTCTGCATGGCGTCCTCGACGCATTTCCGCAAAAGCTGACGGAGTCGCCACAGCTGTTGATACAAGGCATTGGCCTTCTTCCCGGCGGAGCGAGCCAGCTCATCAATAGACACTCCCGGTTTATAAGCGGCGTTGACCAGCTTTCGACTGGCCGGCGGCAATTCGTCGAGGCAGCGTTCCAGTTGCCGAAGTCGAGCCTCATGCTGCTCGGTCTCGTCCAGCGATTCTTCCAGAAGCAGGTCAAAGACCTTTTCATTCAGAATAAGCCGGTCGCGGAATCTATTCCGTCGAAACTCCAGGACGCGGTGCCGTGCAATGACACAGGCCCAGCGAGGGAACTCGTCCACATCATTGAGCTGGTCAAACTTCCTCCACGCTATCAACGAGACTTCCTGAACAATCTCATCGACGTCTTCTGGTCGTGAGATTCCGGCGCCTCGAATGTAAGCACGAACCACCCGCTCGTACCGGTTCAGCGTCTGGACAAAGGCTTTGTGATTTGTAGATGCTGGTTGGTCGAAAGATTCCATATCACCCAAAGATCGGAGCGAGATCTGAGATCTTACGAAGAATTTCAGAGCAAACTCGCATCTCACCCACTCAAAAACACATATAGCAGTGGTTCTGACGAATAAGTATAACTCCATACTATTCGACGCGCGGAAGGACCGCGTGTATGGAAGATTGTGTTTCGGATTTCAGGCCTGATCATGAGAGGCCTGAGCCGTGGTATGGTGCCCGTTGCCTGAAATGGCAGGGCTTCCCTCCGTACGGGAAAGGACTCCAGTATGAGGTTTTCGACGTCTTTAGCGTTATTGTTGGCTCTTTCTGCGACGGCGTTCGCAGACCCGGATCCTGCTCACGAAGCTCAGCGACAGGCTGCAACCAAGGCCTACGACGTGGGCAACTGGCAGGGTGTCATTGAAGCAACCAATCCTGTCATTACGGCAAATCCCAAAGACAACATCGCTCTGCACCTGCGAGGCAGCGCGAAGATTGAACTCGCGATTATCATGGCCGACGCCGCGATGATCCGCGAAGGTATCACTGATGCTCGAACGGCGATCTCCGCTGCATCCAAGCCCGAGTTCAACTATTACCTGCCGTACCTTTACGGGATGACCAACCTGACTCGAATTGAAGACCAGTCGAGCCACGCTCAGGTCGCAGTTGGGATTGCCGATCAGCTTCTGCCGCAGGCCGGTATCACTGCTGAGCAGAAATCTAACGTGTTTTATCAGCGAGCGTTGGCCAAAGCGGCGATGAAGCAGACTGACGCTGCTGTTGCGGACTTCAACGCGGCTCTGGCTGCTAATCCCAAACATATTGCCTCTTATATGGCGATGGCCGATCTTTACACCGAAGTGAAACGAAACGACGAAGCCATTCAGGCTTACAACGCAGCGATCAAAGCCTTCCCGGATGAGCCGCTTGTCTACAACAACCTTGGGATGCTCTACCAGAATTTGAAAAAGTATAATGAAGCCGTTCGAGCGTTCACGGCTGCTCTTCAGAAAAATCCCAGGTACGACATCGCTCTGACAAACCGAGGCTACACCTGGTTGCAGGGCGGACGACCAGCCGCAGCGGAAAAAGATTTTGCAGCGGCTCTTCAGCTCAACCCGAACCAGCCGGCAGTCCAGTCGCTGCTGGGAACTTCGCGACTCGTACAGGGCAAATGGCAGGACGCCGCTCGCGATTTTGATCTAATCATCCAGAAGACTCCGGAAGATATCGCCGCTCATGTCGATGCCGGCTTCGCTCGCTACTTCGGCAAGGACTACGCCGGAGCGATCCAGGAATTCAACAAAGTCATTCAGATGGATTCGAACGCTCGGTTTATCAATCCGTGGCGAGTCTGGACATTGATCCGTTCCGGCCGCAAAGCTGAAGCGACGGGAATTGCTCAGTCCAGTCGAACTAGAAAAGAAAACGAACGCGACTGGATTGACTGGGTCATCCTGTTCAACATGGGTGACATCCCGGCCGAAGAACTGGCCGCTCGAGTTGACAACAGCACGCCGGAAATTCGGACCGCTCAGATGTGCGAAGCTCGTTACTTCATCGCTGAGCAGCAGTTGGCTCAAGGCAAGAATCAGGAAGCCGCCGCGAACTATGAACAGGCTTTACGAACCAACAAGCGAGAGCTGTCAGCCTGGCGTGGAGCCAGCTACGCGCTGCGAAAATTCCAGTAGCAAACGTTACGAGAGGGCAGCGGCTGCGTGAAGTGAGTTGCCTTAAAACTGAATGACGAAATCCAAATTTGAGGCCCGGCGTTCAAGTGCGCCGGGCCTTATTTCGTTTAACTGGAATTCGTCATTATTTCACGACTGGATTATAGAAATGTTGCCTTTGTAAACCGGGTAGAATCACAGTCTTTCTGCCGTCGTAACCCTACGCCTATTGAGTGATCCGGACTAGAATTCGACGCTTTCGCTGTCCGCCTGGTCGGAGTTTTCAAGGCATGTCCTCGCTATATTCTTCACGTTATTTTCTGCTGAGCGTTGCTGCATTCCTCGCCTGTTCTGCGACCTCTGTACGCGCTGATGTTTCGATCGAGTCGGTCGAGGTAGGCATTGGGCAGGTCACTCGACCGGGTGTCTGGACATGTCTGAATGTGCAGCTTGTGTCGACGGAATCTGTCGAATGTCACATCGAGGCAACTGCTGCTGATCCGACCGGCAATCCGGCGACGTTTCCATCGAACAAGCTCAAACTGGCTGCGAATCGCGAGACAGCTGCCTCGTTGTTTTTTATGCCGGGCAGGCTTGAAGAGACGGTGACGCTTAAAGTTGTTTCGTTGGATGGCAACGTACTTGCTTCTCGACGATTGACCTCTGCAGAAGTTGCTTCGGAAGAGACGGATTTCACGATCGTTCAGCACACGGTTCCGATCTGGACGGTCGCGGGGACCATTGGATGCAGCGCGACGGGTAAGTCTGAACAGCAGTCACTTCAGAAGGCCGTAACGGCGCGAGGCGTCCACTTAACATCACTAAAGTCGAGGGCCTTGCCAACGCACTGGAGAACCTATTCTGCAACCAGCACGGTCTTCCTTGCCGGCGACTTTGATCTGACTGCGGAACAGTCTGCTGCGTTGAATCAATGGGTTCTGAACGGTGGACACGTCGTTGCCGTTGCAGGTGACCGCGTCGAAGAATTGACCAGTAGTACGCTTGCAGACTGGCTACTTGATGATCAGGAAGTCGTGGCTTCTTCGTTAAGTGACCTGAGCGGGCTGGAAGCTTACGCGAAGAGTAGTTTTCGTATCCCGATTGCATCGAGGATTAAGGGATCGATTAACAGGTCCCGAGACGGAGCAGACCTTGTTGCAGGAGTCGAAGGTCCGCTGCTGACGCGATCGTCCCACGGGTTTGGCCGCATCACGATTCTGGGAGTAGACCTCGATCGCGCACCACTTTCCCGTTGGCGTGCGCTCGCCAGTTTTGTGGCGACAGTTGCTGATCTTCCACCAGTCGCGATTGACGAGGTCTCGGCCGGTCAAAGGATATCACACTCCGGAATCACAGAGATGGCGACTCAATTTCAAATTGGCATGGAGACGCTTTCGCACGTTGGAGAACGATCGACCCTGCGTGTTCTGGGGCTCGTGCTGCTGTTTCTTGTTGTCATCGGCCCACTTGATTACTTCCTTGTGCATCGTTTGTTGAAGAAGCCCGGTCTGACGTGGCTGACGTTTCCCGCGATCATCGTCGGAGCGGGGTTGCTTGCTGGATCGGTAGCTGGCGGCGCTAATGGTGATGACATTCGATCGAGAATGTGTGAGTTGATCGATCTGGATGCTGATAGCGGATTTGTACGGCAGACGGTCTGGTCTACCGTTTACAGTCCAGTGCATCGGCGATACCGGATTCAGATTAAGCACGATCCCCTGGCATTGTCGCAGGATCAGGCTGCATCGGTTCCCACCGATGGATTGTCGAGCTTGGGGCCATCTACAGGATGGCTGCATTGGACCGCCGCTCCGGAATCAAATTTCGGTGGCATGTATCGAGCAGCTGGGTTGAATTTTGGCGGTGCGGAGTATCGATTCTCTGAAGGGTTATCAGAAATCGAGAACCTGCCGATTTCCGCCGCGTCGGATCGAATTATTGCATCGTCGGCAACGTCTACCGTTTCGGCAGAACTGTTTGACCTGAATCTCAAGCAGGCGGGCACGGGGCATCTTTCACGAGACAGCACGTTCACTCACCATCTCCCAGGAGTAATCGAAGACTGGGTGCTCGTGTATGGAAATCGCGTTTACTTTCACGATTTTATAAAGGGTGAAGATCTACTTGGCGGTTCTGCGATCGAACCTGGAGTCGTGTGGTCATCGACCGGAAAATCAACGGGGGGGCGTGAGCTGCGAAGTTTTCTAACAGGAGCCAGATTCCAGAAGACCGGTCGGAAAAGTACGGGCAACGGCGAGGAATTCGAGCACACACATGTCGAGTGGGATCGCCGGGCGACAGGTCTACAGGCCATTGTCAGGCTGCTCACGTTCCACGATTTGGCTGGTGGCCGTGATTACACGGGGCTGCTTAACTCCGCGTTTTCCAGGTTAGAAATGTCCGACAGTATGCCATTGGATCGAGCGGTTCTATTCGGGAAATTAAGTGTCGCTTCAGCAACGCTTCAGCTTGACGGAAAACCGTTGAAGCCTGATCAACAGGAATCGTTTATCAGAGTGTTACTGCGAGTCGTGGATACTCCGGTCGAACTGTCCCTCCCGAAGTTTGATGACTAATCATCAATGACGGTGAACTTCGGCGATGAACGACGAGACTTGGCGGTGGCGAAGGTAGTCAGGAAATTTGCTGCGTTGCTCGAAAGTACCTGAATGATGACGGAAGGGATTTTCCCAATAAAAGAACCCGCTGCGGGAGAATAATTGAGATTATGGACGGATATCAGAATGAGTTGCAGACGGCGATTGCCGCAGTTCGACAGGCTGCTCGCGTCACTCAGGCCGTACAGAAACAAATCACCGAAGACGTACTTGAAAAGCAGGATCGTAGCCCGGTCACAATTGCTGACTACGCCAGTCAGGCGGTTATTTGTCATGCGTTGAAAGAGGCCTTGCCAGATGATCCGATCGTCGGCGAGGAAGACGCTGCGGAGTTGCGTGGCGTAGATAACGCAGGATTTGTTAACCGAATTCTGGAAGAACTGGCGGCGATTGATGTCGATACAACTGCGGACGAAGTGTGTTCGTGGATCGATCTTGGAAACGGAACGGGGGGCTCTCGTTTCTGGACACTGGATCCTATTGACGGGACAAAAGGATTTCTGCGAGGCCAGCAATACGCCATTTCTCTCGCTTTGATCGTGGATGGTGAGCTGACTGTAGCTGTGCTGGGGTGTCCCAATCTTCCACTCGATCCTGACGACGAAACCTCTCCGGGGACGCTGTTCTTCGCCGTTCGCGGTAAAGGGGCGTTTGTCTTTTCCGTCGAGGATAGTGATGTCTCGATCGCTGAAGCTACTCGAGTTCATACAGGAACTGCTGTTGACTGGTTGGACGCGCGATTGTGTGAGTCTGTTGAATCTGGCCACAGCTCGCACAGTCGATCCGCTCAAATCGCAGAGTCACTGGGCATAACAAAAGAACCGATTCGTCTGGACAGTCAGGCGAAGTATGCGGTTGTTGCGCGAGGGCAGGCTGACATTTATCTTCGGCTGCCGACGCGCAAGGCGTACCAGGAGAAAATCTGGGATCACGCGGGCGGTGTTCTGGTCGTTCAGGAAGCTGGCGGAACCGTGTCCGACATAAACGGAAAACCACTCGATTTTACTCAGGGGCACGAGCTGACTCAAAATCGCGGCGTCGTTGTCTCCAACGGCCCGTTGCACGAAGCTGTCGTAAAAGCGGTGCAGGATGCTGGCGTCGCCTGATGCTTCAGTTTTCTTTGCGTTTGCTGGCGAAGATGTCTGACAACACATTCAACGGAGAGAGTACATTGAACAGATTACTGTCCACCGCGACGTGTGTGAGTCGGCAAACGCCGTCATTTCTGATTTTGTGTTTGCTCTGCGGTGGTCCGATACACGCGCAGGCTGACGACGAGCCGTTCGGAATTGATAAACGCGTTGCATGGTCGACCTCGCGGATGGTCGGCACGCCGGAGCCGCCTTCGCCGTACGTGCTGGAACACGTCTTCCCCCTGCTCACGTTCAAGAATCCTGTCGAGTTGCTTCCGGTGCCGGGTACAGACCGAATGCTTGTCGTCGAAGTCGATGGCAGAATTCTTTCCTTCTCGCAATCTGGTAATCCTGCGGAAGCGGATGTTGCTCTTGATCTTCGAAAATCGATCGAAGGAGCGACGAAATCCTACGGCTTCGTTTTTCACCCGGACTTCGAAAAAAACCGATATTGCTTTATCTCATACATCAAAAAGCCCGGAGACCCAGCTGGAACAAGCGTTTCCCGCTTCACAGTGACGTCCGTCGATCCGCTGAAGATTGATGCTTCGTCTGAGCGGCAGATTATTACCTGGCAGTCAGGTGGTCATAACGGCGGATCGTTGCAGTTTGGTCCTAAAGATGGGCTGCTTTATGTCTCGACGGGAGATGCGGCCCCTCCGTTTCCTCCTGACCCGCAAGGCACGGGGCAGAACATCAGCGATCTGTTGGCGTCTATCCTGCGAATCGACGTCGATCATCCATCAGCTGATCGTGCTTATTCGATTCCCGATGACAACCCGTTCGTCGGAGTCGATGACGCGCGAGGCGAAGTCTGGACTTACGGTCATCGCAATCCCTGGCGGATGGCTTTCGACCAACTAACAGGACATTTGTGGGTTGGTGACGTCGGCTGGGAAATGTGGGAGATGATTTATCGAGTTCAACGCGGAGCCAACTATGGATGGAGCATTCTTGAGCACGTCCAATCTGTAAATCCGGATTTTCCCCGCGGCCCAACTCCAATTGTGCCGCCGACGGCGGCTCACGCGCACACGGAATCAAAGTCCATTACCGGAGGTTACGTCTATCGAGGGGGGCGTCTGCCGAATCTCGTCGGCACTTACGTCTACGGCGATTACGTGACCGGCCGGATTTGGGGGCTCGATGGCGATTCATCGGATCCTGGAAAACCAGTTGAACTGCTGGGGACTCCGATACAGATTATTTGTTTCGGACAGGATCACGATCGTGAACTTTTTGTCGTCAGCTATGGCGGAACGATTCATCGTTTGATCAACAATCCAGACGTTGGAACTGTTTCCGAATTTCCACGAGATCTGAGCGAGACCGGACTGTTTTCGTCTGTTGAAAACATGGCTCTGGCGTCAGGAGTGTTGCCGTACGATGTGAATGCTGCTCCCTGGGCAGACGGTACAACGGCCGAGCGATTTATTGCCTTGCCCAACATGTCCACGATTGGCGTCCACCAGATCAATAACACTCAGAAAGGAAATTTGAAGGGTGAATGGAGTTATCCGGACGGAACAGTCCTTGGGAAAACTATTCTGCTGAAAACTGGTTCGAATAAGACGTCGAGGCAACAACGTCTGGAAACACAGATTCTTTACCGACACAAAGACGAATGGCGAGCCTACACCTACATCTGGAATGATGAGCAAACGGACGCCGTACTTTCCGACGGAAAAGCCTTTGACCGCGAATACTTTGTGCCTGATGAAGAGGTAGATTCCGGTCGTCGATCACAAACCTGGCATTTTTCCAGCCAGACCGAGTGTCTGCTTTGCCATTCGAGTCGCGGCGGTTCGGTCTACGGATTTCAGATTGAGCAGATCAATCGAGACTTTGACTATGGGCAAGTTAAAGACAACCAGTTGCGAACGCTTGCTCATCTGGGAGTATTCGAGAAACCGATTGGAAAGTCTCCGTCACCAGATCGAGTTTCCCTGGCGGAATTAAAAAAAATGACCCCACCTGAAGACGAGTCAGCCGATTTGACTCAGCGGGTCCGGTCTTATCTCCACGTGAACTGCTCGCATTGTCACCAGCGAGGTGGCGGTGGCACGGCGGCCATCGAAGTCCTTCACGATATCAATTTCAACAAAACACATTTAGTCTCGCGGCCGACACAGGGATCGTTCGGTATCGTTGACCCGTGGGTGGTGGCACCGGGAGACCCTGACCGTTCGATCTTATTTTACCGGATGTCCAAAGTTGGCCGTGGCCGGATGCCGCACTTCGGATCCCGCGTCATCGATGACGAGGGAGTTTCACTTTTGCGCGAGTGGATCTCGCAGCTTGAGCCGTCTTCTGAACTGGCAAATGAGAACGAGAACGTGGCTTCGGCGGCTCACCACCTTGCGACCACGAACCGAGCGACTTTGAAAAAACTCAAGTCATCCGAAAACTCCAGCTCTTCAACAACGCAAGCCGCGATCGACCGGCTTCTTTCTTCGACCAGCGGCGCATTGCTTCTCGCGAGTTCGCTGCGTGGGGACGCGGCCAAAGGGCTTACTTCAGACGTTCGAAGTGCCGTCATCACTAAGGGCACGGCTCTCGATGACGCGATTGTTAGAGATTTGTTTGAGGCTTTTGTTCCAGAAGACGCTCGTACGAAGACGCTGGGGTCAGCAATTAACGAAAGTGATTTGCTGGCTCTGAGTGGAGATGCAGAAAGTGGGCGAAAACTATTTTTGACCGCCCCTGGCTTACAATGTCGCAATTGTCATAAGGTTGGGCAGGATGGAAAAGCTGTTGGACCGACTCTTGATGGCATTGGGAAACGATACAGCCGAGCAGAGATCCTGGAGAACATTCTGGAGCCTTCGAAGAAGATTGATTCAAAATTCCAGACCTGGCTGATCCAGACCGATGACGGGAAGGTGTTGTCCGGATTGCTCGAGAGCAGAACGGATGAAAACGTTACGATTCGAGAAGCGACCGGCAAGCTGGTTACTGTTTCTGTCGCTGGTGTCGAGCTTATGGTTGCTCAGAAAAAATCACTGATGCCCGAGTTGCAGCTACGTGGTCTGACTCCCCAGGACACTGCCGATCTGTTGGCATGGCTGGCTTCTCTGCAGTAGCGGTTCAGGCAGGCAGATTTCGAAAGTTTACGAAAACAGGCCGCGACGGACTAAGCCGGCGCGGCCTGATGTGCATTGACCATTTGTAGTTTGCGTCAGTTTTCAATTATCCGTTTGGTAGAGCCCATTCGTACTTATTCAGCTCAAACACCAGAAACATGATTCCCAGCGAGAGTGCCGCGACCGAGACGAACAACAGTCCGACCCAGACATCTGGTGCCGGTTGTTGATCAGAGTTTTGTTGTGACATAGTCTTCCCTCTCAATGACGCCGTTCTTTGCCCGGTCCACGACCACGCCCACGGCACGGTCTGCAGTCACGAGTTTCAGTCGAATCTCGCCGAGATACTTGTTCTGTACACCAGCCCGGAACACATAAAGAGTGTTTCCTTCGGTCAGCCCGTCGTCGCTACCAATCGAAATTTCAATAAACTGTTGGCTGATGCCCCGACCGGACTTCTTTGCTTCAAGAACTTTGCCAATAACGAGAGGCGGTGGGGCTAGTTTGCGCGTGTATTTGCTTGGATCTGGATCAAGCTGATTCGCAACCAGAACTTTGCGGAGTGTGGCGACTGTTTTCAGTATCCCATTGTATTTTTCTGTCAGAGACTTCGATCCGACCTGCTGATTGAACAGTTCATCTTCGAGTTGACGCACTCGCTGGTTCTGTTCGTTCAAGGCAGAGTTCAATTGTTCGTTGATGCGTCGTCCACTTAATGCTTCTTCGCGTCGAATCTTAGCCTCGTCGCCAGAAATCGTGGCTAGAGCCTGCTGGGTGTTTAACTCTGTCTTTTGAGTGTCGATCTGAAGCTTCTGGCTTTCGATTTCATTCTGAGCCAGCCGTAATTCAGCGCTGGCATTATCGGCATCGGTTTGCGTCTGCGCGAGGTCGGACTCCAATTCTTTGATTTTGTCGTTCTTCTCTGTCTCCATTGAAGCGTAGTCAACGATTGCGTTGTCTATCGTCAACTGATTGTCGTTCGCTCGTTCCATCCACGTCATGTGCCGGGTAAAAACGGCACCTGCCAGCATCATGAAGCAGATGCTGAGAACCAGTTGGATGATGACCAGAAGTTTTCCAATAAACGTCATGGCCTGAATCCTGACTTCCGTAAGTTGGGCGAAAATGTAAAAGCTGCTTATTCCGTCCTGAAACGGATTTACGCTGCAAGAATCAAGTGCTGGTTGAATCGATCGCAGGAGCGGCTTGATTTGGTACGGCACCCTGTTTGATCAGTTGTTGCTCACGATCCTGCAATCGATGCAGGATTCCTTCTATCTGGTAGACCTGATCGAGGAGATACCGTTGTTGTTGAGTGGCTCGGTAGAGCTCTGTTTCGATCTGGATCCGCTGTCGCTTCAAACGCATTCCAGATTCACGAGTTCGCTCGCCGACAGCCCGAATGTCAACCGCCTGAGTAGCGAGCAGTTCGCTCTCAGTCGATAGAGTTTGAATCTGAGTTCCGACATCGGCGAGAGCCTGCACAAGTTGCTCTTCGCGTTTAGCAATTCCTTGCACGTCCTCGTCGACAAACTTGGACAATCTTCCGATCTGCGTTTTAAGATTTTTGATCTGCGGCGTGGTGGCCGCTACCTTATCCTGATTTCGACGCGACGCGTCGT
>Ga0315321_10004509_pt1 | contig 10713 bp, 10 predicted proteins | sample M180m21515metaG_FD_203464 | JGI IMG/M metagenome (GOLD analysis project Ga0315321, IMG submission 203464) | Ammonia-oxidizing marine archaeal communities from Monterey Bay, California, United States - M1 80m 21515 | ecosystem: Environmental > Aquatic > Marine > Intertidal zone | place: USA... | reverse complement strand
GCGGGCGGAATATAAATACTCCGGTAGATGCCCTAGCGTCACAGCGGTCGGTGGGAAAAAAATTAAGCTGTTTGCTTGGCAGTGGTTAACCAGTTGCGTTAAAAGGGATTTAACTGCAGATGCCGCTGGTAACGCGATAATCGTGGAACCCAAGTCAAGTTTGCCGTCATGGGAATATTGTGCCGTGAGCCAAGCCGTAAGAGACTCGATGGGTGGAATATCCCACCCCAAAAAAAGATGTCTTGGACTATTTAGGTCAGGTTGTGTCATTGGTTAATATGTGATTCATTAGTGATTGCGTTCATCCATCGATTGACTTCAGACTCCAACTTGACCGTGGAGGTAACTTCAAACAATCGTGATTCCTGCGAATTAATATGGATCTGTATTGTAATGTATTCGCGTGGTAAACAGCGAACCACGCGATCGGCCCACTCAATAAATACGAAGTGCCGAGATTGATACATTTCTTCTGGGCCTAAATTCGAGAAGTCATCGCTATCTGCAAGGCGATAAGCGTCTAGATGAAAAATAGAGTGGGCACCAACATATTCGTTGCATAATACGAATGTTGGGCTCGTGATCGAGTTAAGCGGAATCCCGCTAGCGCGCCCTACGCCCTGAACGAACGCGGTCTTGCCGGCGCCAAGAGTGCCTAACAACGCAACGGTTGTTCCGGGCGATATATGTTTTGCAAAAGCTGCACCGAGCTTATGAGTTTCGGATACGTTATGACTTAAATAGGTGTATTCCAAGGTTTTATCTTCTAACTTGTTTAGTGGGAGTAACCATAAATATCTAACTGAGTTATTTCTCCAGTTTCTTGCGCCAACAAAAACTCCCCGTTTTGTGTAACATAACCAATTTGGGTGATGGGAACGGGACTTGCTTGCGTTTGCAAGTGTCCTGCGTAGTCTGATGACGCGGTAAAGAGTAGTTCAAAATCTTCGCCGTCATAAAGTGCGGCCTGGATAGCAGCATTGTTGTGTGGGAGATGTTTGGAAAGGGGAATGTCAGCTTTAATAAGTGTGGCGCCGAAACCGTCGCTAGATAGCAGGCTAAACAAATCGATCACTAGTCCATCAGTTATGTCTGTTACGGCATGAACCTGTGGATCACTCCCAAGAATAAGGCCCAGTTCGATGCGAGGTTCGAACGTTAAGTGGTGCCCACTACTACTTCCACCGAGTGCGCCGGACACAAAAATACGATCGCCAAGGCGGCTACCAAACCGAAATCGTATATTATTATGCTTCGCATGGCCTAGCAGTGTTATGTTAATAGTGAGCGGTCCGTCGTGGGTGACGAAATCGCCTCCGACAATTGCGCAGTCATAGGCGTCAGAGATAAAAGCCATTCCTTGGTACAATTGTTTTAAGTCATCGAGGCAGAAGGTTTTCGGGGCGACAATTGAAACGATGACGTAGGCTGGTGATCCACACATCGCTGCGATATCGCTAATGCTGGACGCGACGCACTTGCGACCAACTAGATCAAGTGAGGTAGAGGCTAGCTGGAAATGGACCCCTTCGACGAGGCAGTCGCTGGTGGCTAACTGCTGCATTTCATCGATCGTTGAAAAAACTGCCGCGTCGTCGCCGATGCCAGGGCTCGTGCGTGTTTGCTCAGCGAATGTCATCTTCAGCCAGTCTATAAATTCATTTTCCATGAGGCCATTTAACACTCTTGAAGCTTCGGTGAAAAGGCCTTGAGGGCCGTCGGTAGCACGCCCGCCTTGACTCCGTCAATCGAGCAAGTCTTATTTTTGGAAAAGTTCGCCGAATAGAAAATCGTCATTTCGAAAAATATAAAATGACAGAGGCGCGCGCGTTTGAAAAAGTTCCGTGTTAAGTACGTAGTTTAGATTTTCAAAGGTCACGGTTTCCCATTTATGGAGCCCTAAAAGCACGTCGCCGGTTTTTAACCCCTCTTTGGTGGCCGGACTAGAGGCTTTGACTTCAATGATTTTAAGACCGCCACGATAATTGTTTTGCTGCGTCGCCATTTTAAATTTAATTGGAACAACACGGATCCCAATTTCGCTCCACGCACGAGCGGCGAGTAAATCGTCCTTCGGCAACATATCCTTCATGGAAAGATAAATGAGCCGCGATGCGCCCGCTCTATTAACAGTTACTGATATTTTATCACCCTGCTGTGATTCCAATAATTGCTGATATACGAATGCCGGCCATTGAATCTCAAGTCCATTGAGATGCGTGATGATGTCATCTTTTTTCAAGCCGGCACTACTGGCAAGGCTGCTTCGATCGATATCTGCGACGTTAGCACGCGGGGATCGTCGATCAAACGATACAGCTAAATTTAGACCTAGATTCAGTCTTTGTCGGCTACGATCTCGGAGAATGCTCTGCGCAACGGACATCGCGCGATCCATAGGGATCGCAAATCCTATAGATTGTGCGCCCACCCTGACGGCCACGTTTACGCCTATCGCATCACCCTGAATATTGATTAGCGGACCACCGGAGTTGCCAGGGTTAATACTCGCGTCTGTTTGGATCAAGTCGTCATAAAATTGATCGGTATTAATTTCTACCCGTCTGTGAAGCGCACTAACAATACCTTTGGTAATTGAATCTTCATAACCGTAAGCATTTCCAATCGCGATCACAGTTTCCCCAAGCATTAAATCAGAGGAGGTTGCCAAAGTCATGACTTGAAAATCTTCGTCCGATGCAATCTTAATAATTGCTAAGTCTACTTTTTCGTCAAAACCGACTAACTTTGCCGCGTGAGTTCGATCCGGATGGTTGGACAGCGGGTTTAACTTAACCTGAATGTTGTTAATGCCGGCAATCACATGATAATTTGTCAAAATATATCCGCTAGAGTCCAGGATCAATCCAGTACCCATGCCGTTTACCTGCGAGGTTTCGCGTTGCCCGGAAAATGATCTGGTTGATGTAGTCTTTTTTCCGCTAATGTTTACGACAGACGGCGCGGCCTTTTGCACGGCTAGGACAACCGGTGAATATCTACTTGGACGCTCTTGAGCAATCGTTGCGGCAACAAATAGGAGCGCTGGTAATACAGCAGCAAATCTGACAAATTGTTTCAATTGAAAAAACAAAGAATTACCGATCTAAACACATAAAGAATTATATATGTCACTCTATTCACCAATAGTTGTAATATCGGTTGTCGGGATTCTAAGTGTTGACTTAGGGTGTTCGACGCAGGAGCATCGGTAGAATCGGACTAAATTAACAACGGATTTAAGCCTGTTTAGTCCGTTTTGATTTCTTAATTACACTGCGCATAAATTGAAATCCGAGGAACAACAGGAATGGATATACGGGCCAAAGCCTGAAAAGAAGGGAGGATTGTCGTGCGTGTACAGTCGTTGACGTGGATAGCGCGGTTTGATGAAGATCACGCAAGTCAGAAAGTCGCATTGTGTCGTAACCCGCGAAGAGTCCAATTACAGCGAGTGTAAATAATAGCAGAAAACAACCTGCACCAGACATTACTCCTTTGAAAGCGTCAGTTTCAGTTGGATGGGTATCAAAGAGTTCGATCTGCCGCCCCTTTTTTAACGACAGCGGGATCATTTCGGCTGTTTCGCGAGCTTTCGCGTATTCTAGCCATGTAGGTGAAGCCCCGCTGTTGTTTTTACTGAAAATCGCGAGGAGTTGAGTTTCGAGTGAGTCGCCGTTAAACGAACGAGGTGGCAAAATTCGTTGGTCGTTGGATAATACATATTCAGTGGTTGCCTGGGTGGTATCGTTATTCGACCATTGGACGATAAGTCCATTCCGCATTTCCAACGTTAGTGATATATCCAGGTCTGCCGTGGACACGATTGGGACTAACGTTCCCGGGGCAAGTGCATATAAATATTTAGCTTCTCCGGCAAGTGTACTAAGTTGTAATAAGTCACGTGTCAATTCTTCTGTGACCTGTTTAATTTTACGAACTTTAGCAGCACCGAGTATAGTAATTTGCTGGACGGATGTACCAGCGACATTATGTGGTAAGTCTGTGTAACAAAGAGCCATCAACGTTGCGTCTGTCTCTGTCCGGATCATCTCTAGTTCATAGGCGAAGAGTGAATTTGCATTAGGATCCACAATGACAATTGATAGTCCTTGTGACACAAGGCTGCGGACAATATCCTCACGTGTATCGTCATCCAGATCTAGGGCGATAAAGATAATAGTAGATGCATCAGCGGCTAATAATTCAGGCCATTGAGTAATCTGACAGATAGCGGAGCGATAAGTTGTCGGGACGACTTCGTCGGCGTCAGTATAAATTGAAGTGCAGCAAAATCCGAGCGAAACCGCTCTATTCAGTATCCCGACGCAATCAGCGGTAAATCCTAGGAATGAAAACTCGAATTGAGGGTGATCCATTGGAACGGCGCATAAAAGACACAGGTAGTGATCTGAGACGGGACTAGAGACGCTTGCTCTAATGGTTAAAACTTAAATTCGCAAGTGGCAACTGTCAACGGACGGATGTCACATTTTGAACGCGCGGCGATTGTTCATTAAGCAACTCGGGATGATCGTAGCAAAAGGGTGGGCGATTCGACTCGGCCAGTAAGTAAGCAGCGTTGAAGATAGGGATACAGTAAGTTGATCATAGATTCCACAGAGGTAACCTGTATCATGAAGGATCCAGCTAACGGAGGAATGTTACTCGCACAGACGATGCCATTTGCCCCGTTCTCATAAGCCTGCATTCCATCTTTTAACAAAGAATAGCTTTCGCCGCAGTGAATATATGTATCACCCAGTTGTAAAGTATTTGGGTTTAGTGCGAATCGCGTAATTTCCGTTTGTATCCCAAAAATTGGTTCTATTTCCGCGAGGATGAGATTTCCACGAAGAAATCGTGCTAATATTGTCGCAGTGAGTTTAGTTCCAGCGGGCGGCATTATCGGCGTCCTCTCGACGTAGAATCGTCGACATTGTTAAAAGGGAGTATATCGACGCCATACACGGGTTCAGGGTACAGTAGTTGATCAAGGCATATATCGGTAATTTGACGATCGTCAAAATAGAGGGTTTGACTGCCTAGTAGATGTTGGGTGCGAAATCCTTTTCCAGCGATTAGCACGGCATCATCCGTATCAGCATGAGCTAACGCCCAAACGATGGCGCGTTCTCGGCTCACAATAATCTCCGCATTGGTGGGGCAGCGGTATCCATCCAAAATGTCGTGCGCAATAGCCAACGTCTGTTCGTCAGCTGGATCGTTTTCAGTGATGATGGTGATGTCTGCCGCCTTTTCGGCAATGCTACCCATCTGCGCTCGCAGTGTGGGGGTTGTGTTAGCACCAGGGCCGTAAACCACAATTAGACGCCCCGGGGTTATTTGACGAACGCTGTGTAGGGCATTCCGCAATGCGAGCGGAGAATTGGCCGAATCAATATAGACATCGAAATCTTGACCTCGGCAAACAGGTTCAAGGGTCCCCGCAATGGAATCAACTATTGAAATGGCTTTGGCAACTTCAGAGAGTGCGTAACCCTCTAAGAGCGCGATGGCTGTAACTTGTAGGCAATGATATACGTGGTGATGACCGATAACGGGGGTGAATACGACCGCCTCATCCGTACCGGCGTTTATTTGAAAACGTTGCCCATCTGAGCTGTGTTCTAGATGCTCTACCCAAACATCGCAATCATCGTGTGAGCCAATGGTGAGTGTTGGGCTTTTAATGCGCGGTAAGTCAAAACGCGACGCGGCATCGTCGGCGTTTATAATAACAACTCCGGTCGGTTTAAGTGAATCAATGATGTTAGATGCAGCGCGCCATGCTTGGTGCGGTGTATCCGAAGTATCAGTATTGAAATCGGAAAGTCGTGTGATCACGGCGTAATCCAAGTCGATATGGGCCGTAGTTTGGTCTGCAAGACTCCGTGAATCTAATTCGACACAAGCGATTTCGCAGTGGTTCGCTACCATAGCGGCGAGCCAATTTGCATAAACCTTAGCGTCGGGTTTTGTTTCCGGAAAATCAACAACATCTTTTCCATTATTAAAACCTAAATGGCATAAGACGCCGCTTGTTTTACCAAGATGCTTAAACACCTGTTGCATCAGAAAGCTTGCTGCTGTCTTACCGCAGGTCCCGGTTATTCCGATCATCCGCAGACGTTCAACGGGCATTCCAGCGATTTGGTGGGCTGTTTTTGCGTAGGCCTTACGGGTGTCTGGCACGACGCACGTGGGAATTGCTGTGGGGAGTATTCTTTCAGCCACAATTCCGCCCGCACCTTTAGCGGCAACTAGTTCAATATCGTCGTGCCCGTCTCCGCTATCGGAGTCTATGGCGAAGAAAAGATTGCCGGCTTCACAGGAAGCGGCGTCGCTCGTAAAACCTGTAAAGCTAGGGCATCTCTTATCGCTGTCAAAGTAATCGGCAAGGCAGTCGTTTGGATCCGAGTAGAAGGCTTGTTTTCTCCGCTGCATTAATGCGTCCATCCGTGGGTGCTAAATAAGTCAGTCGCTCTCAACCAGCGATCTTTGCTGGTTCCAAGTTGTGGTAATCTGCCATTTTTGACAGGTTCGTGTCAAGCTCGATAATAAACCGCGGTGTGGTCTAGAAAGATGGTATTCATTCTTTAAGCGGTATGGCATACAATCGCACCCAGGTCCAATACTTGTCAACTTCACAAACAGTCGCGAAAATCATATGAATAACGTGCTAAAGGTTTGGTCTGTTTTCGCAAGAGATAGGAATTTCGCCAATTTCTATCTGGAACAATTACACCACTGGTGTCGCACTCAGATTCAAATTGAATTACAGGTGCTTTCCGGCGAAGAAGCCTTATCGCGAAAAGTATGTGACGGCGAACGACCTGACCTTATATTAATTAATTCAGGTCGACGTGGAGAATTTTCGAGAGAAATGTTGTTGCTCGTTGTTGCTAAATTTCCCCTAACGCAGCTAATTGAAATCACTGGTGAGTGGTGTATCGGAGACAGTCGAAGTGGTGATCCGCTGCCGATCGCTTGTCGGTTTGGTGTTAGCATCGTTTGTCGTCGGTTGCGTTCGATGTTGTCGTCACGCCATCATTTTTTGAAAGTTCGTTCTGATCTCAAGCCTTTAGCGAGAGTTTCAGAATTAAACCCGCCTGTAAATCGAAATAACTCGACGATGAAAACTAACAGCTTGAACTTGGTCGGCTCTTGCAAACATGAGGGCAATGCAATGCGAATGCTATTGCAACATGAGGGATATATCGTGCATTTATATCCAAGTTGGAATTCAATTACAGCGAGGAGTCCACAACTACCCGTCGTTTTTTGTATAGCCAATAGGCGAGAATTAATAGCCCTGCAGAGGGAGGAAATATGTTCGCCGCATGTCATTATTGCTAATCACTACAATCGAGAAGATGAGTCTTTGTTGGTGGGCAACAGTTCGGCGGCTTTTCTAAGGAAACCGTTTTTCAGCCACGACTTAACTAATGCAATAGATAGTATTGTCGCGGTGGCGAAGGCAAACGCCGCATAAGTAATAACATCTATTGTGGCAACGACTGCAGCAGTAACTCGGCTAAATTGGTACGTGAGAGACACGTATCAGCGAATTCACTGCGTACGAATATTCGAACGCGTTTTACGTGATAATCAAATTGTTCCTCGGCCAATACGCGCACGACAGGTGAACGTTCGCTTAAGGGCGCGAAACTATCCGTCGCTATATCGTGCACATTTAAATCAAATTGCACCTCCAGTTCCGCCGGCGGTGCGTCAATTAGAACTGTATTTGGTATGGTGCCGCAGTTTAACAACTCTTGTAAACGACCACTTGCGATGATTAGCTCACCATATGACAAACCAGCTACGCGATGATAAAGATCTGGATTAGTAGATGCGTTACATTGAAAAACCGATTTATGTAGTTTACGAATTGGTCCGAAAAGATCCACGGCAAGCGTATGTGCGCTGGTTGTATCAATGATATATTTCTCTGCTTCGCAGTCACTTAGACTGCAAATGGCCTCAATATTCGAGTCGGCTGGCATTTGCTGGACACAACATTGAAGCATGGCTGTCGCGCTGCGTACAGTTTTATGCCAGTAGACTTCACTAAACATAACATACCGTGCAAAAACCATCATTTCTGCTGCTATTAGAGATTTACTGTTTAACGCCAATTGGTGGCTAACCGGGTCAGCAATGAGTCCTGAGATCAAGCGTTGTTGATCGTAGTTGCGGCCGTATGGAACACCAGCGTGGAGACTATCTCGTTGGAGGTAATCCATTTTATCAATATCAACTGGACTCGAAAGCATTGAAAACAGCAACTGTCCGCCCGCAGACTGGACTTCGCCAGAGAGGAAGCTCGCGACATCCTGCGAACTACAAGCCCATTGTGATTCTATTAAATCAAATATTTCAGAATTAAAAATGATTTGTGCAGCGCGCTGTTCATGCCTCGACAACCCGGGTATTCGCATATCCTCGATTGGATGACAATACGCCCAGTGCCCAATATCGTGTAGAAGTGCGGACAACACAAACGTCTCCATTTCAATGTTTGTCACGGAGTCCTGGAAGCCGGGAAGGCCCATGAAATGTTCTAAATAACGTAGTGCGAGGTGGTAAACGCCGAGGGAATGTTCAAAGCGCGTATGATGTGCAGAAGGGTATACTCGTGTCACTAATCCTAATTGGGACAGTCGCGTTAGCCGTTGGAACGGTGCCGTGTCAATAATCGCGCGTATTCGGTTCGTCACCGGGATGTCTTGTTGGTAGGCAATGCGGATTACCTGTTGAGGAGTTCGCATTTCGTCAAGTTCAACTAGATTAGATCTCATGACGTTAGTAACCAGAGGTGAAGGTTGCCCGCCAAGAGGCAAAACACGCTAGCAATACTAATCATGATACCCACATGCAATACGCCCTGGATTATTTCCATTTCATACAAAACCATAGGGACGAAGCTTGCAATCGCGAAGCATGCGATTCCGACGACGGTTAGTATCAAGACGCGAGAAGTATCGTGAGGGTCCATTAGTAATGCCGTAGTGACGAAGACCGCAGCAATCAAACAGTAGATGACTCCGGCAATAATAGATCGGATAAATGTCGTGCGACGATCAAAGGACTCAATCTCGCTATCCTTTAATACGCCATAGCCCAGCAGGCATGACCCGACTGACGACAATACGATTCCCACACCGAATAGAGCGCCTGTTGTGAAGGTGAATTCCACTGCCGATTCGTTTCGAAATAACCGAGATAATATGCCGAGAAAGGCCGAGCACCCAAAAAGTGCGCATAGTACCGTAATCTCTAATCGCCGAAATACTCCGACTCGTCGCCTGATTCCGTCAATCTTGGTATGGGCCCCTGCGGCGCCCGGTTTGTAATCCGGTTCTTCGATGACCACTTGATCATCTAGCGTCGGGATTGAAATAATCGTTTTACAGCCCGGGCAGGGACCGGATCGCCCAGCAAACTGATCGCTAACTTGAAACCGCTTGAAGCAACCAGAGCATATTACGTCAATCGCCATACGTAAACCGTGTAAAAGATGGAGGTCGAGACCATTTGTTGGCGCCACAAAGCACCAGTAGCGGATTTTACCAAATTACTCAGCCGAAAGGCAGCCTCTAAACGAGCGTGGATTTTATAAGTTGGCGTCCTGCTAACCGAGAAAGTTTTCGAGTATTGATTTCCCGGCGCCGCGCTGAATGATCACCCAAACCATAAAACCCGCCACAACCGTTGGTAGCAACGGACCGAGTGTTACGAGACGGATCAGCAGCGTACGGCGATTATTTTTGTCCGCAACTAGGCTAATATACGAACAAAATGCCGACAAGACTGAGATTAACAACAAAATCGTAGCCACGCCGACTGGAAACGCAGTCCGGTACTGTTCGACCTCGAATGAAACAATCGTAGCCCACACTGACTCATTTACGGCATTATCTGCCGAAAGATACCAAAACATGGCTAGTACGAGATATCCGGCTAAAAAGATCATTGAGGCACAAAGTGACCATTCTCCGATCGTAGTATCTATGTCTTCAGCATCTCCGGAATTGTTATCGTCAGCAAACTCCGCGGAATTATCGGAGGGACTTTCTTCCGTTGCTGTGGATTCAAGGAGCTCATTTGCGGCCTCAGTCTCTGCTAAGGTCTCGAGTGACGCCTGATCGGTTTCTGGGTCATTTTGCTCCGGTGGCTCTGTTTCCGATGACATAAGTTTTTCCCGTTACAGTAATTTGAGACCTTGCTACAGTTATTTTCGGGTATTTAACTCGCTAAACTTAGAGTAAAACTGCTCGCGAATGCAATAAAACGCCGCTAGTTGTCAAAAATCAAGTCATCCTCAGTAATTAACTGAAAACCGCTACTAGCTAGGGTTTCGACAGCATATTCGATATTGTCTACCATTAGCGCTACTACTGGTCGACCATGGGGCCGTGAGAATAGCGGATAGGCCTGCGTAATGTTTAATTCAGCGCGTAAAAGCGCCGTGCATACGGACAACATTGGTTGTTTAGTATCAGGCAATTCCAATGCTACCAATTGACTCTCAATCAATGGAAACCCCGATCGTTCCAGGATTTCGCGACCCGCCTCTGGATCACTTAAGAGTAGTCGCGCAAAGGCACATTCAGTTGAGTCGTGAATTGAAAGAGCTAAGATACGAATATTTGTTCCGTCGAAACGCCGGAGAACTTCCATAAGTTGCCCAACTCGATTTTCGAGAAA
>Ga0315321_10004508_pt1 | contig 10714 bp, 8 predicted proteins | sample M180m21515metaG_FD_203464 | JGI IMG/M metagenome (GOLD analysis project Ga0315321, IMG submission 203464) | Ammonia-oxidizing marine archaeal communities from Monterey Bay, California, United States - M1 80m 21515 | ecosystem: Environmental > Aquatic > Marine > Intertidal zone | place: USA... | reverse complement strand
GCAACTACAGCCTGCTCAGGATGAGGTAGGCCTTGCCGGCATAGCTCCCCCTGTCGGCATTGTTGGGCGCACCCACCAGGAGGTCGTCGAGGCCATCGCCGTTTACGTCGCCGGCGGTGGTGGCGCCCAAGATGACGTAGGAACGGCTGACAATGCGGGCAACGGTGTCGGCGCTGGCGTCACCGTAGCCATCGCCATCTGCGTCGGGTGCGTAGCTGAGCCGGCCGCTGAACGAGTCGTCGTCGTCATCGCAGACCTCCCGGGCCCCGGGATGGACCGCCGGGTCGGCGTCGTCGCAGTCTAAAGGCTCCGCTCCGTAGCCTTCGGGCGCCACGCAAGCGGTGGCCCGACGCTTCGAGAATGCGGACAAGGTCGACGTCAACGGTGCAACCCAGGAAATTCCTGAGTCTGAGAGCTTCGCATCGATGCCCCTTTTATTGGGTTGAACGGCTGAACGGCTGAACGGCTGTTCGGATGGGCGGTGGGTCGGGCCGGACTCCTCGTCCTATGGCAAAGACCCCGAGCGATGAACGGTGGAGCCCCCCAAAGGTCGGCCTTACTCACACAATACAAAACGGCCGCGCGGCATTCGCCCGCTTTAGCTGTCGTAGAGACCCTGCGCCAATGAGAACAGCTTGCCTGCATCAGGCGTCTGGACTTTAAAGCGACTTGGAACGACCAACGCGTCAGCTCCATGGACTTGCACGGGGATTACCAGAAATGTCTTCTCACCATCATGTTCGACCGTCCAGCTCTGGCGTTGAGTAGTGAGCTGTACATAACCCGTCTTAATCGCCTCTCCGACTGGCGCTGATGCGCCGTTGGCGCCCTCATCCCAGGTAAGTACCCCGCTGAGTACATATGAGCTCTGTAAAAGCGCTTTCGACGCAAACACGACCCGCTTGTTGGAGAGGCGAACTTTGCAGTTCAACCACTTGGTCGCGCGGCCAAACTCGCGGTATTCGAATATCTTGACCCCTTCCAGCTCGAGCAGTGTTGTCTCCGCAGGCAGTGGCTCCAGCGTCGAAAGGTAGACGTTCTTATGCATGAGCTTCGCGAAGATGAAGATCGCGACAAATGCAATGATGAAGCAAGTGATAATCATTTAGATTTCTACCGTGTTGTGTGTCCCACCGGGCCGCGCAGATCCGCTAGCCCCGGGCCTCCATGGCCGCTCGTTCGGGCTCTCCGAGCAAGTTGAGCAGACCGGCCTTGCGCGGAAACTGAATGGCCATGAGCACCAGAGCGACCACCGCATTGGGGACGAAGGCGGTGTGATCTTGGGTGAGGAAAGCGGTCACCAGTCCGAATATTGCGATGCTCTCAGATAGAGCCAACCCCACGACGGTTCCGGACATGTAGCGCGCCGCCGCTTTGCCAATCGCGATGTCCAGGTCGGCTGGAGACACCTCCTGGGAGGACCGCGCCATCGGAGGGGCGATGATGGCCACCGAACCCATCACGACCTTTCTCGCCACTGCGATGACAGGGATCATGCCGATAGACAGGGCCATGAGCACCATGGGCAGTGGGCCCTGGTCGGGCGCGGGCTCGTTCCACTGGACACTGAGGCTTCCGAGCACGACGAAGTAGATGAGCACCGACATCATTATCGCCCCGGTGATGACGCGCGGTAGGAGAAGCTGTTGGTGAATTGGTCTCATCGCGCGGGGTCCTCGGTCGGCTGGTCGGTCTTCTTCGCACGTTTCGGAACCGTCCGCAGCTCACAATCGGTGACACGCGGATCCAAAGCGCTCGGCTACGGTCCCTCGCGAGAGCCCCCCGACCAGCCCCCGGAGACACGAGTATGCGCCCCCCCTCACTTCATCTCAGTCTCATCCTTCCGCTTCTTAGCGCCTGCTCCTCCGACGGCACGTCCAAGTCCTCCGCCGAAGACAGCTCGGACACCGATACCGATGCAGACTCTGGTGATGCGGACACGGGCGCATCCGCCGTCGACCCGGACTTCAACGGTGACGGGATGCTCCGGGTCCTCGTGCTCGGCACTTCGCGCTCGGTCGAGAGCGGTGTCTCCTTCGCCGCAGACGAGCTCGCCGGGCAGCTCGAGACCCTGTTCCTGGCCGACGAGGACGCACCCGACGACGTGCGAGTGGTCGCAGAAGACATCTACATGGAGCGCGATGTCACCATCGGACTGGGCGGTGGAGGCGACGAATACACCTACACCCACCGCAGCCACTCACTGCTGCAGTACTACTACTGGCCAGACGGGCAAGCGGAGCGCTTCGACCGGCTGACGGGCGAGGGCGACCACCGCTGGGACTACGTGGTGATCGGCGGAGACCCATTCATCGTGGCCCACACCCCCGGCTACTACGCGCTCGGCGCCCATCGGGTAGCCGCCAAGGTGGCCGAGGGGAGCGGGCAACCGCTGCTGCTGATGATGTGGCCCACGGACGGCATCGAGTCCTCCGTCCGCTCCTTCGAGGAGCTCACCTACCGAACGGGCGACGGCGCTCCCGTGGACCTTCCCGTCGTACCGGCGGGCCTCGGATGGGACGCCCTTCCCGAGACCGCACGCGACCCCCCGGGCGGCGCCTTGTCCTCCACCGGCGCAGAGGTCGCGGCTGCCACCATCTACGCGTACATCACCTCCAAGCACCCGTCCGCTTCGGGAGATCCCGTCGGCGACGCCGCCCACAGCGCGGCCACCGTGTTCGCCAGTCAAGGTCACTACGAGGGCGTCCACAGCTTCGCCTCGCCCTTCGGCGGCTGCGGGGTGGAAGACGCACTGATCACCTACAACCACACCGGCTCAAGCTCCGAGAGTGGCATCCTCGAAGGGCTGCGCTGGGTGTTTGAGCGCGCGCCCCAGACCCTGGAGGCCGGCAGCGACCCGCTCATCACCTTCAACTACGGGCGTGCGAACACCAACTTCGAACCCGACAAGCGCTACAAGATCGACCCCGAGCTGTTCTCCTTTTCCTTTGGATTCCCCATGCAGGACCATGGAAACCACGGGGACACCTCCATGCTGTACGGCCTCGACTACCGGGACAGTGGTGTGGTCAACGACACCGACCTCGGCGTGGCGCACTACATGCTGCAGCAGGGCGAGCTTCCCCACGCACGGGCCATTCCCATCCGAACCCTCTTCGCACGGATGAAGGAGGCCATGCCCGACCAGTCCGCCTACCGCGACGCCTGGCACATGCACCAGGATCTGGACAAGTCCATCGCCGGCTACATGCACACCTTGCTCACGGGCACCTGCGCGTCCGCTGTGGAACCCGAGGACGCCACCTCCGCCGACTGGCGCACCTGGAAGGCGCACCGGATTGGTTGCGACACGGCCTGGACCTTCCTGACCCTCGATGGCAACAGCCCCTTCTGAACAGCCCCCCGCGGGTCCTCCACCGTGCGCGGGGGGGGCACCGGACCACACCGCTCTCCTCGCGGAGCCGGTCGCAGACAGCCTGTTGTTTGCCGGCGAGGCGACGACGTGGAATCATAGAGTCACAGTCCACGGCGCCTTGAGATCTGGCTTTGCGAGGCGCGGCGTATCGAAGGTCAAGATCCCGTGACTGGAGTACTTGGAGCCCCATTGAGCCCACGCAAACACCAGATTCTTGGCGAAGCCTGCACCCTAATTGCCCGCGACGGCTACGCCGCCTTCACGATGCGTGCAGTGGCACGGGCAAGTGGGCTCAAGCTCGGCGCCCTGCAGTACCACTACCGGACCCGCGATGCTCTCCTGCGCGCACTCGCCGCATTCATCGCTCACGAGTATCACGAGGGCTTCGATGCCTTTCGCGTGGACTCCGCCAAGAGCTCGCGCGGCCTCCATGCCCTCCTCGACTACATGGCCGTGGAGTCCATCAGCGCCTCGCTGCAGGCCCACCGCTTGTTTCCACAGCTGTGGGCAATGGCGATGGTGGAGCCCGTCATGCAGGAACTGCTCGACGAGATCTACGCCACCTACCTCGCCTTCATCGAGGACTCTCTTCGAATACTCGGCGTGGCGGAGCCCCGCGGCGATGCCCTCCTCCTGATGTCCATGCTGGAGGGACTGACACTCTTCGTCGAACCCCAGCGCCGCTGGGCAGCCGACTCAGACGCCGTTCTGGAGGCCCTCCACACCCTGATAGAGGTGCGCTACGGCATGCAGGCAGGGAGCGCCTGAGTCCATCGACTCCATCACCGGGGTAGGCGCCCGATGGGTGATGAGACTATAAGACAGCTGTTCAATCAGCTGCCTTCATAGCGATAAGTGCTCTGCAACGTAGAACCCATACCCGTAGCTGCCCAAGTGGGACTGGTGGGTCGCAAGCTCGCGGTTGAGGTCGTCCAATACCGAGCCACACCATGTCACTCAGTGCAGACGCGATTTCCCCTCATCCTCGGGCATTCCACTCGAGCAGATGAACCACACGGGGAGAGTGGACGAAGTCGCGAAGACCGCTCTCCCCACCCAATTTATCCGACATCGAACCAGAAGAACTCACCGAAATGCCTCGAACACAAGTACGCTTTGGCACCCCCTTGATAGCACCCACGCGCCGAAGGCTTCGATTCAACCGTTCCCGCTCTACGAGTCGAATATGACCACGCACCCGCCCCTAGAAGACATCCTCGCGCCCCACTCCCCCGCAGTCGCTCAACACCTCAATCACTGTGCACGGTGCCGGATCGAAGCCCGACTGGCTCGAATCGCTGAAATCGCCCCGCTCACCACGGAGCTGCCTTCAAACGAGCCGAGCGAAGAGGCGGAGAGGCCCGAACCACAGCGATACACCCCAATCAAGCTCATTGGTAGTGGCGGCATGGGGGAAGTCTGGCGAGTGCACGACAAGATCCTTGAACGGAAGGTCGCGATGAAACAGCTCCGCGCCGACCGGAAGCATGACCTGCGCGCCACCAAACGATTCTTGCAAGAGGCGCGGGTGGTGGCGGGCTTACAACACCCAGGAATTATCCCGGTCTACGACGCTGGCATCCTCGCGGATGGTCGACGGTACTTCACCATGAAAGAGATTCATGGAATCACCTTCGGGGAGGTCATTCGCCGCCTACATCGCGAGGGCAGCGACACCGAGTGGCCCAATCCAAGGGAGCCCTGGACCTTACGTCGAACGATCGAGATCTTCCATCGGGTCTGCGAGGCAACAGGACATGCCCACCACAAGGGCGTCTATCACCGTGACTTAAAGCCGGCGAATGTCATGGTCGGAGATGCGGGAGAGGTACAGGTCCTGGACTGGGGACTCGTAAAGAGCACGACTCCAACAAATGAGACATCCAACGATCCGACACAAACTCTGACCGGCACGGTCGCCGGCACTCCTCCCTACATGTCGCCCGAGCAAGCCTCAGGCCAACCGGTGGACGCACGAACGGATGTCTATGCCCTCGGCGCGCTCCTTGGCCAGATTCTCTACAACCGGGTCCCCTTCGAGGGTCTTTCCACGAAAGAGATCCTGAGGCAGCTGCAGCAACGTGTAGTCCCAGTCCTGCACCCGAAGCATGGTCGCTCCATCCCTCCCGAGCTGGAGTCCCTGAGGCGACGAGCGATGTCGGAAGAACCCGATGCTCGGCCCCGAGATGCCCGTGTCATCGCAGGAGAAATTCGTGAATGGCTCGATGGCATCGTCGCGCGAGAGCAGGCCATCGCCATCTACCAGAACGTCATCTCGCTCGCCCCCGAGTTCCACGCTCGGCGCGCCGAGGCTGGGCGACGAAGGAAAGCAGCTGAGTCGAAGTTGGCGCAGATCCCGCCTTGGGCGGACAGCGAGAGCAAGGAGCACCTATGGGCAGAACTCAGCGCTGTTGACGCACTCCAACACGAAGCAGACACCCATTGGCTCGAGTCCACCCAGCGTCTGCACATGGCCTTGAACTATTGGTCGGGACTGCTGGACGCGCGACGTGAGCTCGCCCGTCGATATAGGCAGGAGCTTCAAGATGCAGAATACCAAAGCGACGCTTCCGGAATCATGCGAGCCGAAATCGCCCTCCGGGAGCAAATCTCAGCGCTTCCCGAGCAGGACCCGATCCGGCAAGAGCTCACGGTTTGGTTGAAGGGGACCGGCGCGCTCACCCTACTGACCAACCCGCCAGGCGCCAGCGTTACCGCCCATCGCTACATCCTTGACCACCGACGCCTCAAGCCAGGTCCAGCTGTCCCTCTGGGCGAGACCCCTCTCGATAGAACGCCACTCGAGATCGGAAGCTACCTAATCATCATCGAGCACCCAGAGTGCGACCCGGTGCGGTATCCGGTCCAAATCGGACGAGGGGAGTATTGGGACGGCATACCGCCGGGCGCTGAGTCACCACACGCCATTCCTCTTCCACGCAAAGGACGGCTTGGTCCTGACGAGGTCTACATTCCCGCCGGATGGGTCAGTTCGGGTGGTGACCCCGAAGCCATCCACCCAGTGGAGCGACGGCAGGTCTGGGTGGACGGCTTCATCATGGCCCGCACTCCTGTCACCAACCGCCTGTACATCGAGAACCTCGATTCCATCGTACAGACGGAGGGTCTTGACGTCGCAATGAAGCTGGTCCCATGCGAGGACACAAACATCAAGGGCACTCCCGGCGTCCCAATCTACGGACAAGTCAACGAACGATTCGTGCTCATCCCTGACCGAGATGGTGATCTCTGGGAGCCAGATTGGCCCGTGCTCATGTTGGACTATCGTTCGGCAAGCCTCTGGACCGAGTTCTACGCCGAACGGACGGGGAGAAAGTGGAGGCTTCCAGGTTCTTTCGAGTGGGAAAAGGCCGGACGTGGCGTGGATGGCCGCTCCTATGTCTGGGGCGAATACCTCGACCCCTCTTGGTGCCAGATGCGCTTGAGCAACCGCGGAGAGTTCCTGGCTGTCTCCGTCGACACGCTCCCGCTCGATCGCAGTCCCTATGGCGTGCGCCATATGAACGGAAACTGCCGCGAGTGGACTCGAGACATCTTCGTCGAAGGTGGTGAGCTCCCAAACGGGCACCATGCATCCAGCCTGCACTCACCTCCAACCGGGAATGATGAACGCCGGATCCTTCGCGGCGGGTCTTGGATTGCTGGTTTCCGTGGCTGTCGTCTCGCGTCGAGAGACTGGGCGCACGAGACTTGGCGAAATGGAGACCAGGGTTTCCGGCTTGCGCGTGAGCTCGATGCCAAGGACTTTGCGTAGGAATCGCCCCCGAAGACGGGGTTCCGCGAAGTGGCACGTCAACGGGCCAGTCGTGGGAGTACCCGTGGGGCGACGAGACCGCGACCTGCCGCCGGGCCGTGATGTCCGAACCTAGAGACCATGGCTGTGGGAAGAGCCGTACATGGCCCTCTAATCCTTGGCCCTCTCTCCCCGCTCGTCCTGGCGCTTCCACGACCACGCTGGGTCTCCCATAGGGCCCCGGAGCAGGGGTCTCCGGGGCGTCCTGCATTGAAGCCGCGGGGCGCCTTCGTTAGACCGCCAGACTTGGACGGGAGAATGCCATGCGCCCCCTGCTTCCCCTCACGCTGCTGCTAGCTGTGCCTCTTGTTGGGCCAGCCCACGCGAAGCGGCCCGACGCCCCCACGGTCGCCAAGGTGCCCTCCATCGAGGAGGTGGTGGCTGCCGAGGGCTTCGTGCCCACGCCCTCGCAGTCGGAGATCTACCGGCCCGGGGCCGTGCTCGTGCCCAACGGCCGGGGTGGCCACGACGTGGTGGTGGAGGCCTGCATCGACGTGGAGCCGTCCATCTCCATCATGTCCCAGTCGAGCATCGCCACCACCCTGGCGGGCGGGGTCTCGGCGCGGCTGGGCGTGGCCCGGGGTGCCGGCAATGCCGGCGTGGAGAAGCGCCTGAGCTTCGTGGACCCCGAGCAGCGCACCATCTCGCTTGGCAAGCTGAAGCCCACCGACGCCTGCACAGAAGAGGTGAAGACCGCCGCCGCTTACCAGAACCTCTCCGAGGCCATCGTACTTCACGACGTGCTGGTGGCCATCATCAAGAACACGGTGTGCACCAAGGCCAACGCCTCGGGCGCGGTGGTGGCTCTGGGGGCCGCGGAGGCCTCCGCCTACTCGGAGTGCGTGCAGGAGAGCGATGGTCAGGTGCCTCTTGGCTACAAGGCGGTGCCGCTGACCAAGGCGCTGGCTCTGGCGGGGGTCACTGCCACCGTCCCCACCGCTCCCCCACCCACCCTGGTGGTTCCGCCCAGCACACCGTCCGCGGCCTCGGCCTCGGTGGACTTTGGAGGAATGGGCAGCGTGGACGTGGACGCCCGCCTCGAGGCTCAGGCCTGCGAGCAGGCCGCGCAGAGGGATGGCGCAGCCGCCCGTCAGGCTCGGCTGGATGCGGCGGCCCTCGAGGTGCAGGCGCAGGCAAGCACCGCCTGGCGGGGGATGAAGGCGAGCCTGCGCAAGTGTACGCAACTTCCGCGGGCCGACCGCGCAGACTGCATCGCTATGGCAGAGAAGTGGCTGGGGGCCGCCCGGTCAATGAGAGTGAGCCTGGATGCGGGGATGGAGACGGTGGAGACCGACTGCGGGGCGCGGCAGCCGGCTTTTGCGGCGGCCTCGCAGCAGGTGAGCGCGCAGGAGGTGGCGGCGGCGGAGGCTCTGCTGAGGAAGCTGAAGGCGGCGGATGCGGTGGCCCAGGGATTCGGCGAAGCACCCGTGTCGAGTGGGTCGTTCGGCACCCAGGGCACCAAGGCCCGAGTCGGGGACTGGACCATCGCCTTCCCCACCAACAGCCACAACGCCGCCATCTATCGAGACAGCGGCAACCTGGCAGTGGAGGTCATCGCGGGCTCTGTGGGCTGGTTCCACCTCCGCGTCGATGACCGCGAGTGCACTTACCACACCTCCGGAGGCTGCGATCTCAAAACGACCTCAGTCTTTTATGCCCGCCCCTACACCAGCGCCGACCGTGGAGAACGCGTGACCAGTCGAATGCAGGTCACCCTCGCCGACCCCTCCTTCAAAACACAGCGCAGCACCATCTATGTCGAACCCACCAGCATCCGGGTGAAGCTCAACGACGGTGGCAATTTAAGCTTCGAAGCCAACGCCCGCACCATCCGGTACATCAGCGCCGCTGGCGAGACTACCCTGCTTCCCTGAGAGCGCTCACGCCGAGAGGTCCACCTCGATCGCTTTGCCCATCAAGACCGACCTACGGTCGATTATAGCGCCCAATCCGAGTGCCGCTGACCAGGGGTGTCTCGAACTGCACTGGCCCCCGCCCCGGAGACCCCGGCTCCGGGGCCGAGGGGAGACTTGGGCTCCCCGAGCCGCAGCAGACCCCGCAGGGGGCTGCAGCGGGCCCCACTGAAGCCTCCCGCACTCCAAAACCCACCGCCCCAAAACCACGCCCCATGCCCCTGCCCTGGTCCAGCCCCCTGCCCCTGATGCTCGCGCCCATGCAGGGACTCACCAACCGGGGCCTGCGCCGCGTCTACGGTGAGCACGTCCAGCCCGACCTGCTGTTCACCGAGTTCGTGCGGGTGCGTCCCGGGGCGCCGCAGCCCGTGGCCGCCTCGGACTTCGTGGAGGCCGTCTCCGTGGTGCCCGGCATCCCCCTGGTGGTGCAGGTCATCGGCTGTGCCAGCGAGGGCGTGGTCGAGGCCACCACCGAGCTGGTGGCCAACGGCGTGCAGCACATCAACGTCAACATGGGCTGCCCGTGGGGCCGCATGACCTCCGTGCTCGCCGGCGGCGGCATGTTCCGCGCCCCCCAGACCGTGGCCCCCATGCTGCGCAAGCTCCGGGCCATCGTGCCGGGCTCCCTGTCGGTGAAGACCCGCACCGGCATCGACGACGAGCGGCAGATCTTCGACGTGCTGCCCGCCTTTGCCGACGCCGGCATCGACTTCCTGGTGGTCCACAGCCGCACCGTGGCCCAGAAGTACCGGGGCCAGGCCAACCACGCCCTCACCACCGAGATTGTCGACGCACTCGACCTGCCCGTCATCGCCAACGGCGACGTGCGCAGCGTGGCCGATGCCCAGGCGGTGCTGGCCCAGACCGGGGCCGCCGGCTTGATGCTGGGCCGGGGCGCCCTCGCCGACCCCCACCTCTTCGGTCGCATCCGCGGCACCGCGCCCCTCGCGCCCACCCCCGACCAGCGCCAGGCCGAGCTCACCGCCCTGTGGCACGACCTCCTCGACGACTACGTGGAGATCTTCTCCGGCGACGCCCAGGTGCTCTCCAAGTTTGGCAGCCTCACCCGCCACGTGGACCACCCCGAGCTCAAGCGCTGGCTCAAGGGCTTGAAGAAGGCCAAGCGGGTGTCCCAGCTGCGGGCGGCCCTCGACCGCTGAAGTCCGGGCAGCTGCACGGGCCGGCGCGCAGGATGAAGGATGAAGCGGGTGGGTCTCAGTTTCTCACACCATTGAGGCATCAAGCCGTCCCGCCGCAGACTCCCTTCCACCGTCTCACCACGCCGCAACCAGGAGAGTCCACTCACGCCGAACCGTCACGATAGGTTGGATTGTCAACTCGACCGGTTGGCCACAAGAAGGGAGACAGGAGCTGGCCGACAACCCGCTGCGGGAAGGTGGGCAGGTCGTATAGGCCCACCGTGACGGGGGGGCGTCGTCCGCGTGGCCAGTAGAAAGTCCCAAACACGAGATCCCACAGAATCAAGTTGCTCCCATAGTTGTGGTTGGCCTCAGACGGCACCGTACTGTGATGCCAGCGGTGGAGCTCGGACATCGAAAATACGTAATTAAGAGGGCCAAGGCGCACATCGATGTTGGCGTGTTGAAAGAA
>Ga0315321_10004507_pt1 | contig 10714 bp, 4 predicted proteins | sample M180m21515metaG_FD_203464 | JGI IMG/M metagenome (GOLD analysis project Ga0315321, IMG submission 203464) | Ammonia-oxidizing marine archaeal communities from Monterey Bay, California, United States - M1 80m 21515 | ecosystem: Environmental > Aquatic > Marine > Intertidal zone | place: USA... | reverse complement strand
GTTATCTGCCCGTGCCTGGATGGGTAGCTCCGACCGAGGCCCTGCCTGGCACCGAAGTTTTTCTCGAGGCAAATATTGACAAGGAAAAACACTCCGTGGAATCCGTACCCTTGTTGGTTTCCCGTACCGCAGGAGCTGGGAAAATCCTTTATGCCGGTTTCGACGGGACTTGGAGATGGCGCTTCGAAGTGGGAGACAAGTATCACCAGCGCTACTGGAATCAGGTGGCTTCGTGGATCATGGAGAAGCCCTTCGCAGTCAGGGATGACTTCGTAGCCATTGACCCTGGAGCTTCCGTTTATCAACCGGGTGAAGCCGCAGCGATCAGGATTCGAGTTCGGGACCGGGAAGGCAAGCCATTGAACGATCCAAACTTAACTGCGGAAGGCCTCATTTGGAAGGACGGTAAGATCGTGGCAACCGTCCCTATGAAAACGGATCCCGATTCAGGAGGACTTTTCAGGGGAACCACCCCTCCCCTGAAACCCGGTCAGCACGAGATAAGCGTCCGGGTGGATGGGCTATACGAGGAGAGCGAACTTCGTAGCCGCGCATCCTTTCTCGTGCAGCAACCGGAAAGCCCAGAGCTTTCGACGCTGACTTGCAACGAAGAGCTTTTGCAGGAAGTCGCAAAGCTATCCGGGGGAACGTACTTGCGTGAGGAGCAGATAGGTAGACTTAACGACTTGCTCAAGCCCATAAGTTCGGGAAAACTCGTGACCAAGGAAATTGCCCTTTGGCAAAGCTATTGGTGGTTTTTCCCCATCGTCCTGATTCTGGGACTTGAGCTTTACCTAAGAAAAAGAGCAGGCATGCTTTAAACCATAGAACGAAGAAATCAAATGAGCGTTCAACTAGACCCAATCATTGCCCAGAAACTCGAAGACTTCCGTCGCCGACGGCGCAACCTGATCGTGCTCCGGGGAATCTGTACGGCCATCGTCACCTCGCTAGCCGTCTTCTCCTCCATTGCCATTGCCGACTATCTCACCCAAGCCCGCATGCCGGACGGTTTGCGGACAACCCTTTCCTACCTAGGTTACGCCATCGTCGTCATCGCCGTTTGGCGCACTTGCGCTCGACTTCTTTTGCACTTGCCCAGCCGCAGAAAACTTGCCCGATTGATCGAACAGGTAGCGCCTGACCTCAGGGAAGATCTTCTCTCTGCCGTGGAGCTTGCAAAGGGAGACGGGGTCGAAACTGACTCGGAAGTCTTCCGAAAGCTCGTTCAGCAAAACGTATCCTCCAAGGTCAAGACACTCGACATGACGAGCACCTTGCCCTTGGCTCACCTGCGCAAGTGGCTCAACGCCACCGCTGGTTTGATAGTCATTACGCTCATCTTGCTCTACAACCCCAATTTTGGCGGAAGCTTCCAGAGGGCAATCGGCCGGGCCCTTTTGCCAGGAGCGAATATCGCTGCCGTAACGGACGTCGAGGTCACCATCCTTGCCCCTGGGGAAGACGTTACCGTAACGCCCAAAAGCGAGCCTCTTCGGTTTTTGGTCTCCGTTGCCGGAAAGGAAGAGGGACAGTCTTTCGATCGGGTCGAATTGGAAACCAGAATCGCAGGGGAAAAACAATCTCCCGTAGGCATGTCCGGGCGACAGGACAACCAATTCTCGATTGACTACAACGTCGAAAGAGAAAAGTTCGAGTACCGCATTCTGGTGGATAATTCGCCCGTGACCATGAACGTAGGGTCCGGCACCGCGCAATGGATAGAAATGGACGTGGCCTCCCGTCCATACGTGACGTCCTTTACCAAAACCTATCATTATCCCGAATACACCGAGTTGGAGTCGGTAACCGTGACCGAAGACCAGGGAGACCTGGAGGGATGGGAAGGGACTCAGGTCGACTTGGTTCTGCACGTCAACCAACCGACTACCGGTGGCACCATCGAACTTGACTTGACCGGAACCGGCGCGTCCAAGCTCGATCTCGTCCCGAACGAGGATGGTACGCAGTTGACCGGAACGCACACCCTCCGCCATCCGGGAACCTACCGGGCGGTTGACGTAACGTCCGTTCAGACAGGGTGGAAAAGCAAACCCTCTCCGGCTTTCGAAATCGGCGTGCAATTGGATGAAGCTCCGGCCATCCGGATCGTCTCTCCTGAGGAAAGATCGGTCCTGGCCGCATCGGACGACATCTTTCCTCTCACCATCGCGGCAAGAGACGATCTCGCGCTTGAGAAAATCGAATACCACGTCCAGGTCAATAAACGGGGATGGAAAAAACTCCCTATCCCCGGCCTGCCCACCCCTGTCGACAAGAAGGAATTGATTCTGCAATTCGACTTGGACCTGATCGATCTGAAACTCAAGCCGAACGACCAAGCCATCCTCAAACTCGTGGCCTTTGACAGAAAGGGTGCAAGCGGGGAGTCCGAACCGATTCAGCTCTCCATCATTTCACGCGACCTTGACCTCTCCGCCATTCAAACGATCAAACTCAAAAGCATGGTCATGGAGGGGATTGCCAAGCTTGCCACTTCAGCGGATGCCCGGGCAAAAGCCACTATTGATCTCTACAACTCGTCGCTCAAGGACAACGGTCCCATTTCTCCTTTGGCGGCCGATGAATTACGTGCCCTGTCCAACTCTCTGGCGGAGGAAAGCGGTCTGTTCCTCGACAAAACCCTGACCGCCCTGACCGCAATGCCCCGGGGGACGGATTCCCTGGAGATTTCCTTGCTCGCCAGATCGATCAATTCAATCACGCAACTTCGAGCAGGAAAGGCCCTCAGCCGGGCGGAAACGGCGATCGCAACCGAGGATCCCAATATCCGCAAGGAAGTAATTCAAGAATTCAGGGGGACAGTCGAGCAAGATCGTGGCTTGACCGGCAACCTCAGGAACGTAATGCAAGGCCTCCTCGCAAACCAAGTGCGCGCGATTGGAGTAACCTATCTGAGGCAACTGCTTAAAAACCAGAGCGAATTGGAGGAGTTGCTCAAGGAAGACTACCACTACAAATCCATCGTCCGCAGGCAGGAAGTCGCCCTTAATCACTGGCGAACCATTGAAAACGTAATGAAGCTCAGTTCCAGCACCCGCTCTCATTCTTTCAGAACCATGGCAAAGGAAGAGAACCAGCTTAGGGAAGCCCTCGAGGGCAATGAGACCAAAAGCCAGCGCGACTTATTGGCCAGAACGATCAGGAGCTGGAACGGCCGGGTGCGTCAGTTTCACGACACGGGAAACAATCGGTTGCGCTCAACAGTCCGATCCTCCCGTTCAGGTCGGGAAAACTTCCTTTGGCAGATTCCACAATCATCCGTTCAAATCAATGACGTCTCCTCTTTGGTTACTGCGATCGAAAGCAATCCCGATTACTCCTCTTGGCCTGCCTCCAAAGGTAAATGGGTCGAGCGAGATATTTTGAGCGAAATCCACGGGGCTGCTCTCATATCGAATCTCCAAGGGCGGGCCCGCGTGGAAGAATCGAGAAAAGATTCCGACTCTCCCTTTGTGAAGGACTTGGGACAGACGGCTCGTGCCCTCGAGCGCATAAACGAGCAATTCAAGGCTCAGGGAGATCTGGAAGGGGAAGCCGTTCCCATGGCAGGAAAATTTAAGGAGATCAAAGACATTTTCAAGCTGTTGGAAACCTACCATGAGGCTGTGGAAGCGCTCGGCCTCGCCTCGACCTTTGCAAACAAGGAAAGATGGGAAATGGTCAAGTCTGACAACCGGGCCGAACGAGCCATCCATTGGGGTGCCACGGTCGCCCCATGGCGAATCCTTTCAAGCCGAGTCGCATCCATTCCGTACGCACTTGTCGGAACAAACGAAGCCCGTACCGAAGCCGGGAAAATCCTTCGCGAGCTCCCCAAGCAGGACTACGTAGAGGACATTGACGAGGAAATGGAGCAACGCGTCGAAAATATGGGACGGTCGCCCCAATCGGTTACCAAGGAGGTCGAGATGGTGCAGGCAGAGTTGCGCAGAGTAATCAAGCTTTTGTCACCGGCAGTCAAAAAAGCCCGCGAAAGGCTCAACCAGCTCGCTCCCAGTTTGCCCGAACTGGCCCGTCAGCTTGCAAAGAAGGCGAGAGAAGCCAAAGCCCAATCGGAAGCCATCGCCGGCAAACCGGAAGACGAAGCTTCTGAAGTCCGTCAGGAAACCACAAAACTGCAAAGAGAACAGCGACTCCTTGGAAATGAGATCGTTCTTTTTAATGCCGCCCTCCGACAAGAAGCCAACGTGCAAAACGTCTTGGACGACGAAGGCAGGGAAATCGCGCGGGATGCTGACGATGCAGCCGCATTGGTACAAGACAAGCAGAACGCTGCGGTCAATGCCATTGATCAGGCGCTCCAGGCGACCGACCGCGGATCGCAAAACGAAAACTTGGACAAGGCATCTGATAAGCAGGGAGAACTCGCGGAAGCGCTGGAAGCCATTGCCGACCATTTCGAACGTGTCGAGGAAGGCGAGGAAGTCTCGGAAACCAGAGAGGAGCTCCGGCAAGCGGAAAAAGACTTGGGTATCAAGGAGCAGGTGGATGAGCAGTTCGACCAAGCCGAAAGACTGGCCGAATTGGCCAAGATGTCAGCCAAGGAACTTCTCGAGGAACTTGAAAAGGAACTGACTGAGAACAAGCCCATGCAACAGGAGCTTTCCGACATCTCGGAAGATGCCGTCGAGGAAGCCCAGCAAGCGCTCGAAGAAGCATCCAAAGAGGAAGAGAATATTGCCGAGGAACTTGAGAACACCAACAAGGAATTGGTGGACGAGAAAAAGAAACTGGCCAAGGAATTGGATAAGCTGGCCCTGGACATCAAGCGGTTGGCTGACCGGGAAGTCAGGCAGGCTTCCCACCTGGCCCGACAGGCAAGCGCAGGCGAAGCCTTCGAGGAACTTACCGAATCGCGCGAAGAACTGCTCGATATCGCGCAGGATGCGAAGGAAGACGCCTCTCCCGAGGAAACGGCCAATGAGCTAGCTGAAGCCGCCCAGGGTCTTATCGAACCCCTTCTCGAGGAAGCGGGGGACTTGTCTGATGCCGCCCAATCAGCCAAGGAAGTTTCTACGCTTACCCCTGAAACGGCGAAGGCACAGGCCGAACAAACCGAGACAGCCGCTCAGGATGCCGAGAAAAAAGCTCAGCAGGCTCAGGAAAAAGCGAGTGTTGCCGAAGCCAAGACCGAACAGGCAAGCCAAGAGGCGCAACAAGCCATTCAGGAGGCAGTCGAATCTGCCCAGAACTCCGCCTTTGCCGAGCAGCAAGCTGAAGAGGCAGCGCAACAGGCTGCGCAGCAACCCGACAACCAATCCGCTCAGGAAAATGCCAAGCAGGCAAGCGAACAAGCACAACAAGCCAAACAGGAAGCCCAGCAGGACAAAGAGAATGCAAACGAGGCGCAGCAGCAAGCCAATGAGCTCGCGCAAGAATCAAATTCAGCGAATGAGTCTTTTCAAGAAGCTCAGGAGCAAGCAGAGCAAGCCCGGGAAAACGCAGATTTCGCCCAAGAAAGAGCGGAAAGAAAGCCCGCCCAATTCGTATCTTCCAAAAGAAACGCCGAACGGGCTGAGCAGGAAGCGGAAAAAGCATCCGAAAAGGCATCCGACTTGGCTAGACAAGCACAGGAGTTGGCCGACAAACTGGATGCTCTGACTGAAAATTCCTCCCCCGATTCCGAAGCCCTTTCTCAAGCGCAGGAACAACAGCAGGAAGTTGGGGAGGACGTATTCGAAGCAGCCCAAGACATCGAGCGGGCCGCCCGGCACGAGGAACGCTTGGGGAATGAAGAGGCAGCCGAAAAACTTTCCGAAATCGCCGAGAATACCGAGCAGGCCGCTCAAGAAGAGGTGGCCCAAGCAGGACAGGAGCTACAAAACCAACAGCTTGCTCAACAACTGAACGAACTGGCCCAAGAGAGTCAGGAGCTGGCCCAGAGCCAGGAAGCTCAACAGGCCGCAAAACAAAACGAGCAGGCTCAAGAAGCTCAAAAATCCCTGCAGGAAGCAGGACAACAAGCTCAGGAATCAGCCGAAAGCCAACCGGACTTTCAAGAGATCGGTGAGGCGGCTCAAGAATTTGCCCAGGAAACCCAATCTGCGGCCGAGGAATTCTCCGAAGCGGCCGAGCAAGGAGATCAACAGGCTCAGCAAGCCCAGCAACAGGCTCAAGAAGCGCAACAGCAAGCCCAGCAAGCGCAACAGCAAGCCCAGCAGGCTCAGCAACAAGCTCAGCAAGCTCAGCAACAGGCTCAGGAAGCTCAGCAACAAGCCTCGGCCCAGCCGGAAAATGCACAAGCCCAGCAAGAGGCGCAACAAGCCCAACAACAAGCTCAGCAAGCCCAGCAACAGGCTCAAGAAGCTCAGCAAGATGCGCAAGAAGCGGGTCAGCAAGCTCAGCAAGCCAAGCAACAGGCCCAGGAAGCAGGTCAACAAGCTCAGGCAGGTGAGCAAGCGGCCAAAGAAGCCGCCGAACTGGCCGAAGCTGCAGAATCCTTTTCCGAGTCCTTTCCGTCCGAACCTGCATTTGCCGAAAACGGTTCCGAGGATTCCTCCGAAGGTTCCGAAGGAGAAGATAGTGGGTTTGGCGAAGCCTTGGCCGATGCCGAGCAAGCCCTTGGTGAGCAGGCCGAAGCGCTGGCCTCCCTTGGAGAAGAAAGCGGACAAGGTGAAGGACAGCAACCCGGCGAACCACAATCAGGAGAAGGACAGCCTAGCGAAGGACAACCCTCGGAGTCAGGCCAAAGCGAGCCTAGCGAGGGTCAGGGAGAAGGGCAGCCCTCCGAATCCGGTCAAAGCGAACCAAGCGAGGGCCAAGGAGAAGGTCAGCCTGGCGAAGGCCAGCCATCCGAATCCGGCGAGACTCCTCCTTCCGGGCAGGGTTCGCCCTCCCCTTCATCCGGTGAGGCTCCCCTGACCAACCCGGAAACCGCGCAAGCTCTGGCCCAAACTCTCGACTCTCTCGATCAAGCGCTGAATGCGGAATCCAACCCATTCGGCCAAGAAGCGGCTCCTTCCGAAGGAGGCGTCCCTTCCGATGCGCCTCTTTCCGAAGCCGCCCAATCCGCCCAGCAAGGACAACCCGGCGAAGGACAACCCGGCGAAGGCCCTCCTGGCCAGGGACCGCCAAGCCAGGGGCAGCCAAGTCAAGAACAGTCCGGGCCAAGCTCCGAATCAGCTCAAGCGCAGGCATTGGCCGAGGCGGCTCAGGCATTGGCCCAGGCAACCATGGTTCAGGCAAGCTCCATGGCGCAATCCAGAATGCAAAGCCAAAATGCGATGACTGAGGGGATGCAACCTAACTCCGGAGAAGGCGCCGCCGTCGACGCGGCTCCGGTCACCTCCTTTGAGGAACTGCCGGTCGCCGATTTCGAAAACAAAGCCAAGCTCGAATGGAGTAGGCTCCCCCCCAAATTGGCCAAGGACCTCATGGATGGACGCCGCGAGGCGGTTTCCGGGGAATACCGCAATCGCGTGGAAGCCTATTTCAGGGCCATGGCTGAAAAGTCACGCAAGAAAAAATAGATATTGTACCAAGGATGAAATTTTTCGTTTTACTCATTTTTCTCAGTCATTCTCTAGCGGGATGGCTATTCGCTCAGGACCCCGAAACTGCCGATCAAACCGGTAATCCCTTCAAGAAGGATGAAGTGGACAAGCGGATCGAGAAAGCGGTTAAATTCCTCTTAACCAAACAAAAGCCCGATGGCTCGATCTATGATCGCGGGAACCATACTACGATGACCTCCCTCGCCCTGATGGCTATGGCTGCAGTCGGAAACCAGCCCGTAAACCCCAATGACGAGGGGAAAGCCATGCAACGGGCTCTTGATTTCGTTTTGCAGGAGGACAGACAGAGCGAAACCGGATACTTCGGGGCGAAAGACGGGAGCCGAATGTATGGACACGGCATCACAACCCTGACGCTTTCCGAAATGCTCGGAATGGGCCTGGACGAGAAGCAGGATCAAAAAATCCGCAAGAGAACCCAAAAAGCGATCGACCTGATTCTGCGCTCGCAAAAGGTGCCCAAAAGTCCTTCCCACCAAGGTGGTTGGCGCTATTCCCCTGATGCCCGTGATGCAGACCTTTCCGCAACCATTTGGCAACTCATGTCCCTGCGCTCGGCAAAGAATGCCGGCCTGAACGTTCCTTCCTCCGCCATTGAAGATGCCATCGGCTACTTGAAGCGTTCCTATTGGTCGACCATCGATTCAAAAGGCGAGCCGGTGAACAAAAAGTCAGGGTTTGCCTACCAACCCGGCGGACACCCCGAATATACGACCACTGCTGCCGGCTTGCTCGCCATGCAAGTCTGCGGACAATACGAATCCCCCTTTGTCAAAGGGGCAGCTGACTGGCTCCTCGAAAACGGCCCAAACACGAGCAGGAAATTCTTCTACTACGGGACTTACTACTATTCCCAAGCCATGTACCAACGGGGAGGAGACCACTCCAAGGAAGCCCGTAAAAAGGTAGAGGACATCCTCAAGAAACTCCAAAGGGAGAACGGGTCATGGCAAGGATCTGGCTCGGAGGGAAGCGCTGGTGAAATCTACTCCACCACCATGGCTATTCTCGCCTTGGCGGTAAAGTACCACTACCTGCCGATATACCAAAGATAGGAAGGGGGCGGATGGCTCAGTCAAGCCGGTACGCCCGGATTGCATTGCCCCCTTCGATCGCCTCGCGTTCGTGTGGGCTCAGGGTAGAGATGAATTCCCTGCAAAGACTGACCCATGGCTCGTAATCGACTGCCAGTCGGGCGACCGGCCAATCTGAACCGAACATAAGCCGGTTGGGTCCGAAGGCATCCAGCGCAACTTCCATATAAGGCCGAAGTCCGTCCAAAGTCCATTCCGTCCAGTTTGCCTCGGTGGCCATTCCCGAAAGCTTGCAAGTTACGTTTTCCCGGCGGGCCAATTCGAACATCTGCTCCTTCCAAGGATCCATAAGCCCATCCCCAATCCTAGGCTTGGCAACATGGTCGAGGACAAAAGACAGATTGGGGTGAAGATCAACGAATTCAATGGAGGGCGCCAACTGCCGTTCGTAAATCAGAATGTCGTAAACAAGGTCGAACTGCTCGAGTTTTCGAATGCCCTCGTTAAAAGCGTTACCCAAGATGAAACGGTCGTCGGGTTCGTCCTGCACAACGTGCCTGACCCCCTTGAGCCAAGGGTTCTGGGCATATTCGGATAGAACTTCTTCAACAGATGAGTCGGACAATGGGAACCAGCCGACAACTCCTTTGATAAAATCATGTCGAGACGCATGTTCGAGAAGCTCATCCGTTTCGAGCATGGATTGATCCGCTTGGACCGAAACGACTCCGTCTATTCCGGTCTTTTCTATTTCGACTAGCAGATCGGCGGGTTGGTAATCCTTTTTAAGGACTTCCATACGCTCGTTCATCCAGGCATACCTGACCGGATCGTATTTCCAAAAGTGATGGTGGGCGTCGATTTTCATGGTTATGCCATCCGTTTAGGGGGGTGAGGATTTTTTCTTGAGCTCATTAAGCAAGGCAGGCCAACCGGCTTGGGCAAGCTTCTGCTTCATCATCCGGTAACCCGCTCCGTAAACCGGGCTCTCACTTTTCTCCATGTTTTCAAGGAGGATGGAAGCAAGCTTGCTCTTTTCCTTTTGCAGGACAATAGATGAAGCCAAATTGCAGAATCCCTCCACTACCGGAGGAGGCGATTCGATAAAACGTTCGTTCAGCCAAACATGTATGTGTTCATGAGCCAAAACCGATATGCATTCGATATAAGGCAGTCCGTAAAGAACGAATATGCGATGGTCGAAGGTTGTACCCGGATTCTTGCCTCCCTTGACGACTTTATACTTCGTTAAGGTCAATCCACGCAAGTTACCACTTGCATTGATCCTCGCAGCCTCCCGGGTCAGAGTCGCCCGGTCGACTAGTTGAAGGGTTATCTTTCCCTTCGGTTTGGAAAACCCGACCTGCATCAAGGTAGGCCAGATTCTCTTTTCCACCTCCTTGAGCAAATCGAGTTTGAAAATCCCGTCTCTCAAGCAAGGAGCGCAGGTCATCCGACCATCTGCAAAGAATTGATCCTTTGTGGCATTGCGCTTGGGAAATATTCGGGAACAGGTTCCGCATAGACCGGTTGATGAGAAATGCTCGACATGTACCATCCCTCCCCACCCGTCTCTTCTGAAACGATTACCCGGACCAAAATTCTTTCTGCAGACCATGCAACGGAAGCACGCCGTATGATAACTCGCTTTTCCGGCCTTCGTCGAACGGGTGCCGAGGGTTCCCGAACATGCCGCGCACCTCGGAACGCGTGACCACTGCTTTACGTATTCACGATCTGCCGAACTGAACCTGTTGATGGAGAAATGGTATTCCCGGCCTCTTATTTTCAAACCGATTCGATTGCCCACGACCTCGAACAATTCGCCCTCCGACTTGATCCCGTCCGTGGTGGTCCAAACCCGAGCGCTAACCGTCAAGCAAACGGAAAAGAGAAGAACGAACAAATGGGTACGGAGAATTGCCACGGAGCCGAAAAAATCAAGCAAGCAAGGATTCCCAGAATTTTATTCTTCCCATAATTTGATTTGGCCCGGGCATGCCGGGTTTTTCCCTGTTTTCGAAAGCCCGGTCCAGATCAAAAACCTCCCGCCAGTCAGAACCGAGCTCGGGACAAACCTGCTGCACTTCTTCATCCGTAAGGTCGGTAAGGATTGCCTTCTTGGATTCAGCCAAAGAAACC
>Ga0315321_10004499_pt1 | contig 10726 bp, 5 predicted proteins | sample M180m21515metaG_FD_203464 | JGI IMG/M metagenome (GOLD analysis project Ga0315321, IMG submission 203464) | Ammonia-oxidizing marine archaeal communities from Monterey Bay, California, United States - M1 80m 21515 | ecosystem: Environmental > Aquatic > Marine > Intertidal zone | place: USA... | reverse complement strand
AGTCTCAGCGTCAGTGTGCATAGGTGCTGGGTCATCGTACATAACGGTTGATACTGTTGTGTATTCTCCTCTACCTCCTGGTAATGGGACTGATTGTAACATTAATGTAAGGTCTCTACCTTCATTCCTATCTGTAACGTCACCTTTCTTAGCCATGATTGGAATTATTTTATCGATAGGTCCGTCACCTCTCCAATTATGTTTAAATCTCCAGAACTTAACCCCGTCTTCCTCGTTATCTCTATCTATAACTTTTACAATATAGAATTTTTGTGAACGATAAGAACGTGCTAATTCTTTAGATTGTGCGTCTCCCGCTAATCTTAAAGCTTCTTCAACCTCATTCAATGGGCTTCTATCACCTGATGGTTTTCCATCAGAACCCTTTCCTGGGTCGTATAATTTAGTCCAACGACCTTGGATTTGAATGTTGTGAAAGAACACTTCTTTAAAAGGGGATGAACCGTCTGTTGTTGGAACAATTCTGATTCTTTTTTCACCAGATTTTGTACCTTTAGGTAGCATGATTGAAAGATATTGTTTCATTCTTTCTTCTGATGTCATTTGTGGTTTTGAAGTCCCTACGGACTTGTTTTTTTCGTACTGTGCCAGTACCGCGTCTAAACTACTCATAATGTTTTTTCTCTTTTTAAATTATTAAATATGTATACTCTCTCATTAAATATAAGAACATATTTACTAATAGTCAAACAATATGTAGTTGGGAATTTTACTCTTCTTCTGTTGCGTTAAAGCTGTCTTTAATATCAACCTCATTGTAATTTTCAATATCTTCTTGTTTTAAAATATATTGTTTTTTACCGGTTTTGTCAAACACTTCTTCTTTATCAGTAAAAAAATCACTTAATGTATTGCTGAATGGTCCACTGTCGTATTTTCTAAGTTCAGTCTTCTCTTCTGGTGTTCTTGGTCTGTATTCTTCAATCTTGTCTTCTAAACTTGAAATCTTTGCCATCATGTCATCCATAGAACCTAGGTGTGTTTCCAAATCACCTAATTTTGTCATTAGGTCGTCTAAACTGTCAGTATTTTTAGATAAGATGTCTGATTGTCCTTCCAGTTCATTACTAATCTCTTCTTCTTTGTTTACTAAATCAGTAATATCTAATTCTGTAGAGTCTGATTCTGGCTCTTCAATCCCTATTTCTTCGTCACCCATTTCTTCGTCACCCATTTCTTCGTCACCCATTTCTAATTCCTCATCTCCAACTGGAACTTCGTCTTCTAATTCTTCTGTCTCTGCGTCTGGGTCTAGGGGCACTTCTTGTTCACCAACTTCTTGGCGTTTTGTAAACTTATTTAGTGTGTCGGAGCCTCCTTGATTTTGTACAAACCCAGAACCACCTCCTAAACCAACCATCATAGATTGTTCATCAAGATTTTCTGAATTACGACCAATTTCTTTAAATCTATTTAATTCTTTTAATAACTCCTTCTCTATATTATCCATTTAATAATCTTTTTACTTTTCCTGTTGGTGATTCTACGTTAACTTGTCTGTTAACTCTAATAGAATTATCCACTCTTTCAATTAATCCGTCTCTAGACCTAACTGTATAACACACACCAGTATCTAAGTCACAAACTTCTTGACCCTCATGGTTGGTTCCGTGGTCAACAATATTGTCGGTTTTTTTACCTAAAAAATTTCCTAGTTTTTGTTTAAGTTCTTCTGTAATCATAATTTTATAGTTTTATTCTTTATATAAATATCTGTAAAAACACTATTAGTTAACTTGTCATTGGTAACATGCTGTTATGTGGGTTCATACTGTGTTCTACCACATCACCATTTTCAAGTATAACGCCTCTCCTAATCTCTAAATGTAGGTGCCATCCTGTAGAATCACCTGAATTACCCATTAGAGCTATAGGGTATCCATCAGGACCAGTATCATAACCATAAACAACACTTTGTCTTTTGAGGTTAAGGTGAGCGTTTATGGAAACATTAACACCTGGAAGATTGGGGTCGTACAAGTCGTAACAACATTCACTACTTAGATTATAATAAAGAGCTCTGTAATATACTGTATTAGTTGCGTCTCTCTCCCATTTTGGTGTTTGCATAAGTGTTTTTCTAATTATTATGTAGTTACCAATACTAGAACATATAGTTCTATCACCATCACTACTGTTGTCACACCTAAAATAATAGTCTTCAATTATACCTTCAAATATAGGGTAGACTGGTATATTAACACCATTATCATTAAATTCAGACATTTTAGGTCTAAAGTCTATACCTAAATGTTTCCTTTTGTGTTCTACAATGTCTACTTTTGTTGGGTCTACTGGATTTCTGAATGATATGTCGTCATCTTCTGGTAGTAACCCTAATGTATCTATGAACCCATCCTTATCTTCACCTAGCTCCAACTGTTTAGCTGTAGCTTCTCTTCCGTCAAGTGCGGTTTCCTCTTGGAAGTCTATTATATTCTGTTCGGCTATATCAAATATTTTATCGTTAACCCTTTGTACTAGGTCATCTATTGTTGGCATCTTAGGTATTGGCACTCTAATTCCTTCAAATGATGTTTCTATACTATTAGGACTTATATTATGTGAAACACTAGTAATTAAATATGGACCATTAAACATTGGTAGATATCTTAATTGAAAGTATTGTGTTGGTTGAATCATCATATTACCCATACATGTAACCTTACAGGTATATGACCTACTAGCGTATACATTGAATAGTGATGATGACGCCATACTTGTACTTCCTGGACCACCAGAGTCTGCCATTTGTTGTAATATTTTATAACTCTCAGAAGTGTTTTGGTACTGTGATTGGTCTAATGTGATTGATTCGAATATGTTTTGGTTTGGTATCCCAAAATCTACATTGAATCCCACAACTTTATTCCTCTCTTCTTTGTCACCACAATCACCACCAATTAGTATGTTATTAGTAACCTTATTTAAATCTGAACTATCGTCTTTATATCCGTTATTAACATCTCTCTTGTCTAAATTTTCTGATGGTTTACCTATATATTGACATAAGAATACTGGTGCTGAATCAACATAGTCCACCACTTTATATGCACCAAACACACTATTACCTTGTACTTGTGAATCACCCTTCATACTATGAAAGTTAACATAAGCTGGCAAAGCTAACATCTGCCATTTATTATTATAAACTATAGTACTTAGAAAACTATATAAACTTTGTGTTAGTGTTTTTCCGTTATCTTTATCAAATGGTGTGTCTAATTGTATTATATCCCATATATCTACATATGCTACATCACCAATATTTCTATTAGCTCTATCGAAAAATAAAAATCTTTCAAAGATAGTTTGGTTGGCTAATTCCATACCTGATACCCACCTATCATTTAATAACTTAAACTGTTGGTATAGTTCTAACTTTAAGTCGTCAGACTCAACACTTGTTCTGCTATCAAACATATCTTCATTGTTGCCACCCTTTTCTTCTTCTTCAAACGATTTTCCAAACTTAGTTAACACGGTGTCTACAAATTTTGACTCCCTTTTTTCTAGTTTTTCTATATTATCTAGAAAAATATCAATATATGCGTTACCACTTATAACTGTACTAGTCTTCATTAAGTGTGATATATACATCTTTATAAATGGACTCAATAAGGTAATGTTATTATATGATAGTTCGATACCACTTCCGTCCTGTCTTATATCTTTAAACATATTGTACATAGGATTAGTTAGGTCGTGTGTTGTAAACTGTGTATACCCTGTATTAACTACACTGTATGCACCAACAGAAAGTGTCATGTTGGACCTTAAAGCGTTGCCTTGTGGTAGCGTTGGGGTTGCCGTGAAGTCGTGTGCTGTATCAGCAAACTTACCTAAGATGTCACCACTTTCATTCTTTATTGATTTAATAACGTTTATTAGTGTTAGTTCTTGGGCGGTTAAATCTTGTTCTAGATTTGTTGTTGATTTATGTACATAATGTATTTTTTTATTCATAAATTCGTTCATCACAATTTCAAATTTCTTCATTTGTGCGTTACGAAGTGCCTTGGTTAGGTGTGTCACATCATTTGGGTCTTCTGTTTGACTAACATATGTGTTTTCAATAACCATTATCTCTCTAATTAGACCCTTTAGAGTGCCACCACTTTCAACACTTCCTCTATTTGACGAGAATTCTTTAAATAAATCTTCAAACATGTCCAGTGACTCTCTACTGAACACACCTTGTAATTCCTCAATTGTTGTATAATCGTTATTTTCATTTAACTCCCAATCTGTTTGTTTATTCTTTGTGTTATCAATCTTTTTATTATAACAGTTTGGTGGTGGCATATATGATATTTTATGTTCAAAGTATCCGTAATTAGAAGCTCCCCATAATAGTCTACACCCACCATTGTGTATTCCTGTATCTCCTGTAACAACTGTACCGTAAGAATCAACGTCAGAATCTCTAAGTGCTCCTGATGATGGATATAAAACGAAGTACCTACCATCATAAGAACCATCTTTTAATTTAGCCCCTAAAGGGTTGTCAATATTCTTTATTGTTGTGTCTAAAAACACATCATAAAATTGTACCACAGTAGTCGTCGAACCTGAACCACTATTAATTTTAATATTTGAGTTGTGGTGTATTGTTAGTGGAGCAATTAATCCGTTTCCGTCTATTGTTGTGTCTAAATCACCAAGAAGTGAAGGTACTCCAACACCGGCTACACCACTAACCAAATAGTGTAGTTCACTAATATAGTTTGGGTACACTCCTACAGATGTTGTATTACCTGTCTGAGATACATAACTGGTTGTTCCAGTATTAAATGTGTACTCATTACTTAAAGAAATAGAATCATAAGCGTCAACAACTGTTCCTGTCCCACCTGTAATTTTACCAATATTATCCCAAATGTCAGATAAGGGGTCATTGTTATTAATAACACTCTCTTTATATCTCCACCATATAGAACCAATTTTTAAAGCTAGAGCTGTTGGTATTTTATGTATGGCACCTACTTGATTGAATATTTGTGATATGTATCCAGCGAAACTAACATTTTCTTCTTTTATTAGGGCTCTTTCTCTGAATGTAGGTAGTGGTAGTGAGTTTAAGAATAGGTATGCTGCTGTATTATATGACCCACTGTACTCAAGTAATCTCTCTTCCCTAGAACCTTGTACTAGAGCGTTTATGAAGTATGGGGTGTTCAAAACAGAGGTTAATTTAGATGGTTGTTCTGTGCTTGTAGCTGAAGTTACTATTGGTTCAAAGTTTATTTCACCCTCAGTAATAATTTTATTTGATATTGCTGTGGTGTAATAGGATAGGGCATTATCTATAACATCTAAATTTTTCTCAAATAGTAATCTACCTTCATGAGTAATCTGACATTCAACACCTTCTACATACTTTTTATCTGTAAAATAATGTATATTTCTAGAGTCTATTACAACATTAGTAACTCCCCTGTCATATGTTAATGATTTTTTCATGTCGTAAAAATCATTAACCTCTAGGTTGTTGGCACCAGCGTAATTGATGCTAACCCAGTCTCTAGCTGTACTTGCGTTCTGAGGCATTATGGTTGGTATGAGGTCGAACATACCATCATTTTCTTTTGGTAGATTTAGTGTTTTCTCTGAGTCAGTAAATTTCTTTGTATCAGATGTGTTAAACTTTATCTTATTACTTAATTTGGCTTTTTCTATATTAGCCAAACCTATATTCGTAATAAAACTATTTTCTGACAACTCTTTAGCTCTTTTAGCGTTGTTTTTATTAATCTCCTTGTGCATATTTTCTGATGAACCTAGTTGTTTTATAAATTCAACAACACCTGGGAAATCCTTAACTTTCTCATATATATTTTTAGCTTCATATGCTGCCATCTCATTTAACCCCAAAATATCAGAATCGTTAACACCTAATAATCTAGTGGTGATACTACCATACCTAACAACATTCATACTTCTTATTTGTAACTCCCATATTATTTCATTAAATAATGGTTTTGAATATGGTTCAATAGCAGGCCAATCTTTTAGGCATATAGGTGTAAAATTTAATTTATTACCTTCATTTCCTGTATCAAATTTATATTCACTTGATTTGTATACACTGGTTTTTGTATACTCTTCAACAAAGTCTACTTCAGGCCAAACAACTTTATCGTCAGCTCCGGTAGATTCAATAACATCCTTGGCTCCCGGATATTTTAGTATTGTTGATGTTGTACATATGTTAGGTTCTTCTACAACCTTATTAAATTCTGGCCAAGGAAATACAGTATCTATATCACTATCCTTAACATTATTACGTCTACCTTCATTATCACTAACATCCATAGCGTTATGATGAACTTCGTCCATAAGTCTTAGAAAAACGTCAGCTCCGGAAACTAAAACAGCAAAAACATTACGTATAGTAGGTTCAAAACCTATATTTTCTTGTAGCCTTTTGTTTAACTGTTCTGTTACAACACTCTCCATTAGTGTTGCTTTAACATTAAATTCTGTCTCTAAATCTTTATATAGTTCACCAAAACTACCTTTATCTTGTTCTAATATAATGTATGGGTAATTATTTGCATCAAGATTTGTTTTATCCACCACCTCTATACCTTGATTTGCTCTGGAATCGTCAAATAATGATGCATTTGCTCTATTAGATTTTTTATATCTATCTAATATTTCAGATTCAACTACATAATCATTTTCATCATGATTATTTAGTCCACCACTAAACGTACTGTTTTGACTTATATCTTCAATAAATTTAGCTATAATTGTGTCTAACTCATCTTTAGCTGTCTTTATAACCTCTTTTTGGTGGTCTGATATTTGTTTAGCTGAAATAAGTCCTTTGGTGTTATCTATACCGGCTAGTTGGTATGCTCTGGCTTTTTTTACTTTTGTTTTATTTTCATTACCTTCCTTAAAACTATATTCTATATCAACATTTACGAACGCTCCAAGATATTTTGACCTCCATCCACCACTACCAAATATAGATGCCCACAAATCTTTCATTAATGATTTGTACTCCAACTTATCTGTGGTCATACTTAAATGTGCTGATGTATATAATTTAGATAGGTCGTTATCCATTGATTTAAGTGTATCTATCAATTCAACAGCGGTCATAGTTTCGGGGAAATCTTCTGCTATTAATTTTTTACTTTTATATAGTTTATATACCTGACCTAACATTTGTTTACCCTTAGTATCTGTAACACAACCTGATTCATCACACTTTGTTGGGTACATATACGGTGCTGTTAGTGTTTGATGCATATTTATATCTCTCATCATAGCAATATGATTACCCTTAAAAATACATGTTACTAGATAGTCACCACTTGTTGGGTCAAATCTAGATGTAAAATTCTCCATCATCAGTTGGTACTTTATTGCTTTTCCGTAATATCCTTTTAATGTTAAGTAAAATGTTGGGTATGGTAGGTGGAAAAATGCTGTGTAAGGTGTGTTACCTCTAGCTTGTTCAAATAATGTCTTACCCCTAACGTCTGTGAAATTAATTGTAACTTGTGGTATATATGATGAGTTTAATATCACACTTATTTGTGTTATTCCAAATCCTTGGAAATCCACATTATTGGTTACTGATATACCCTCGTTCTTAGTGAATGTTTTTTTATTTACATCTGGATTTGTAAAAGCGTCTGTCCAATCAGTATTATGAGAATCTGAATTTACTGGTTTAAGGAAATTTAATTCACCTTCGAATATACCTACTGATATTTTATCACCACTCTTACCACCAGAAACCACTTTACTCCTTGGGAATATCTTTGCTTCAAGGTTAGCGTACATAACCAAGTCTTCTGTATTGACTAGTCTTTCTTGTGGACTTCCGTCTGAACCAACAATCTTGTTTGGGTCTACTACTATTAAGTTATTCCCAACATTATTAGTCCATACATTACCTTGTGTTATTTTATCTGCCATAATAGAGGAAGTGTTGGTCCACTTTAGATTTGTATTCCTCTAGTGACGTCATTAATGGGTATGGTATAGTAATTACTGTTCCGTCTGGAATACTCCATTCTTGGCCACCAAATTGTGGGTTGGCTTGTAGTATTAACCAGCCAAAATATGGTGCGTCATAATATTGTTGTGATAATTTGTCCAACCTTGTTTTCCCCACTTTATAAATCACAGTTCTATCACTAGACTTATTAGTAAGTTTTATATAAGGGACCATAATATAGTCACCATTCCTAACATATTCATCATATCTATTATAATATCCCATAATTAACCAATATATAAATCAGTAACCCTCTTGTGGTTAAAGTTATTATCTCTAACACCACTATTCCTTTCCTTTAATTCAGTCAAAACCAAATTCTCTTCAGTGCTTGTGTTATTAGTACCATATTCAATATCATACAATGTATTAAATGTGGTTAAGTTATCAACTAATGTTTCGTAACCACCTATTAGGTTGTTCTTAATCCTATAGTTATAATTGCTTAAATCATATTCTATCCATGGTGTTATCAATAATCTTAATGATTTTTTAAATTGGCTAGATATTTGTGCCTTCACACCTTTAATCATATTAACATCCACCTTTGTTAATTCGTCATATAATTTTCCATTTCTATACCTTAAAATCTCTTTGATTTCTGTGTTATAGCTACCGTTAAAATTAAACGATGTCATATCATTTGTACATAACCTATGTAAGAAAAATATATATTCACTCCCGCCGGGATATGATTTTGTAAATATGTTTGATACGTTATTCCTCACATATGTATCTAAATATGGCGTACAACCAGTGTAGTCATTTTTAAGTTGTGTTAATTCTGTAGACGCTGACAACATAAAAACCTTTACCCTACCACCATATTCAGACATAAACTTACCATCAATATCATTTGTTGTTACGAAATTTAGTTTGTCTATAACATCTACAACATTATTTTGTGTTGTTCTAATGGTATTTGTTGTTGATAGTACTGTGTTTGTTATTTTATCTAGTTCTTCTTCCAGGTTTGATGTTAGTACCTTTTTAACATACTCTCTTTCTTGTGTCGAAACATTTAGTTTTAAGAATTCCTTTTGTATCTCACTAGTTTCATTTTGTATATTTGTTTTTAAACTATTGTATTGGTTTAGTACTTCGTCGAATATCTTATTTGGTATGCCAATCATTTTACTTGCAACACCTCCCATTGTACCTTCGGTAAATCTCCTTTCATACATATATTCTTCTATTAACCCCATACTAAACCTAAGGTACATGTCGTTAATAACATTTTTAGTTGTTAGACAATAAGCTCGACCGTAATCAACAAATGAATTCAATAAATTTTTATATTTTAACATATTACTCATATTCTATTCTCCTCCTTCTCCACTAGTACCACCATTAATATCATTTAAAGCACTATCTACAGATGCTGAAACTAATGAACTAACTACTTCTGTTGCTGTATCACCTGTTAAGTTGATGAACTCACTTGACTGGGCTCTTTCGTCAAATACTTCTGTATTAGCGAAGAAGTTATGTGTTAAAGCGTTTTGTAATTTAGATACTGGTCCTTTAAGACTTTGACCACCGATAAACTTAAAGTTCATTTGGACATTTGCAATCATTGGTTGTACACCTATCCCTTCTGGATTTAAATCAAATATTAATGGTTCGTATGAAAGACTGACGTTATCTATAGCTATTTTTGTGTGGTAGAAGTCACCAATTCTTAAAACACATATAGGTGGTGCTCCAAAAGCTGTATTATTAGCTGCTGTTGTGTCATCAAGACTTTCCCCATCAGAACTAACAACCGGTATTGTTCTTCCTGGTCTACCACATTGTAATAAAAATGTTAACCTACTGTTAAGTCCTTCTGGTGTCATTGAGTGGAATGATGGGTGAAAATGTTTTATTTTTCTTTTTAGAGATGCGTAAACAAACTCTTCGTGGTCTTCTAAATGTTTAAAATAATTTTGTTCGGCTAATAGTTTTGTTAATACCTTCTTAGCGTTTATTTTACCTCCTGTGACTATACTATATTGTTGATTATTTGCCATATCTTCTATGATGTCAGCTGAATCTGATGTGTCGTTTTCACCAGCAATACTACCTTCACCATCATCTGTTGTATCAGTTTCACCACCAATACTATTAGTATTACCTGTATTAGTATTACCTGTTAATGTAGTTGTTGTAGCTGTATTGCCTGTTGTTCCAGATGAACCTTCATTTGTTTCTTGTACGCTTGCCATAACTTCAGAAGCTGACATACTAATCTCTTCAAGTTCTACTAAAGATAGAAAGTCACCATACTTGTCAGCTAATTCATATATGTCAAATTCAGAACAACCAACTAGGAACGACTCTATCACACTATCAGCTGTTTGGTCTGGCAAATTCTTTAATTCTTTATCAATAATAAGGTTAAGCATTGACGAGTGGTCAACAACTATCTTAAATGATAGTGAACCCATCCTTTCTGTACTATTATAAGTGTATATTGGCTCTGTTCTTCCTAGGAAATTTGTTGGACTCCATTGTGTTGAGTTTGTATCACTAATACTAATGTCGTAAGGTGGAAACCACATAACTCTACCACCATTAGGTCCTTTTTCTGACATAGGTAGTGTGTCCATCTCTGGTGCACCTCTCCAAGCCAAATTCTCAATAGAAAACATATATTTCTTAACGTTCTTACTGTCAACGGTATCGTCAATATTACCACCTAAT
>Ga0315321_10004497_pt1 | contig 10730 bp, 10 predicted proteins | sample M180m21515metaG_FD_203464 | JGI IMG/M metagenome (GOLD analysis project Ga0315321, IMG submission 203464) | Ammonia-oxidizing marine archaeal communities from Monterey Bay, California, United States - M1 80m 21515 | ecosystem: Environmental > Aquatic > Marine > Intertidal zone | place: USA... | reverse complement strand
TTTCGAAAGCTACCGAAATACAGCTTCAAGCCTTTGAGCTCTAAGCAGGCTTCGTCGGCGATATAACGCAGACGAAAGATCGCAAAGTCGGGTTGGCCAGTGACCGGACAAAGACAAGTGAACTCGGGATTGATAATCTCGATCTCGAAATCACGCTCGGGCTTTGGGTTGGCAAAAGTGATGAGGTGACTGCTGTGCTGATCCGACATGGTGGCCTCTCTCGCTTGGCGCGCCAACGAGGATTTGAACCTCGGACCTACGGCTTAGAAGGCCGTTGCTCTATCCAGCTGAGCTATTGGCGCATAAAAGGGTGCCCGCTGGTCGGGGCGGCAGGATTCGAACCTGCGGCCCCCTGCTCCCAAAGCAGGTGCGCTAACCAGACTGCGCTACGCCCCGACGAGAGCGGGCGAAGCTCCCCTAATGAAGTTTTGCCGAGGATGCCAGCATCTCTTTTAGAGAATTGACTTATGGGGTCGGCGGATCTGGGAATTCGGCGTCGAGGCCATTGCGAAAACCGATGGCTCCGTTGCGCATTTTATCCAGCGCCATGCTCAGGCCCATTTCGATCGAGACCGGCGCTCCAGCAAAACCTGCGAGCATCCAAGTGGCCTCGGTACGCTCCACCAAATTCGGCTCTTTTTCGACGATAACCGCCAAATAATAGCTCAGATCAAGGGTCAGCCATTCCCAGTTAAAGGCGCTCGGCGCGGTCATCCAGTTGCGCGCAACGACTGCTGTTCCTGACGCCGTTTGGACGCGTCTTAGCTCCGAGTGAAACTTAACCGTCGCTTCAATTCCTAAGGGATAGTTTTGGATGGCCTCTGTCTCATAAGAGACAAAGTCGCAGGTGCCAGCGATGAAGCACTCGCGATCCGAGTTGTACGTTCGCTTGTTGGTGAGCCTGCCCTCTTCATCGAAGTTTGGGTCGGTTCGGTCGTGAAGGATGCGTTCGAGAACCCGCTCTAAGGAGTGGTTGTACTCCATCGCAAAGGCGACCCCTAAAAGATCCATCAGATCGTAGGGCTTGCCCTCATGCTCTTCGACCCAAGCTGGGTCCAGGTTGTTGACCACGTAGCCTTCTTCGACGGCGCCTCGGTTTTGATCGAGCCAGTTCTGCAGGTTGGTAATGCCCGCAGCTAAGGCTTCGGGGTCTTCATCGCTGCCGTGCTCAAAAACAAAGGCACATAGGTCGTCAAACTCAACCGGAGCCTCGACGGGTGTAGAGCAGGATGCGGCAAGCAGTAAGCCGCTCAGAGCAATGCTACGCATAGCTAGACTCTAGTCGTTTACGTCCTTCGCGGCAATGCACCGTAAAAGTAGCCCGCTTTCGTCGAGCGCTTGAGCCATGAGCGCGAGCGCTTGACCGCGGTGGGAGCGTCGTCGTTTGTCCTGGGCATCGAGTTCTGCCGAGCTCTTGCCCTCGGGCAGCATAAAGAGGGGGTCGTAGCCAAACCCGCCTTCGCCTCGTCGCTCGAATCCAACCTGCCCTTCAAAGCGCCCCTCAAAGGCGGCGATTTCACCCTGAGGTGTGGCTAGAGATAAGGCGCAGATAAAGCGTGCGCTGCGCTCGGCAACCGGGACGTTCTCGAGCTCACGAAGCAAGCGGTCATTATTCGCCTCATCGTCGCCCTCTTCACCTGCGTAGCGAGCCGAAAATATGCCCGGCGCGCCATCGAGGTAATCGACGCAGATACCCGAATCATCAGCGAGGCACAGCGCATGGAGACGCTTCGCCGCCGTCTCCGACTTAATCCGAGCGTTGGCGTGGAAACTGTCGCCATCTTCGATGGGTGATTCATAGGACTTGGGTAAGCCTTGGACGTTGAACCAGGCTCCGAGCTGATCACGCATCTCTTCGACTTTATGGAGATTACCGGTGGCGATGATCAGATCAGGTCGTTGCATGGGTTACTCCTTGGTGCAGAAGCCTTGGAGGAAATCAGCCAAGCAGGTCAAGGCGCGCTGAATTGCAGCTCGCAGACTTGAGCGCGTGGAAGGTCAAAAGATGGAGCGCCTCGTCCCGTAGCGATGTTTTGGTCCGCACATTCAACGCTCCAGTTGTGGTTGCGAAGTGCAGGATCCATGATCGAAGCTTCGACCCTGCGCGTCGCCTCGCCAGCGAAAGCATACAGCTCGATGCGAAGGCCGCCTTGCGGGCTGCGCCGCACCCAAACCGCGAGGTCGTCAACGGGAAGGTTCCAGCGCATCGGTCCATTACCGAGCAGCGTCGGTCCGGTGACCGCGCCGGTGAGCATACCGTAGAGTAAATCGAGGTCTAAGCGAGCGAGCGCTTGGTCTCGAAACTGGTCGGCATAGTTGCGATGAAACTTCAAGAACCGGTCGGTGAACAAAACCTCACGAGTTTGTGCGGCGTAATCGACGCTCAATGCAGCGACAGCGTCACGAAGTCCTTGGAGAACGGCTGCGTCTTCGCCGAGACGATTTGAGCGCGCATAGGTTGACTCTGAATGATCCAGCAGGTCATCAAATTGCGTATCATCTGTAGCGGCGCGCCAGTGCGATAAGGCAGCCGAGACGAGACCAGGGATACGTGCAGTGAGTCTGGCTTCGCTGCCTTTCGCCGCATCTCGATCCGCTAGATGTTGTCGCTGACGCCAAAATTCAACCATGGCGGTCAGCGGCTCCAAGAAGCGCCGATCGCCGGTCTCTTGCGCCGCCACGACCATCGTCTGAGCGATCATCGACACGGCGCGAGGCCAGGCGAAGGTTTTGGTGGTGATGTGACAGCCTGGGTTCCACCAATCGCTGCCGCTGCCACCGGCTTCACCGCTTGGATAGCGTATCGAACTGGGGATGATCCCCGCGGGCTTTCCGTTGCTTGCGTTCAGGCTGACCGAGCGCCAGGTCTCAAGCCATTCGCTCAGCAGGTTGCCCGCCGCAACGTCGCCTTGACGCCAAAGATGGACCAAGGGCTGGAGTGCGCGAACATGATACGCCGTATCGCAGGCACGGTTCGAGCTGTCGTCGACTCGAGTCGCCGTGAAATAACTCGATCGAAACTGAAGCTGGTTGTGCGCGTTGGGCGCCATCCATAAGGAACGAGCGAGCTCACCAAGACGCGCTGCTTTGGGGCGAGCGAAGGCGCTTTGAGGGTCGATCAGGAGCGCCAGGGTGAGCGTATCGCCGGTGTCCTCAGCGCTGTGTTCGACGTCGCTCATGACCTCGGTGTAGCCATTCGCCAGCCGCTCGAGGGCAAAGATGCCTTGGGTCAGCAGCGCCTGAGCGTCCTGAAGGCGCTTGTGTTTGAAGCCGAGCAACAGCGGCGTCCATCGTCTCCACAGCTCGACATCGTCGCCCCATCCGCCGCCAAACTGACCATCAGGTGCTTGACGTTCCTCGACCCAAAACCTCAGAATTTCGTCGAGTCGAACCAAGGCTTCGCGCTGCAGCAGCGCCCACTCCGGCGCCTGCGCATCGGAGGGGAGATCAAGGACCCAAGGAATTCCCTGGCCAAGGTACAAAAGGGCGTCAGGATGGTTGGGGTGAGCTTGCGCAAAGGCCTCGATTAGCGAGCGCCCTTCGGCGAATAATTCATCGACTGCGATGCCATGTTCAAGCCCTTGCCAAATCATCAGCCGACCTCGAAACAAGGACCACAAAGCTCTCGTCGGGCTATCGAGGCGTGGTTCAGCCGGGTAGATGTCGCCGTACGACGCCGGCCAGACGCGATCGGTGAAGAAGGCGCACAGATAACCCCCTTCACCGGCACGTTCTTGCTCTCCGGGAACCCAGAACTGGCTTCGACCCAAAGCGAGGTGCTCGGCGACCTCGATCAGGTCGAGCACCTCAAACCGCATCGGGTCGCCGCTTGGAATCGCCGACAAAGCGTTCCTAAGGTGCTCGAGTCGCTCACCTTCGGTGCGCGCCTCACCCGCTTGATGCAGGGCGATCAGAGGGTCGATGGGAGGCTCATTCGGCTCAGAGGCGTCGCAGCCTATCCAGAGCATGACCAACCATAGCGAGTGTTTCTTCATAGCTTAGCTATGCCAAGTCTCGCTCAAGGTCGCAAAGCGATTGGGGCTATGAGCTTTGATCAAGTCCTTATCCTCATCGCCTAGCGCACGCCTCGTCAGCGACTGCACGGCAAGACGAGCAGCGGGCACACTGCAGGTGACGCCGTGTCCACCGAGCCCTGTACACCAAAGGATCTCGGGATAACGGGGGTCTGCCCCTAACACCAACCCATCGTCTGGGGTCAGGACGCGCAGGCCGCTCCATGACGAGCTCAGTCGAAGCGGCAGCAGGCTCGGCCAGCTTCTCGCAAGTTTCTCGTTGAGGTTCGCTTCTTCATCGCCTGCCACTGAAGGCCACTGGCTTGGGTCCGGATGATGCACCACGCGTTCGTCGCAAGCGCTGAGCAAGGTCTCGGAGCCTTGGCGGCGCCAATACAATTCTTCATCGAGATCCCAAACCCATGGGCTACCCGTGGGTTGCTCGGTTTGGCTGACAAACAGGTGCCGAGCAAAGGACTGGACTGGTAGCTCGAGCAGGTCTCGAGACCAAGCTCCGGCTGCGATGACCAGCGCCTGGTAGGGTTGTTCTTCGCCGTTCAGATAGAGCGTCTCACCCTCGAGCCGTGCGCGGCAATTAAGGCGCAGGTCCAAGCCGATTTTTTGGCAACTAGTGAGCAGCGCTTCGAGCAACTCATCGGGTGCTGCGATGCCATCAAGTCCGTTAAAAAATGCTCGCTGACCCACGGGCAGGGGATGACCCGTTTGTTCGAGCACCTCTTGGGGTTTGAGCCAGCGGTGGTCCTGTGGGCGAAACCCGGCGACCAGCTCGCCCGAGCGTCCACCCACGAGAATGGACCCGCAGGGGTCAAAGCTCGCTAGGTTTTGCTGAGCCCACCAACGTGCGCCTTGGCGAGCGAGCGCTGCGGTGTGGGGATTCGACGCATGGCTTCGAACCAGCGCCGCATTTTGCGCGCTGCCGTGCCCACCGGGCTGGTTGGTTTGCTCAACCAGGATGAGCGGCGCGTTGTGGTGTTGAATCAGCTCATGCGCGCACGCTGCGCCGGCTAAGCCTGCGCCAACGATGACGACGGGCTGCGCTGAGTTCACTCGGCGAACCGGTCGCGCAACATGGCGAAGTTGCAAGGCCGTGTGCGGCTGTCGAGTTGTGGCAGCAAGATCGCCTCAAGCGCTAGGCGACAGGCGCCGGTTGAGCCTGGCAAAACAAAGACCAAAGTCTGTCCGCAAAGACCCGCCGTGGCGCGGCTTTGAATCGTGCTTGCGCCGATGTCGGCATAGCTAAGTTGTCGAAACAATTCGCCGAAACCGGGCAGGGCTTTGTCGAACAAAACCTCGACAGATTCCGGCGCGATGTCACGACCAGTTATGCCGGTGCTTCCGGTGGTAATCACGACGTCGACTTGTTCGGCGATCCAGCGACACACCTGAGCACGTACGGCCCATCGGTCGTCACCGCAGATCACCTTATCGACGATCTGGTGACCCGCTTGAGTGAGCTCGCTCGCCAGCAGCGCGCCAGATCGATCGCTCGCTTCATCGCGGCTGTCTGACAGGGTCAGCAGCGCGATGCGTAGAGGGTCGATCGAGGGTCCGGAGGTCACGTTTAGATCGAGAGCGGAACGAAGGGGACATCGCAAGCAACCGACACCGGCTGGTAGACGCAGTCACCGTTGTAGATGTTGATACCCTTCGCAAGCGCTAGGTCCTCACGGGCAGCCTGCTCAAGACCTTTGCCTGCGAGTGCCAGGGCATACTCAAGCGTGGTGTTGGTCAAGGCGACGGTTGAGGTGCGCGGCACGGCGCCGGGCATGTTCGCCACACAGTAATGCACAACATCGCCGACGATGAAGGTCGGGTCGTCGTGGGTCGTAGGCCGGCAGGTGGCGATGCAGCCGCCTTGGTCCACAGCCACATCGACGATGACGCTGCCCTCGGTCATCCGGTTGATGACTTGGTCCTTGCTGACCAGGTGCGGCGCTTTGGCTCCAGGCACTAAGACGGCGCCGATGACGACGTCGGATTGAGCAATTTGTTGATCGATGACCATGGGGCTCGAGTACAGCGTTTGGATCTGTCCGCGAAAGACATCATCCAAGTAGATCATTCGATCCAAGCTGCGCTCAAGGATGGTCACGCGCGCGCCCATGCCCAAGCAGATACGTGCCGCAGCCAAGCCGACGATACCACCGCCGATGACCACTACATTCGCCTGGTTGGTTCCGGGGACGCCGCCCATCAAGAGGCCTTTTCCGCCGCGCTCTTTTTCAAGGCAGCGCGCCGCCGCTTGGGCGCTAAGTCGCCCAGCGACTTCGGACATGGGACGAAGCAAAGGCAGGCTGCGGTCGGTGAGCTCTACGGTCTCGTAAGCGACCGACTGAATGCCCTTTTTCATGAGCTCATGCGTCAGCGGGGTGTCCGCGGCCAGGTGAAGGTAGGTGAACAAGAGTTGACCCGGTTGCATCCGGTGCCACTCCGCCGAGATCGGCTCTTTCACCTTGATCACCATCTCTGAATTCCAGGCTTCATCGGCGGTAGCAACAATCCGTGCACCTGCCGCAATATAGGCCTGATCTTCAAATCCGGCGCCGACGCCAGCACCGGCTTCGACTTTGACTTCGTGTCCAGCTCCGACCAGCGAAGCCACGCCTGCTGGGCTTTGTCCGACACGATATTCACGGACTTTGATCTCTTTGGGGATACCGATTTCCATGATTAAACCTCGCATGTTTTTTTGCGCTTGCGGCCCCGGTGCCTTGAACTGTGGTTATGTTGCAAGCGCAGTTTATCACGATCCTTCTCGCGGCTCACTCCGCGACGCTAGATGCCGATTCGGCTTTAGCTGATGCTGCGCGTGCTCAGGCGACCTTCGGTGCCTTTGCTGCACGCCGCCAACTCGCTCTGCATGGCTTTCACCCCTTCGCACTTGGCCGGGTCAGTGGCCATCTGCAGGCGAAAGCCGAAGGTTTGAGTCATTGCGCGCCGATTCCGAATTCTGAGGATTTATTCTGCGCACGTCTTAGCGCGCGGCTGATCGATCAAAGCCCGGTTCATCTGCGCGTCCAAGCGCTGCCGGGCTTCACCGTACTCTACGCTCATTGGGTTGGGCACGATGGTCGAGTTCGGCAGCTCAAACCGGACATCGCAGGGATTTTTGATCTGCCGTCGAAAGACGACTCGGTCGCTCTAGGGGTCACGGTTCGAGGGCCTTTAGGACCTGAGACCGGGTTGTATCTGCGCTTTCAGCCCAACGACTCGTTGACGGACCCATGCGGTAGCGAAGCCAACCTGGACGATCTGTTGGGCGCCATCAATACGCTGCGGATCGAGCAGGGCAACTCGCCGCTGCGCTCTGCGATGGCACCCAAAGGGTACGCTCATGCTCGCGGGCAGGAGCTCGATCGCCAATTTGGGCACAGCCCGCTTGGCTTGGGGCGCTTGCTTCGAAATCAAGGTTTGCGCCTGCGTCACGCCGCAGAGGTCGTCGCTCAAGACAGCAATTTGTCTGCTATCTGTCGGGGATGGATGCTGAGCCCATCGCATCGAGCCGCGCTGCTCGACGCTCGACGCGACCAGATTGCGTTTGTCCAGCGAGGTGATCGAATCAGCGCTTTGCTTTGGCGCCGCAAACTCTAGGGCGTCGACGCTCCGAATTTCTCGATCATGCGCTCCCGGTGCTGCTCGGCACCTTCTTTGACCGTGTCGAGCGCTAGCGAAAGCGCAACGTCTGGCGGCACTGGTGAGTCCCCCATATTGGCCAGCATCCAGCTCGCCTCAGTCCGCTCAAGGGTGCCGTCTTCCCGCTCGACCGTGACGCCGAGGTAGAAGTTCAGGTCCACTTTGATCCAGTCCCAGTTGAACTGGTTGGGTCCATTGAGCCAGCTTCGCCAGATCACAGCCTCGCCAGAGTCAGTCATGACCCGGCGGACACGAGTGTGGTAGCGAACGGTCGACTCTAAGCCGAGTGGATAGTATTGCTCAGCGACGACGTCGTAATCCAGCGTGTCGCAGGTTTTCTCTAAAAAACACGCTACATTGACTTCGTTTTGTCGGCTGTACGATTTCCACAGGTCAGGCTCGTGGGTTGCCGGGTCATCATTGAGGCTGACGTCCATGCTTTGATCCATCGTGGCGTCAAAGGTCGTAGCGAAGGCAACACCCAACAAGTCGGTCAGGTCATGATCTTTACCGTCGAGCGTCTTGACCACTTCGGCCGACAGGTTGTCGACCATATAACCTTCTTCAACCTCGGCGCGTCGTGTGGCGAGCCAGTTTTGAAGATTAACCACCCCATCGGCGAGCGCATCTGGCTCTTCATCGTCCGCATGTTTGAAGATGAATGAGCACAGCTCATCGAACTGAGTGGGCGCTTCGACGGGCGGCGAACAGCCCATCGAACCGGTCATCAATACGGCGGCTACGATCAGCTTGCTGAGGGCGTATTGGAGTCGAGAGGAAATCGTCATGAGCCTAGTGTGCCCGAAAATGGCCTTGTCAGACCATCCGTTTTCCGAAAAAGAGACCCCGCGCTGAATATGTGGTGGCTGTAGCTCAGTTGGTAGAGCTCCGGGTTGTGATCCTGGCGGTCGTGGGTTCAAGCCCCATCAGTCACCCCAAAGGGCGCATAGCTCAGTTGGTAGAGCATCGGACTCTTAATCCGCTGGTCCAAGGTTCGAATCCTTGTGCGCCTACCACAACGACCCGCCAGCAGGAGCGGGTCGTTGTTTTTTTCTAAGGAGTACGAGTTTGAAGATCGTCAGTTGGAATGTGAACGGCATTCGCGCCGCAGCAAAAAAGGGCTTTCTTGAATGGCTTGAGCAGGTTCAGCCCGATATCCTAATGCTCCAAGAGACCAAGGCTTGGCCCGAGCAACTTGAGGCGAGCCTCCTGCTGGAACACGGCTACAGTTGTGTCTGGGCTCAGGCTGAAAAGAAGGGGTACTCAGGCGTCTCGACCTGGTCGCGTGAACCGGCTGATGCTCAGCAGGTTGGGCTTGGGATCGAACGCTTTGATCGCGAAGGACGAACGGTGGTGACAGACCATGGCCGCCTGCGCGTCTTTAATGGCTATTTTCCCAACGGCCAGCGCGACCATGGTCGAGTGCCTTATAAGCTCGATTATTATGCTGCGATGCTCGACGCCGCCGAGTTGGCTCGAGCTGAGGATCGCTTGGTCTTGGTCAGCGGCGATTGGAATACAGCGCACCGAGCTGTTGATCTGGCTCGCCCCAAAGCGAATCGGAACACGACCGGATTTTTGCCTCAAGAGTGCGCTTGGATGGATCGCTGGTTTGATGCGGGTTATCACGACAGCTTTCGAGCCATGCACCCCGAGACCGTAGACGCTTATTCTTGGTGGAGTTTTCGCAGCGGGGCTCGTGAGCGTAACGTCGGCTGGCGTATCGATTACCACGTGGTGTCTGACGAGTTATTACCGATGGTCACGTCGGCAAGTATCGAAGCGGATACCTTGGGTTCAGACCACTGCCCAGTGACCATCGAACTGGACAAAGGTCGCTTTTGATTCGCTGATGCCGCTATGATCTGATCGGCGAGGTGCGCACTCAGGATGGAGGCGGAGATGAACTGGTGGGTTGTGGCTCTTTGTTGTGTCTGTGTGTTGATCGCCTGCCCAAGCGATCAGGACACTGAGCAGCAATTGGTACCTGCGGACGCTCCGGTTCTCCAGGCTACTCCTCCCAAGCCTGCTGCCGCATTGAAAAAGGTGACCCCTACTAAGGATTCGGTCCCTGCCGCTTCGCCTCGGGAAGCGAGCCCCAAGCCCGTCGAGCCGGCGCCTGTGAAAAGCCGGTCGCACAAACAGTGTGTCGAGCTTTGTATCATGGTGATGGACCAAGCTGGTCAGGTCACCGATGAGTGCTCGAAGGAGTGCCAAGCGAATGATCAAGCTTATTCAAAGAGCGATCTGGTAAGTGACGACGAAAACGCAGGCTTAGTGGTTCGCCAGGGTTGCATGACCGAATGTCTTAGCCCAGCAGATCCGCCGGCCACCGCCGAGTGTCGTCAGAGTTGCTGTGACCAGAGCTGCCGATTGCGGGCAGAGTACAACGGGGGTGGTTATGGATCCGACTGCCCATCGATGTGCCGTGACTTTCTCAAGCGAACGAAGAAGCGGTGACCGACTAAATCGAGAGGGTGGTTAGTGGCGTGAGCCGAGCTCATGACGATTTGATTGAAGTCACCGATTGGGATCGCCAAACTGAGCGGCGTGCGCTTCTAATTTATGATGGAGCATGCGGATTTTGTCGGCGCTGCGCGACCTATGCTCAAACCCTCATCGGCGAGGACCGATTGGCGGTAGCAGCCGGTGGCGTCGTGGGGCATCGCTTCGATGAGTTGAGCGACGAGGACCTAGAAGCCTCGGTCTGGTCAACGGACGAACACGGTGCGTTGCGCAGTGGCGCCGCAGCCGTATTTTCAGTCCTGGCGATGGCGCCAGGTTATGGCTTGTTTTGGGCACTTTATCGTTGGCTTCCGGGGTTTGCTGCGCTGACCGAGTTTGGTTACCGGCTGGTGGCGAGGCATCGTCATCACGCGTCGGGCGCAGCCACCTTACTCTTTGGTCAGCGGCTCTTGCCGTCCTCGTATCAGATCAGCGCGACGGTCGTTCTTCGTCTGCTTGGCTTAGTCTACGTCTTCGCCTTTGGTTCGCTCGCTGTTCAGCTGCCCGGCTTGGTTGGCGAGCAGGGCATTATGCCGCTGCAGGACTACCTGTCCCGAG
>Ga0315321_10004496_pt1 | contig 10732 bp, 4 predicted proteins | sample M180m21515metaG_FD_203464 | JGI IMG/M metagenome (GOLD analysis project Ga0315321, IMG submission 203464) | Ammonia-oxidizing marine archaeal communities from Monterey Bay, California, United States - M1 80m 21515 | ecosystem: Environmental > Aquatic > Marine > Intertidal zone | place: USA... | reverse complement strand
GGAGATTTAAGGGCTGCATCGACGTTCGCCCAATAGGCGTTTGCGCCGACGTTCGCAGTTGGGTCCGTGGCGTCTGTATCTAGAGTCCAATACGCATTGGTTGCGGTGGGTGCCTTGATGGCTGCGTCGACATTCGTCCAATAGGCATTGTTTGCCAGAGTCGTCGCGTCGCTCACTTCGGTCCAATACGTGTTGGTCGCCGTGGGTTTCGTTACGGCGGTAGTTTCATCTGTCACCATCGAACCTACGACGTTCCCCAAAGTAGTTTGACCGCTGTCAGTCCAGTTCGCGGAGTTTGAGTCTGGGTCGGTGGTTAGGTTTCCCCCACTGGCATTTTGAAAGAACTTGCCACTTACGCTTCCCTTGACCCATGCTCCGTTGGCAGCGGGATTTCCACCGTTGATCGCATTGCTTACGCCGGCGTAAGTTGAACCTCCGCTTATTTTATAATAATTCCCGGAATCCTCGATGAGGGTTCCCGATGCATAGCTTGATCCAGCCCCAAAGGAAGCGGTTGCCCCTAAGTTCGATTGAGCGGCGTAAACTTTCCCCTGAGTCGTATTGAGCACCCTGTCGGTATTTGCGATATTGCCTAAGTTCAAGGCGGATATACCCCCACCCGAAGTGTAGGTTGCCTCGGCAAGCGATTGCTGAGCTTGCCAAAAGGATCCGCCCCCTGCCACGACTTCGTTGGAGTAGTTGGTGGATGTCGAGTGATTCTGAATTGCCTGTAGACTGGCAGAGGCTGAAAAGACCTTGCCGTTGGCGGTATCGAGTACTCTATCGTTTGCGCTCAACGGCACGACTTGTCCAGTTGTCAGCCCACCGGCTCCAAAGGTTTGGCTGGCAATGGTTTGCTGCGCCTCCCAGAATGATCCGCCGACGGCTACGACTTGATTGCTGTAGTTGGACGTCGCTGCGTGGTTCTGAATTGCCTGGAGGCTTGCTGACGCAGAAAAAACTTTGCCGTTGACGATGTCGAGCACCCTGTCATTAGTACTCATCGGCACTACTTGGGCGGTGGTCAACCCGCCTGCCCCAAAAGTTTGACCTGCAGTGTTAAGTTTTGCCTTCCAATAACTGCCACCACTGACAAGCACGTCGTTCGCCGAATGGTTTGCCGTCGTCGCGTGCGCGGCAAAAGCCCCGAGGTTGCCGAGAGCCTTGTATATTCGACCATTGGCGCCGCCGTTTGAAGTGAGTTGCCGATAATCGTTCGTATTGATGCCGCTTACGGTAGTGCTCTCCGTATAGGCTGAGATGTTGGCCCAAGCTGCCTTGGCCTTATAGAAGTGAGTCGATGCTCCCGCCCCGGACTTAGCGAATTTCTGAGCCATTGTGCCGGCTGTGTCGTAGATCGTATTTTCGGCTTTGTCGGCAATAAGGTTTAGGTCTTGCTGGGCTTGATAGAACTTATTGTGTCCGGTATGAAATACGAATTTATTCGTAGCAGTCGCAGTGCCTCCAGCGTTGTTGACGCTACCCCCGTTGGCAAAATCCGTTACTGCAGTCCAATTGGCATGAGCCTCGTAGAAGTTGGTGGCGCCCGTGGCCGTGTGCACGTATTTTGAATTCGCTACGGCGGGGTCGTAATTTGTCGCGATGGAATGAGTCGTGACGTTTGCCCAGTCTGCATGAGCCTCATAGAAATTGTTGTCGTCTGCTTGCACGAATTCACCCGCCGTCCAATTGGCGGGATGCGCAGTAGACGTATTTGGCAAAGCAGTCACGTTGTTCCAGGCTGCATTCGCCCGGAAAAATTTCGTATTTACGTCATTGTCAGCCGTATTTCCGACAACTAGGTCGTTTCCTGAGTAATTCACTTGCCCTGCTGATCCGGGATGCTCGAGAAAGCCGTTGTTGAAGCCGAAGTGAGTGGTTGGTGCTCCGCCCGCAGTGTTTGCCTCATATATTCGGCCTTTAACGAACATATGATTGGGGCGAAATTCATTCGTTACTGCGGCGGTGGTCCATCCTCCGGCATTTGCGTTCTTGCTTGTGACTATGGCCTGTCCGATATTTCCAAAATCCTCGTTCGCGGTAAGGTTGGGAAGCGTCCTGTCCTGAACTGCCCGAAAATAAGAACCATCGGCTGCTTTGACGATGTCTCCGGCCTTGTAGGCGTTGCTAATTCCCGTTGAGGCAGCAGTGCTTGCCGTAGGCTGATGGTATTGGCCTAGTGCCCCAGTATCTACTGAGCTGGAGAAAGTAGCCTGCCCCGTCGATGCCCCTACTCGGTCATTGGCCAAATCCTTCTTCAATTGCCAAAAGTCGTGAGGCAATACCGAATGGCTGACTGTTGTGTTGAGAGCGTCGTCTGTTTTCGTCCAAGCGGTGGAGGGGAAGTTTTGAAGAGCTTCGTAAAGGTATCCGTGACGATAAACGACGTCGTTGGCAGAATACTCCTTGGTCGCATCGTAGAAATCGTGGAAGCCCTTGCGCTTGTAAAGAACTTCTTTCCCCGTGGGTATGCCATTTGCCGTGTAGAGTCTGTCATCATTGGCGAGCAGCACCTCTTCGGGATCGTCCTGCCTCAACCAAGCCGCTTTCTCCGGGTTGGCTAGGCTTGAGGACGTACCGCTCCAAATGGAAATGCCGGACGTCCCCTCATAGTCGGCGTCCCGAGTCAAGGAAACTTGATCAAGTAAGCGAAGCACCTTAAGAAAATTGCTTGAATCCGTGGGAGAACCCAATATTGGAGTGTCGACGAAATTCGGGTCATTGACCACCTCGCCACCGTCGACTATCATCTTGTCGTTGATGGAGTCGTATTCGAGAGTTACGGATGTTTGATCGCCTTCCGGATCGGACGCTATTCGATCCATCAACTCCTGCAGAGTTTCATCGAGACTTGTGATTTCGTATGTTCTGCTTGAGACCGTAAAAGTCCCTTTGGTTATTGCAGTCTGCAGGGGCAGGTCCTTGAGGGCAGTGTTCAGACCTGTGGCCAAACTCCCGAGGGATTTCCCCAGACCCTGAGGCTTCCGACGAATGGAACTCATCAACGTGGAGGACCCGAGCAAGGATACTTCGATCTTGTAGGACCCCGTCATGGCTCCTGACTTGATGTTGGCTGACATGAACTTGGCGGCATCCTCGTCAAGACTGCCTTTCCGGGCTTCAAATAGCTCATCGTTCTGCAATGCTGTCGCAGCCCCCTTGAGGGTGTCCAGTTGGCCTTTCAAAAGGCCCAGTTCGGACATTTTCTCATCATTCTGTTGCTTCTCTAGTTGCAACCGTTTTTTCGGAATTGCCTCAAGCTCAATAAGTTGCTCGACGACTGGTTGCCAGTCAAAGCCGGAAGCTAAACCTGATAGTGCTAGTTCAGAACCCATTGGAAATATTCAAGGAGGAAGTGATAAGCAAAGAAACAGAGATTTGAGTGACGACTAAGTAATTCATGTGTGCGCCGTCACGTGAAGCAATGTTTATGCCAGTGAGGCGAAATACCCTTTGGGGAGTATATAAAATGGAAGAGTATTCAGATCTCGCCCAAGCGAAAAGCTACTAACCAAAGGCCGAAGAGCAATTAAACTTAGTTCGATTGAAGAATCTCTTTTTTTTCAAGCTCAAGTCGTAAATGTTTATCCAATAGGACCAGGAACCAGTGAGCCCCTTCAGCTAGAGCCCAGTAGTACTCTTTGTTCCTGCAGATACTGGACCATGTCTCATTGGAGCCGGATATATGCCTTATCCTGTTCTTGTAATTGACTAGTTCGCTTTTAGTTCTACCTTCGAAAAGTATACTCCAGTCCAATTCCCTTGAGTCCACAAGTGCGTTTACTTCGTTTGCCAACTCTAGGATTTTCTTGAGCTTTGGATTATTGGAATAATTCAATTCGGCATATTTTGCCGGAAGCGATTCGATTTCAAGCGCAGATGAAAGAGACTTTTTAAAGACTGATTCGACATACTTTCGGGTTTCAGCGAAAATATCATTTAAATCGACCTCTACTCTTTGGGTTTGTTCAACAAAAAGATCATTCAATAATTCTTCGAAACGCGATGAATCACCGCCACTAATCCATTCAGTGGCCTGCTCGAAAGTTTGGTACGGCGCCCCTTTTACAAATGCACCGAACTCTGCAAGATTGCGGTACTCAACTTGCGGATTCTGAGCGATAAACTCTTCGAATGTCTTGAGGTAGACGAATAATCTCCCCTCCACCGCGACCTTTTCAAGAGTGTTTCCCGGTAAGTTCTGCACTCTGTCGGTGGATGCATAATGAGCACCGGAATCACCGTATGCGGAATCCTCCACATAGTATTTGCCATCTTGGCGAATCGCCATGTCTTGACCAATAAAAAGAACTTTTCGGCAACCGAGTACGCGAGAGATATCCAGCACGCATGAAGATACCGTGCCTTTTTCTAGAATTTGAGTGCCGGGTTTGAACCCGGCTCTTTGCTTTAGGGCGGCGACTATAGGGTTCAAAGTGTTCCATGTGATGACCCTACCTGCAAATCGTTTGATTATTTCCGGGAATGCGCTGAATGGAGCAGCCATAGGCACGCCGTCAAGAGAAACGTCCTGAAAACCTTGCAGAGTCGGAGGCATTGGGTCTGCAGTAACTACTAAATGTGGACGAATTCCGCTATTGATTAGTTTTCTGTAGGGGCTATTGCTGCAAACTATTATTGCTTTGTCCCTTACGGATTTAAGAAAGTCTATCGAGTCGTCGAGTGATGGACCTGCCCCGATCAAGATAAAAGGAACATCGGCGAAGCGATTTGCCAGTTGGCCTATGTCGGGTGAATTGGCTAGAATGCCGAGGTTCTTAAGCGTGTTTTCCTGTATGTTTATCGCAGTACGGACATTAACCTCGATAAGGGGTCTGATGACAAGATACTGACGCATCATCTCGTTGCGCATCCGATCGTAGTAGCTTTCATCCAATGAATACAGAGGAGAAAACACTACCGTATCTACATCGCGCGCTCCATTGATGGCAACGGTCTCTATGTCGCGAAAGAAATCGTCGTCTGGTTCACCTGCTCCTAAGAAGAATCGTTCATTCGCTAGAAGGGAAGACACGTCGATGAGCGAAAGCGTTTCTCGGAGCAGACCAGGGTCCTTTTCAGCTGCGAATACATTGGTGCCAACGGGTGTGTCGTCCAGAAACTTGATCAGATGAGAGCCATCGCCGAATCCGCTGATCCCGTAGAGTGAGTCGGGAGCAAGCACGAGGCTCGAAAGCCATCTCTCTATTAGCTTGTCGGGATTCTTTTCTCCATAGGCGGGGAACTCATGTTCCCCTCTGCGAATAAAAAGCTTTGGCCCTTTTTCTGTTTTTTTGTAGAAGCAGTCTCCCGAAGTACGATCCCCTGCAAGAGTAAGACGATGGTGAACCAATGGGAATCGCCCGCGTAGGACGGCCTCGTTTCTAGGTAGAATCGGCGCCATGCTCATGATGGATTCTTTATGTGTTGCTCGAGTTCGACCACCGCTTCTTCCGCAAGAAACCTTCTGCTGCGTTCGAACATGGGGACAAACCGAAGCGCGATTTCGTTCGATAGTCCCGATACGTCGCCTGATTCAAAGCATGAAAGAACTTGCTCCAAGCAATCGGCCTGTTCTGAAGCGAACTGCTCCAGACCGATCGACCATTCCGGAGAATAAGTCTTCGCATACGGGGTGAGATTGTCGAAAAGATCGGCAAAAGGTTTTATTTTTCCTATGAATTCGTCCATCCGCCGAAAAACATCCGACCACCCTATGGTGAGAATGTTCTTGGAGTAAGAGCCTAGGTCGTCGCCAATGTTGCCCATCTTGTCCAGGAATTCTTTTATTACCTGCAGGGTGAGTTCCCGATGGGTTAGGCTAGAGGCGTCGATTCGTTGAAATGTCGGGGGCGGTTGTTCGCCTGATAATAGATTTACGCCATCGGAGACAAATCCTGTAACTGCCCTGCCCTGCTCGCTGAGCGCACTCATGAGCAACTCGTATATTTCAGCGGGTGCTTCGGGCAGGTCACCTTCGAAAACGACTTTTTCTCCATCAACGAAAACTTCTCTCATCTTGTTTTATTACACCTGGAGCATGGGTCGATGACAATGGTAAAACTAAGTATCAGCGTCATGAGATACTAGTAACAAAGAGAATCCCAAGGAATACACGAATCTCTTTCTGACCGAATAGTTCACTAGAGAAATAAAAAAATCATTTTTTTTCTAAAGTTCTGTCGAAGGCATCCGATTTTACTAAGCGTCGAAGACAAGGAGGTCGACGGCAAGGGAACCAAAACCCTTATCAAAAATTCTGGAAAAAACAGGCGACAAGGATGTTGCCGATGAGAAAGTCAAGGAGGACTAAATATGTCTATTGTTATAAATTCTAATATGACGGCGTCGCATTCGGCGCTCAACATGTCTCGTGCTAATGATCTTCTGAAGAAGAGCATGATGCGATTATCCAGTGGGAAGCGAATCATTTCGCCCGCTGACGACGCCGGCGGGTTAGCCGTTGGAATGAAGTTGCAAAGCCAGCTCAGGCGAACCGCAGCCACCAAGCAAAACATTCAAAACGGAGTTTCATTTCTGCAAATGCAGGATGGCGCGTTGAAGGTATCGGGAGAAATCCTGGATCGCATGGCGGAGCTAAAGAGCTTCTTCAACGATGTTTCCAAAAATGCCTTGGATCGGGAAACCTACAATCATGAGTTCAAGGAATTGCAGGCTCAGCTAGTAGAACTTCAGTCATCCAAGTTCAATGGGGTAAGCCTTTTCGCAAAGACTGAACCTGACAACAACCCGATGAAGATCGTCACGACTGAGGATGGTCTCACCGGCAAGGTGGAGCTTAACCGCACCGGCTTTTTCGAAAACCTGAAGTCGAAGTACGGAGCCGACGGCGAGCTGAATTCCGGTTCACACGGCGAATACCGCCAACTGGTAGGTGACTTCACGGTAGATGGCGGCATACTGGACAGCAGCCCCGGGAAGACTTCCCGTGACTACGCTAACGGCGACATCGTCTACATGAAAGGCGTATCCCTTTCCGACTCCGGCTACTTCATGGCCTTGGGAGATCTGAAAGCAGGCACTACGATAACCGATACGGCCAAGGGTACTTCGAACTGGATTCGAATCGCCGACAAGACCGGATCGGGTTTTGCCGAAGCGTTCCCGGGCGCAGCAGATTACGATTCAACGACGACAAAGTACAACTCCAAGGGTGAGCGTGTCGCTTACCTTAAGGGCGATGTCGTTCGCGTCCCCGCTCACTGGGCGACGCCGGGCAGTTACATCTTCCTGGAAGCTCAAGCAGACGTACCCCAAGGCATCGCCTTGGAAAAGGTGTTCAACGACAATCACGTCGGCGACAGCAAGTTCTTCAATTACGTCGGGCAAGATCGCTCCAACGGAGCCATCACGGGTGACAAGCCCACCACCGAGTACGTTCGCGCCAATTCCAACTTGGCCGAGCCATCGGTTTACACTCCTGGAGCAGCAGGGTTGAAGTCCCTCATGGCCTTCAATTCCACTTCGAACCACACCCCGGGCTATGTTAAGGTCGGTAACGACGTTTACGTGGCCAACAACGATTGGGGCGTAAAGACTTGGACGGGCGGAGTCAGCTTCAACGAAGGCGAATTAATCTTCGACGAAAACCCCGGGACTGCCGGCGAGCACGTCAAAGAGATTTCCTCAAGAGTGAAGGGCATCTACACTGGAGCCGGCGCCAATACGGACGACTACGTTCTCCATCAAGGAAACTGGTTTCAGGCTTCCGGAACGGTTGCCAAGAGCACGGTGCCCGTGGATCCCGCTTCGGTAAGTAAATCGGTTGGCACAAATGCAACGGACACCGCTTTTGTCGCCGGGGACAAGATACTAGTCGGCGCTGACGTCTATACTGCTCCAAGCACGGTTCGCGGTAATTTTGACGCAACGGATGTCCAGTTGGGCTCTTATGTTCTCGATGGAGGAACTTGGCACCAGATTAGCGCCACGAAAGCTGCTATACCCCTCATCAACACTGCTGCATGGTCTGATGGCACTGCTTATATATCTGGTACAAACGACATCATTGAGTACAATGGGACCTACTACAAAGCTGCCGCGGACATCCCAGCTGGATCTGGACTCGGTGCGCCTGACGTAGCCGGATCAGGTTGGTCAGTCGTTACTAATGCAGCCGACTTAGGCGCTGCAACTGCCGGCTGGGCTAACGTAGGTAGTTTAACTGCCGCTTCTTGGGCAAAGAGCCCATGGGACATAGAGGCTAACCCGGAAGACCAAGCCGACTTCGCCACGAACGTCACCGCCGAGTACTCGGACGTCACCAATACTTCGCATTGGTCCAAGACGCACTTCGGAAAGCTTAGCGGACAAACCGTCAGCGCCAGCTACACCCGTGGAGATAATATCTCTCACCAAGGCAAGCACTACGTCTACGTCTCGCATCTCGACTCCAACGATCCGTCCTACGTCAGCCCGACGGACGATGGTTACACTGAGTTCGACGATCTCCTGAGGCTCGGCGCAGTGAGGGAACTCCCCATGTACGTCGATAGCATAGGCGGAGGTGGTGGAGCATCACTTCCCGGAGGTGTCTTCTACAGAGCCAATCAGTCATTGGACTACGTGGATCGCTTGCCCAACACAGGTACGGTTCGCACCAACACCATCGCTCGTCGCACGGATTCTCCGTTGCCTCCCGGAGACGAAATATACAACTCCCAGGACGATCAGTTCTACGGTGGATTGAATGCCGGCAATGACGGCATCTTTGGCACCATGGACGACTTCTACGCAACGACGAGCGATCCTTCCATCGCCATGGCGGGAAGCCATGTCGACGCGGATGCAGACAATAACAAAGATCTACTGGACTCTGCCAACCAGTTGCAGCACTTCAGCGTGGCCGATTTCGTCGACTACATTCAGTCGCTGGCAAACTTCAGAGCCGTTAACGGCGGCACGATGTCTCGTCTGGGTTATGCGGAAGACATGCTAGAGGAGAACCAAATAAACCTCGAGGCAGCCACATCTCGCATCATGGATGCCGACATGGCCGCCGAGTCGACCAAGTTGGCTCGTCAGAACGTGCTCGTCCAGGCAAGCGCCTCGATGGTCACTCAAGCGAACCAAATGGCCAACATCGTCCTCAGCCTACTCCAATAATCGGAGTACCTCTGAAAGACCGGTTAGCTATAAAAGTTAGAGGATTTAAAAAGATGAAAGGGAAATCCAAATGAAGCGAATCCAGCGATTCACGCATTCGGAGAAACCATCCCCGCCCGCGTTCCCAGTGAACGAGGGCGGGGAGGTTCCCCTTCATTCGCGACGACATTCCATTTCGCCGTCAATGAGCGATTTACCCATCGAGCAAGTTTCCCTTTCGACTTCTTCCCGCGCACCTCGCCCAATTACCCCAAACCTTTTCCCCTACCACATTCTGCAAAATCACATACGACGCCAATCGACGACGTAATCAATCATCCAGCACCATCACCATACGGCAAATGCCCATCCGACTACATACCGTACAACTACCTCTGCGTAATTTCGCCAGATTCGACGTCAGGGGCAGCGAATCTCTCAGGGAGAACCATCGATTGTCCCTCGAGCAGTTTACCGAGTCATCACGTATGTACTCCTCTGGATTTACCGGGCACTATTTTCCATATGCCTCACTACTCTCCGACCCTACCCTGTTATTTACAATCACTTCCAACTGAAATCACTTCATGCCAATTCAAGCTTCACGGTTCGCCTCCATACGGACGAAACCGAAAGTAGAGAAAGTAGTAACACATATGTCTGCAATTTCACATAGGAAATCATTCCTTTCTTCATTACCCGACACTTCGGGGAACCTTGTCGATTGCCATTCGACGAACCAATCAGCGACTGGAGCACCGGTTGCTTCTTCGCCTTCCGGCAAATCCGGCAGTGAGGGGAAGCGGCTCGTCGACCAACTGGCATTCGCTAATCGAGAAGCCGCGCGAACCGCCCCTTCGAATCGCACTGATTTATTTCCCGCAACCTTTAACCCCCAGGCATCTATTAGGATCGCATGTAAGCCAAGGGGCGAACTGATTCGATCGCAACTCGCCAAATCGTTAAGTCATGCCCTGGCCAATCTTTCATGAGTCTGACTAGAAAGTCGATGAACTGCCCACTGTTACGGCAATCGTGAACTAGGTCATTAAGCCCAATTTAGCGTCACCTCAAAATAAATTTATTATTTAGTTAAGAAAAAGTTAAAGATTACTTAACAATGTCCGACTATATATTCCATATCAACTATTTAGAATGAAGCTTATTAACACTAATGAGATCTTGTCGCCTTTGATATTGATTTCTCACCACCAGCGCCGACTAGGTCGCTTCACCGATGGGGAACGAATCAGCTCCCCCGACGCGAAGTCCCGACTTACAATGCCACGACTAGGTCTTTCACGCTTTGCACTCGCACAGACATGAAGGCAATGACGCCCACGATGAAAGATAAGGATGGATGACCACTTGCCATTCGATGAACAACTGATCCGTTCTCATTCAGTTAAGAAATTTTAAAATTAAACTAATTTATATTACTAAACAATTAATGCTCAATATACTTATGAGTTATTATAAACGCATGTACTATTTACTCGAAAAGCTTCGAAATCACCTCGACCGCACCCCTTCGTTGCAGTCGAAATCTTTGATTTTTGAGCAAGGAGGAGTGTCCGGGTGAGTGTGTCTTTAATAAGCACTGATTCCGCTCCGCTTGCAAGTCGCG
>Ga0315321_10004482_pt1 | contig 10742 bp, 9 predicted proteins | sample M180m21515metaG_FD_203464 | JGI IMG/M metagenome (GOLD analysis project Ga0315321, IMG submission 203464) | Ammonia-oxidizing marine archaeal communities from Monterey Bay, California, United States - M1 80m 21515 | ecosystem: Environmental > Aquatic > Marine > Intertidal zone | place: USA... | reverse complement strand
ATCGCACTCGCGCGGGCCAGCGCCTACAAAGTCCCGTTGCTCGGGACGATGCTGCACAGTTGGGGGGTCATCCCCGTCGACCAATCCGGGAGTGGTCGTGGCTTGAAAACTTTCTTCACCCGCCTGCGTTCCGGCGATGCGGTGATGATGTATCCCGAGGGCACCCGCTCGTACACCGGTCAAATCCAAGCCCCGCAGCCGGGCGTGGGCCTTATCATCCTTAAGAGCGATGCGCCGGTCGTTCCCGTCAAATTGTTCGGCTCGTACGAAGCCTTCAACCGGCATCATTGGTTTCCGCGCCCCTATCGGGTGGAAATAAAGTTTGGCGAACCGCTCGACTTCCGCGACCTTCGGGCCAAGGCAAACGAAACCAAAGACAAAGAACAGCTCAAAAAATTATATCACGAAGCCGCCACCGATTTGTTGCACGCCATTGCGACAATCGAGCCGGGGCCGGATAAAACTTAATTTTAGGAAAACAATTATGAACATAACTATTCATTCTGGAAACTGGGAGGAACTTGACGTCGACGCGCTGGCTGTGCCGATGACCAAGGGCAGTACTGTGGACGCCGCGCTCGATGTGCGCCTCGGCGGCTTGCCAAGCGAACTCATCGACAGCGGCGAATTCACCGGCAAAGCCGGCGCGTGCACGCTCATCCATCGCGTGCCGGAAAGCGCTGTGAAGCGTGTGTTTTTGATTGGTCTCGGTGAAGCGCCGATGGCGCGTCATTGGTTTGCCGCCGCCGGCCAAGCTGTGCGCGCCGCAGCCAAGGCCAAGTGCCGGTCGGTGGCGCTGCTGCTGCCGCACGATGCCTGCGCGCGTTTGGCTGCTGAGGGCGCGGGCTTTGGCCAGCATCGGCCGAGCGGTTATACGGAACAAAAACCGTGGCCGGTCGAGGAAGTGGTTTTGCTGACCACCGGCGACCAAGCCATCGCCGATGCCGGACGTATCACCGCCGAGTGCGTGAACCTAGCGCGCGAGTTGGTGGAAATCCCGGCCAACGATTTGGGTCCGGAAGAATTTGCAATGCGCGCTGCGCGCGAAGGCGAAGCCGCAGGATTGGAAGTGGAAGTGCTGGAGGAAGCCGCCCTGCGCGAACTGGGCGCGGGTGCGTTGCTCGCCGTGGGCCAAGGCTCCGTGCGACCGCCGCGAATGGTGCGGCTGAGTTGGATTCCGGAGGACCCCATCAACGACGATCATTTATTTTTGGTTGGCAAAGGCATTACCTTCGACACCGGCGGCCTGTCGCTCAAGCCCGCTAACTCGATGGAAAAAATGAAATACGATATGGGCGGCGCGGCTACGATGCTCGGCGCCATCACTGCCATCGGTCGTTTGCAGCCGCGGGTGCGTGTTTCCTGTCTGCTCGTGATGGCGGAAAATATGCCCAGCGGCACCGCCACGCGCCCCGGCGATATCATCACCGCGATGAATGGGAAAACCATCGAGGTTATCAATACCGACGCCGAAGGCCGCCTCGTGCTCGCCGATGCGCTCACGTACGCCAATCGTCTCGGTGCCACGCACATCATCAACGCTGCTACGCTCACCGGTGCAGTGAGTGTCGCGCTTGGTAGTGTGCGCGTCGCGTTGCTCGGCAACCACAAGGCGCTCGGCGATGGCATTGCGATGCGCGGACGCGAATGCGGTGAACGCTTTTGGCCGTTGCCGATGGACCCCGATTATCTGGAGCCAATGCGTGGCGATATGAGCGACCTGCGCAATGCCGGTGCCGATCGCAAGGCCGGCACAATCACCGCCGCCAAGTTTTTGGAACAATTCGTCGAAGGCACCCCGTGGGCGCACTTGGATATCGCGGGCACGGCGTGGTTCGACAAAGTCCAACCCAACGCCGGCAAAGGCGCCAGCGGTATCGCCGTACGCACGCTCGTGCGGTTGGCAGAGGGGTGGGGGAGCTAAAATGGTTCAGCTTGTCCTCATCGCTTTGCTTGTGTCGTTAAGCATTGGCTGCACGGCCGTGCGTGAAACTCAGCCGGTTCGTACGGCGACGGAGCAGTTTATTTTGAGCCACGCGGTGATCGATGCCGCGTGGCAAATTGAGGCCGATGCTGTGGCAGGCAAAAAAGTGATGCTCGATTTGTCGATGTTGAAAACCGTGGACGTCGAGTTCGCCCATGGCGAATTGCGTGACCGCCTGTTGCAACTCGGTGCGGATCTCGTGGCCGAATCCGCCGATGCCGAGATCATCATCGAGGCGCGTTCCTCCGGAGTGGGCATCGACAAATCCGAAACCATGCTTGGCATCCCCGCCATTCCCATTCCTGTTCCCGGCGTGGGCACTTTTAGCACTCCCGAACTGCCCGTGTTCAAGCGCGACCTTCAGCACGGGCGTGCCGGTATTTCTATCACCGGCTTCGAGCGTGCCACCGGTAAGCATGTGCTTTCCATTGGTCCCGTTTATGGCAACGCCATACGAGACAACATCTCCGTCCTCGGCCTTCCCCTCTACCGTGGCCGAAAAAATTTACCGAAGTGACCCGATTGCGGGGCGCTAATAATTGTGCTATATTAAGACATGAGGCGTTTTGCAATCCCGACTTTGGGTGTGCTTCTTTTTTCCCTGTATGCCCTTTTGATTTCTGGCTGTTCTAAAAAAGAGGCTAAGCCAGCCGCCAATCCGCGCCTTGAAAAATCCGGCCAACTGCTCGCTGCCGAGCCCATTGTGCCGGTGGCAAAGGATTCTTCTGAAACCGTGGTGGCGGAAGGCGAAGAGATTGAAGCAGCCAATGATCCTGCACCCGATCCCGCGCCGGTTCTTTCCCCTGCTGAGATGGCCGAACTGGTTCGTCTCGCCAAGGCCGGCAATCCCCATGCGCAGGTGAATCTAGGAAATGTTTTTTTCGAGGGCCGCGGCGCGGATGTCAACAAGGCTGCTGCTGAATATTGGTGGAACCTCGCCGCGCGCCAGCGGCACCCGGTGGCGGTTGAGAATCTCAAGATGCTGCACGCTAAGCCCGAAGAGGGCGTGAGCTTTTTCGGTACCGTTAGCCGTGGTAACAAGTTTGTGTTCATCATCGATAAATCCGGCAGCATGTCAGGCAACCGTCTGGCCGCTGCAAAGAAGGAACTGTGCAGCACGCTGAAAGGGTTAAAACCCACCGACAAGTTTATGATATATTTTTTCAGTGACGCCGCCCAGGCGATGCCCGCGCGCGCGATGTTGGCAGGCACACCAAAAAACATCCAATGGGCGACCGATTGGGTGCGTGGGCGCAGTGTGGCCGGCGGAACCAATCCCACGCAGGCTCTGAGTTGGTGTTTTAATTTGCGGCCCGACACCGTGTGGTTGCTCACCGACGGCCAGTTTGCCGATGGCCCCGCACTCGATGCCATTGCCGCTGGCAACCGCCAACTCAAGGCTCGCATTAACACTCTCGCCTTTCACGACAAAGGCGGAGCGGACATTCTCCAACGCATCGCGCGCGAGAATGACGGCACCTATCGCTTTGTAAAACCATAGCCGCGCTTGCCCGCCACCGCGCGCGCGGTTATCCTTGGGAATGGACTGTGCTTACGATCTCGCCGCGACTTATGCGGAAAACTTTCAGCGCGGGCCGCGGCTTTCATCGCCACCCAATGTTTCCGTTACTCCCGGAAACGAACGGGTCGAGTTTCTCGGCATTCCAGTGAACAGCCGCATCGGGATTGCCGCCGGTTTATTGCTCAACGCGAAATGGACCGAAAGCTACGCCGCCTGCGGGTGGGATTTGTTGACATACAAAACTGTGCGCTCATCCGCGCGCGCTTGTTATCCGCCGCCCAATTGGGCTTTTGTGAATGCCGATGCCGGTGAAGGGCCGGTTTACGCAACCGACGACTTACCGGATGATCCGGCGGATATTAGCTCGGCGGTGTGTTTTGGGATGCCGTCGATGTCTCCAGAATTTTGGCGGGAAGATATCGCGCGCGCAAAGACGGTTTTACACGATGGGCAACTCTTAATTGTATCCGTGGTGGCAAGCCCTGAGGCCGGATGGAGTGCCGAGCAAGTGGCTGATGACTACGCACAATGTGCTGCATGGGCTGCTGAGGCCGGCGCGGATGTCATCGAGGCCAACTACTCCTGCCCGAATGTCTGTTCCGCCGAAGGGCAGGTGTATTGCGATGCGAGCTTTAGTGAGATGGTTACGCAAACCATTCGTAGTGCGATTGGTGTCACGCCGTTGTTGCTTAAGATTGGGGTGTTTTCTGATTCAGAAAAACAACGCGCATTTTTGCAGGCGGTGGCCGATAACGCTTCGGGCATCACATTGGTGAACGGTATTGCGCGCGAAGTAAGGCATGCTGACGGGCAACCGGTGTTCGGTGATGATTATGTAAAGGCGGGCGTGATGGGCCGCATCATCCACGAGCCATGCGTGGCGGCGGTACGCGAGGCGCGCGCGGTGATTGACTCAGAAAAGCTCCCGCTCGCATTGGCTGCCGTGGGCGGGGTTTCCAGTGCAGCGGACTTTGAAGACTTTATTACGGCTGGTGCAGAAGTTGTTATGTGTGGCAGTTCACCGATGTATTTGCCGGACTTGGCAGTTGAAATAAAGCGCAGTTCCTAACAGGGGCAAGGTTCTCCCTGTCTTATTGATTTTCAGTGGACATTGATGGATGATCGTTAGACATTGCCGCATGCGCCAATTTATTTCCATGATTCCGGGTTTGATTTTTGCACTGGGGCTTGCCGGTTGCTGCACCGCCATACCGACGGGCATGACCGGTGGAATTCCGGTGATCGATACCCACATTCATTTGTATGACACCACGCGTGCCGGTGGGGTGCCCTGGCCAAAGCCATCAGATCAGGTGCTTTACCGGCCGGTGTTGCCAAAGCATTATGATAAAGTCACCAAGGCCAATGGCGTTACGGCCACGGTGATTGTGGAAGCGAGTGATCGGGTGGAGGATAACCAGTGGATTCTTGATCTGGTGGCCCATAATCCCAAGCACTACGTGGGAGTGGTGGGGAACCTTCCGGTGGGCACACTGGAATTTGCCAAGCATCTGGAGCGGTTTGCCAAGGATAAGCGGTATGTGGGGATTCGGCTGCGCAGTTTTCCTGAGGGAGTGAGTGGGTTTAATGATGCGGTTTGGCGGGATTTAAAACTGCTTTCAGACAAAGGACTCACGCTCGATGTATTGATGTCTGATTTCGATTTGGATGACATTGTCCTGATTGCAAAACGTCTGCCGAAACTGAAGATTTTGATTAACCACCTGACGGGGTTGATTATTAATGGAGTGCCGGCTGAAGCAGCGTGGACAAAGAAGGTGCAGGCGGCGGCAAAATATCCGAATGTATCCTGCAAGGTTTCAGGTATCTTCCAGCGCAGTAACCGCAGTCCGGCCCCCAAAAAGGTCAGTTTCTATGCCCCGATTTTTGAAGTGGTCTATAAAGCTTTTGGGCAGGATCGAATTATTTATGGCAGCAACTGGCCAGTGACTGATCGGGGCGGGAAATATGGTGAGCAACTAGCAATCATCCACGAATATTTTTCAGCCAAGGGAAAGGGTGTGGCTGAAAAGCTCTTTTGGAAGAATGCAGCGAAATTTTACGGGGTGAAGATTCGCTAATGGAGTAGTTACTCCTTCTTCTGAATCAACTTCGGGTTCTTTTTGATCATCTCCTTGGAGAGTGCATTTGCCTTGGCAATTTGTTCGGCGGTCATTGGGGTTGTACCCCCTGCCAACCCTTTGCGGATTCCGTCTTTCAAAAACTTAGCTCCAAAGTTCCCGTTTTCAAAAGCAATATTGGCCCAAGCCCAAGCAGTCACCGGGTCTTGCTTAACAATATCACCCATATAAAAATAACCTGCAAGGGTTGCCTGCGCCATGTCATTTCCGCCATCGGCTGCTTTGCGATGCCATTTTACTGATTCCTTGCCGTCTTTTGGTGCATTCATACCAAGGTAATACATATCCCCGAGTTTTTTTGCCGCATCCGCATCCCCTTTCTCCGCCTGTGCTATTAACAATTTAGTGCTCTCTGACAGTGGTTTCTCTTCTTCGGCGTCGGTGTCGGTGGGCTCAGTTTGTGGATCGGATTTTGTAGAAGTAGTGGGTGAAGGAGTCTTTGCATTACTTTGCGGTTTCCCCTCTTCCTTTTTTCCGCACCCTACAAGACACAACCCCAAAGCCAACAACATCATCATCAAAGTCTTCATGACTTCAGATTAGTCAAAACGGCAACGTTTATCAAGCCCTCCCGCAATTGGCCTTGCCAGTGAGGTGAAGTAGGCTCATCCTCCGGTTGTTCCACTTTTTATTATGAATATGAATCGACGTTCTTTTCTACAAACCACACTCACCACTGCAGCCGTAGCGGGTGCAACTTGGTTTGATGTGCCTCAAATCCTCGCCAAGGAAGCCAAGCTCTCCAAGGCAAGCCAAGCTTCCCTCAAGAAATACGGGGGTTTCCCTATGGGTATCCAGAGCTATTCACTGCGGGCCTTCGGTATTGATGGCAAGGAAGGGGCTCTACAAAAGATTGATGATTTGGGGCTGCATTGGGTTGAGTTTTTCGGGCGGCATTACCCGATTACGCCGGATAAGGCGAAGATCGCTGAGATGAATGCCAAGCTGGCCAAGCACGACATGAGCGTGAGCTCCCATGGAGTGAATGCCTTTGGCAAAAACCATGAGGCCAATGAGAAGATCTTCCAGTTCGCCAAGCTGGCCGGTATCCCGAATATCAGCGCGAACCCTAAGCCTGATAGTTTTGAAAGCCTTGATAAGCTGGTTAAAAAATATGATATCCGCATCGCCATCCATAATCACGGTCCGGATGCCTTATATGATAAGATAGGGGATGGGCTAAAGGCGGTTAAAGGACATGACAAGCGTATCGGTTTCTGCGCAGACCTCGGTCATTACATTCGTAGTGGGGAAGACCCGGTAGAAGTGATTAACAAGCTGGGCGAGCGCTTGTACGGGGTTCACCTGAAGGATTTCGCTGAGCAGAAGAAGAAGACGCACGGGGTTATCCTAGGTAAGGGGCATCTGGATGTGACCGGTGTATTCAAGGCGCTGAAGAAGGTTGGTTTCCCAGCCAATGGTGCATTGAGCCTTGAGTATGAGGAAAATGCAGCTAATCCGATTCCTGATATACAGGAATGCCTTGCAGTGGCTGCCGAGGGCGCACAGAAGGCGCTTAAAGGTTAGGTGTAGTATTCACACGATCTCAATCGGGCGATGCCTTGAAACATCGCCCGTTTTTTTGTAAGGTAACGCAAGTCTGCATGTTGCAGTTTTCCGATAACCCGTACCGCTACTTTCCGCCCAAGCCCAACCGCCTCATTGCATGGCTGGGCGAACAGTGGAATGGCCGCTGTCATTTGCCAGGGACGAGGCATCTCATTTCCAAAGTGGAAGTGGAAAACGCCGGGCCGTTGCTGGATGTCCATAGCCAACACGGGGCACGCGTGCTGTTGTTGCCCAATCACTCCACACACAGTGATCCACAAATCATGGTGGAGACGTGTCGGCAAATCGGGTTGTGGTCATTTTTTATGGCGGCGTATGATGTGTTTGAGCGTGACGCAAAAGTGGCGTGGGTAATGCAGCGCATGGGGGCTTTTTCCGTAGATCGCGATGGCAGCGACCGGCAGAGCTTAAAGGAGGCTGTGCGTTCGGTGATCGATGGACGTTATGCGCTCACGATTTTTCCGGAGGGCAATGTGTATTTCATGAATGACCGCGTGACGCCGTTTCTAGATGGGCCGGCATACATTGCCATGAAGGCGCAACAGGAGCTGAAGGAGTCAGGCCGTATTTTCGCCGTTCCGGTTTCCATTAAGGTTTCGCACGTGACCGATGCGCGGCCGAGCTTACGGGAAATACTTACGGAGATGGCGGCGGCGTTGGAATTGGAAATCGATCCTGCCGGCGACATCGTGGCTAATGTGCACCGCGTGGGTATCGCAATGGTGCGGCGGAATTTAACGATGCGTGGATTCCTGCCGCCCAACCCGAATTATGACGATTTGCCGGCACTGTTGCGCGCCTCCACGGAACTCATCATTGGAAAGCTCGAAAATAAAATTGGTATCGAACCTAAAGCAGGAGCAGAGTTGATGGACCGCATTCGCAGCGCGCGGCGGGAAATTCACAAGGTGCGAACCAGCCCCGCACGCGAGATCGACCACGCCGTGGCGGCCACGTGGGCGGATGAGGCGATTTTGGCTTTTCGGATTCTTAGTTACGCGGGCAATTACCTCAGCGAAAAGCCGAGCCTTGATCGGGTGGGTGAGACAATTGAAAAAATGCGCGAGGATTTATATTCGCGTGATTTCCCGCCTTATACGGAACGCATTGCTCGCGTACGATTGGGTGAACCAATTGATGTTTCCGAGCAACTCGCCGCTGCCGCCAAGCCGCGCGAAGCAATGGCTAGCCTCACGGATCAATTCGAACAGGGTGTGCAAAGCGGGTTAGACGAACTCAACGCCACCAATATCCATCCGGGCGCAGAGCTGTTTTGAAATCATCGATTCCATCAATGATCACTCCCGCCGAATCAATTATCCATTTCCCCGCCGCTTGCGTTAACGTGCCGCCGCGATGAGCGAAGCAACGCCCAAACACAAGCTGGCCAACAAAGGGTTTTTGTCCTTGGTGGTCACGCAATTCCTTGGTGCGGGTAATGATTATCTCCTCAAGCAAGTGCTCACCTTTGGCTTGGCGGCGGCGGGAATTTGGAACAGCACACTGGGCGATGGCGGCCAAAGCTATGTGGCGGCGGTGTTGGCGCTGCCATTTTTACTGTTTTCCGCCGTGGCGGGGCAGTTGTGTGATCGGTACAGCAAACAACTTGTCGCCGTGCGCGTGAAGCAGGCGGAATTCCTCATCGTGATGGCCGCCTTTGCAGGCTTCTATTTTAACAACGTTTATCTGTGCCTGTTGGCGATGTTTTTATTGGGAACGCAAAGCGCGTTCTTTGGCCCGGCCAAGTACGGGGTGATTCCGGAGCTGGTGGATACTTCAAAAATCAGCATGGCCAATGGTATCATCAACATGCTGACCAACGTGGCCGTGATCGCGGCGACGTTGGTGGCGGGGGCCATTTACGAAGCCTATCGCGGCCCGGAAGGGGCTGTGGCACCGGCAGGGTTAATTTGGTTGCCGGGCGTAGCACTCTTGGGCGTGGCTATCGTGGGGCTGTTCGCCGCACTGGCAATGCCCAAGCTCAAGGCCAGCGCCGAGAATCTGAAAGTGAAGTGGGAGTTTTTTGCTCCGCATCTGCGTACTATTCGTCGCATGCGTGAAAGTGATTCGCCCATCTTCACGGTGTGCCTGCTCAAGGCGGGGTTTGGGATGTTGGCGTTTATGTTCCTTTTGATTCTGGCGGATTATACCGTGGTACTGGGTTTGCCGGAAACGAAAGTGGGCGTGTACCTTTTGGGCACCATAGGCGTGGCGATCGGAGTGGGCAGTATTTCGGCGGGATTGATTTCGCGCAATGGGATTCAGCCGCGACTGATTCCGGCGGGCGCGATCGGCTTGGTGGTGGCCAGCCTGTTGCTAGCTTGGGCGCCCTCGAGTTACATGGTGATCCATCGCGCCGACACCGCAATGGGGGAGAAGGGGTTGGACGGATTACCCAATGGAATCACGGTGAGTCATTATTTGGATCGTGCGGAGGATCGGCTTGCGGAGTTGCGACCGGACTTGAAATTTAAGCGCGAGGGCATTTCGCTGGGCGATCGATTGAAGCGGGTGGAAAACGGTGAAGTGGGGGCGATGGTGATTTCGTCGGCGTACCTTGATACGTTTGATAACAAAAAGAAGGTGGCGCGCAAAATCGATGATCAAAAGAAAACCGTCGGCTACTATGAATTGGAGCGCGATGGCAAGCCTACGGGCCTCGTGGCTACTGCGGTGGAGGCGCGCAAGGCGGATATTTGGCGGGTGGTGGGGTATCTCTTTATCGTGGGTGTGTGCGCTGGGTTGTACGTGATTCCGCTGCAGGCGCTGATCCAAAAACTTTCACCGACCGATTCGCGCGGGCAATACATTGGCGCTTCCAACGCCATCGACGCAGTGTTGGAAATCTTCGGCACGGGGTTGTTTTTCCTGATGCGCCAACTGGGCGTGGGGTCGCAGGAAATTTTCTTCTCCACCGCCGCCATCGCGCTCCTTACCGTGGGGCTGTTCTACTGGCGCATCCGCGCACACATTCACAAGCCGGAGTGGAACTAGGGCTTGGCGGGCGCGGAAAGTTTCATCTCTCGATTTTCCTGCCTGCCAAAGCCTTTAAGAATCAGGCGGTCGGCATACACTTCCATCACACTGTAAGAATTCTTCTCTGTGTCCACCATTCCCTTCAGGCTAAGATAATGAATGCCGTTTTTCTCTCCATAATTACCGGCGTGGTTGTGGCCGTTGAGGTAGGCCGCCACGCAGGGATATTTGGCGAGCAGTTCGGTGATGGCGCTGTGGTTCCAAAGGTTGTGAACATTGGCTGGATGCACGGGGAAATGGCAGAAGAGCATGACACGTTCCTTTGCTTTCGTGGCTGCTTTTAATTTGGATTCGATCCAGACAAGCTGCTTGTCGCCCACGCCGCCGTTCCAGGTGGGGGTGCCGGCCTTGAGGCGGCGGTGGAAGGCGGTGGCCGCTTTGGTGCGCGGATCATTTTTCGGATAGGCGTATAGGCTGACATCGTTCCCGTCCAAAACAATGAAACGCCAACCTTTGTGAGCAAAATCGTAGTAGCGGTTTTTCAGACCGA
>Ga0315321_10004480_pt1 | contig 10745 bp, 9 predicted proteins | sample M180m21515metaG_FD_203464 | JGI IMG/M metagenome (GOLD analysis project Ga0315321, IMG submission 203464) | Ammonia-oxidizing marine archaeal communities from Monterey Bay, California, United States - M1 80m 21515 | ecosystem: Environmental > Aquatic > Marine > Intertidal zone | place: USA... | reverse complement strand
AGATATTGAAATTAAAGTAAAAAAAATAATAGGAGAATTTTATGTCAATGACTTTAAGCCACATTTTCATGTCTCAAGATTTCCTTTAAGAATTCATGCAGATACAGGAAAAAATCCAAATGATATCATATTTAAAAACATTGTTATTCCTCTTAAAATTAATTCAAAAAATAACTCTCCAGTACACTCTATTGTTTTTAAGAATAAATGGTTCAATCAATCAGCTCTATTTACAACAAAATCTGACCAAGACTACGATTATATCATAAAAGATATTGATGGAAATTTTCAAGATATTATCGATATTAGAGATTTTCTTAAAGTTCTGAATGATACTGTAGATGGGGAAAAAATTAATTACAAGGGTGGAAACTATATAAAAGATAATAAATTTTTTAATTACATTATGTCTCTTTCTAAAGGTAAGAGATATAATTTAAGAACAAACAAACATATTCAAAATGATAATAAATTTGATAAAAAATTATATGATCAATATATGTCACATCAACCCTATGAAGATTTAAAAGGCATGGAAGTAGAAAAAATATTTAATTGGAAACCAGGGAAATTATTTACGTGGGATCGAGTTCAAATTCATTCATCTGATAATTTTTTAAAAGAAAACAATCTTGAGAGTAAAACATTTATTGCTTTTTTTACCTCGAAAAACAAAATTGTATAATTGAAAAAAGTACTGTTAGCTATACCAACGTATAATGAACATGGAAATGTCAATAGAATTTATCACTTAATTAGAAAGTATAATAAAAAAATAAAAATTCTATTTGTAGATGATAATTCTAATGATGGGACCATTTTTCAATTAAGAGAATTATGTCGATCTGATAATAAAGTTTCAATGATGGTTAGACAAAAAAAACTTGGAATAGGATCTGCGCACAAATTTATATTTAAAATTGCCTATAAAATGAAAATTAATTATTTGATTACTATGGATGCAGATTTAAGTCATAATCCTAACTTAATTAATAAAATGCTTAAATTAATTATGTATTTTGATTTAGTTCAAACAAATCGATTTCTAGATAAAAAATCACTAAATAATTGGCCATTTTACAGAGTTCTATTAACAAAATTGAGATATTATTTATTGTATTTAATGCTTAATATCAAAACTGACTCTTCCGGAGCATATAGATGCTATAATTTGAAGAATATTAAACTTTCAACACTTCTTAAAGCTAAAAATAACAGTTACTCTTTTTTCTGGGAAAGCACTTATATTTTTACAAGGAATAAATTTAAGATTAAAGAATTAAGTATGGTCCAAAATTTTAGAACAAAAGGAAGTTCAAAATTATCAATATCAGATTGGCTATTTGGTTTGATATATCTTTTTTATATTTTTTTTAAAAAGATATTTAATTTATAATTTTTTTAGGTAGAAAAAAAAAATTCTGTATATAATTTTGATCAAAAAAATTCTTATTTTTTAAAAGCAATTTTTGTTTTGATTGAAATTTATTCATATCATTATAGGTACATTTATTAAGCTTTAGATTTTTTCTATTTAGGTAATAAGATAAGTAATTTAATTTACTCATTAATTTAAAAACTTTTTTGTAATCTTTTTTTTTATCATTTAATATTTCAATCATTAAAATTGGTCTATTTTTTTTTAAAACATTTGTAGCTTTCTTTAAAACTTGTAGTTCATGACCCTCAACATCAATTTTAATAAAGTCTATTTTTTTAATTCTATTTTTTCTGACAAAAGAATCTAGTGTAATTGTTTTTACTTTTTGAGAAACCAAGCCATTATATTTGTTTAATTTAAAATTTTCATTATTCGTATTTTGTAAAAGAGATGACATTCCAGTATTTTTTTTATGATTAATCTTAGGAATATATAACTTTGATATTTTTTCTTTATCTGAGATAGCAAGATTATAAATTTTCAAATTTTTTTGATTCATTACATCTTTCAGATAATTAAAGTTTTCTTTTTCTGGCTCAAAAGCATAAACTTGTTTAGAGAGTTTTGTAAGAAGTCTTGCATAAGAACCATGACAGCAACCAATATCAAAACATATAAAGTTTTTCTTAATTAAAGATTTAAGAACTAAGATTTCTATTTCAAATTTATTAAATTTTATAAGATATAAATATCTAAGAAAATGGATAATACTATGATTTAATTTTATTAAAAAATTTTTTAATTTCATTAATTAATCTAATTCAAATTCTTTAGTATAATCTTTTTTTAATAATTGATTTTGTTCATTTTTATCTAAGTAGCAGTTTCCGATTATTAGTCTGTCTAATTCTGTTCCCATAAAACAATTAAATGCATCTAAGGGTGAGTTTACAATTGGTTCACCCCTTACATTAAATGATGTATTTACTAAAATAGGACAACCAGTTTTTTCATAGAACGCTTTTAATAATTTATAATATTTTGGGTTTGTATTTTTTTGTACGGTTTGTATTCTTGAAGTGTAATCAACATGGGTTATTGCCGGAATTTCTGATCTTTTTACATTTAACTTTTCTATTCCGAATAGTTTTTCTTCTTTTTTTGTCATATTAATTTTTTTGTTAGAATTTATTTTTGCTACAATTAGCATATAAGGACTAACAGTATTTAAATCAAACCACTCAGAAGCATGCTCTTCTAAAACAGAGGGTGCAAATGGTCTAAAACTCTCTCGATATTTTACTTTTAAATTTAAGTTTTTTTGCATTTCAGATGATCTAGGATCACCTAAAATTGATCTACCACCCAATGCTCTCGGTCCAAATTCCATTCTACCTTGAAACCAGCCTATAGCCATTTTATTTGATATGTCATTGACAGTTTGCTGGATTAATTCATCTTCATCTAATACCTTAAAAATTGCACCAGCGTCTTTTAAAAATTTTTCAATTTCATCCTGATTATATTCTGGACCCAAATATGATCCACACATGCTATCTTTGGTGTTAACTTTTCTTTGTTTTTGTAAACCAATATGCCACAGTGCTAAAGCAGCACCCAATGAACCACCTGCATCACCTGCTGCTGGCTGTACCCATATATTATTAAAAATATTTTTTTTTTGCAATATTCCATTTGCAACACAATTAAGAGCAACACCACCAGCAAGACACAAATTCCCAATATCAAATTCCTTTTTTAATGAGGTAGTTATTTTTAACATTACATCTTCCGTCACTTTTTGAATTGACGCTGCAATATCCATGTGAAATTGAGTTAATCTATCTATCTTTGGGTTTCTTGGTTTTTCTCCAAATAAATTATGAAATTTTTTATTAGTCATTGTTGTTCCAGTGGCATAGTTAAAAAAACTTTGATCTAAATTGAATGATCCATCATCTTTTATATCAATTAAGTTTTTAATAATCTTTTCTTCATAAATAGGATTTCCGTATGGAGCTAATCCCATTAATTTATATTCACCACTATTTACTTTAAATCCCGTATAATAAGTAAATGCTGAATAAAGTAGACCTAGTGAGTGTGGAAAATTTATTTCTTTTACAACACGAAGATTATTTTCCTTACCAATTGCAACAGTGGTAGTAGCCCACTCTCCCACACCATCTGCAGTTAATACAATTGCTTCTTTAAAAGGTGAGGGAAAAAAAGCACTAGCTGCATGGCTTAAATGGTGTTCACAAAATTTGATTTGATTAATTTTGACTTTTTTATCTATTTTTTTAAGATTAAGAAAAATTATTTTTTTTTGAAATAATTTTTCTTTTATCCAAACAGGAAAGGATAAAATAAATGACATTAAGCCTTTTGGAAAAAAAGATATATATGTTTCTAATAGCCTTTCAAATTTTATTAAAGGTTTTTCATAAAATATAATATCATCAAGGTCAGATAAATTAACTTTACAATAGTCAAGACAAAATTTTATGGAATGAAATGGAAAACTAGAGTCATGTTTTATTCTTGTAAACCTTTCTTCTTGAGCACAAGCAATAATCTTTCCATCTTTTATTATAGAAGCTGCACTATCATGGTAAAAACAGGAGATGCCTAATATATATCTCAATTAAAAAATAGTATAAATAAATGGGGCAAAAACAGTTCCCTGTGTAAGAAATATTAAACCACCAAAAATTAAAAAAATTATTACCATTGGTAATAGCCAGTACTTTTTTCTAGTTTTAAAATATTTTGTAAGTTCTATTAGAAAGTCCATTTAAAATTGAGTATTAAAATTTTGATAATGATTTTCTTTTCTTTTAATCCAATAAGAATTTATTTTAACTTGTTTTGTCTTATAAATTAATTTTATTCTAAATACATCCAAAATAATCCTAGTTGGTCCAACAACTAAAAAATATAACAAAAAACAAATTACTGGATTTATGATTTTGCCTAATACCAGACCAAATTTAATCCACAATTTATTGGGGAATCTGTAAACATTAGGAGTCACTAATGATAAAAATAAAGTAATAATTGAGATTAAAATTAGATTAGATAATTTTAAGCCATAAAGATACAATCCTGTAAATAACAAAATTACTGAAAGTAAAAGTCCAAAACTGCGATTAGTTGATAGTTTTTTTTTCATAAAAGATACTAAATTACATAAGTAGTATGTCATAAGTTAGTATTTTTATAGTAAAAAAATCAATTGATAATTTTCTATATTTGAGGTGGGCATATAATTGAATGTAAATTAAAATTGATATAATTAAAAATAATCTTTTTTATATTTAAACAAAATTTGACAAACAAATGATAAACATTTTAGTTATTTCACATAATCAAAAGGGATGGACTTATGAAACACTTTTCAATGAACACCAATTGTTAAGAAATAAAGGTAGTTGTAAATACTTTTTTTGGGGTCCAGGGTATGATTTGGAAACCAATGATGTTTTGGAAATAATAGAAAAATATAAAATAAAAAAAATCTTTTTTGATATTATTTATATTTGCCAGTCTCAACAAGATCTAATTGGAAAATATAAATTTGATCATCTACCAAAAAATTTTTATAAAAAGAAATTTAATTATTTTCCTATAAATCTTCATAAGGTCAATATCCCCAAAGTACTCTTGGTAGGAGATTTTTGGATTATAAATAAATATGAGTGGGAATATATCTTTAAAAAATTTGATATAAAATATGCTTTATCAATTGTTTTAAATCACTATGCACCACCGAAGATCAATAAAAAATTTTTATCAGAATTTACAAAAAAAAATGTTAAATTTTTTCCGTATGTTAGAACAATTCCAGAATATCCAAAAATAAAAAAGAATAAAAAAAAATATGATTTTGTTAGTTTGGGTGAGAAAGAAATAAAATTTTATCCGAATAGATTATTTTTTGAAAATATACTTAAAAAAAATTATTCTAATGAAGATAATAAAATTATAACCGCAGGTCATCCAGGTTATAAATACAATAATAATGACAAAAAAAAATATTTTGGCACAAGGTATCTAAAACTTTTATCTCAATCTCATTTTATGATAACGGATACTACAGATATTAATATTCCTTTAATAAAACATCTTGAGTGCATGTATTATGGTTGTGTAATGATATGCGATAAAATTTATTATGAAAAAAAAAATAAATTAAAAAATGGATACAATTATATTCAAATACATAGGAAAAATGTTGATAGAACAATAAAATATTTAAAAAAAAATAAAAATAATATGATTAAGATAAGAAAAAATGCATTTAAAACATATCAAGACTATTATTCAAATAAAATATTTGTAAAAAGAGTCGAAAGCTATTTTAAATTAATTGCAAATGATCATAATAAAAAAATATACAATTTTGATATTATAGATAAATTTACATTAAAATTTAAGATATTAATGTTAAACATAATTAAGATAATAAAAAAAATTTTTTATAAATTACTAGGTATAAAAAAATTTGTATATTAAGAATAATATGAAAAAAAAATTAGATCACGAATACATTGTTACAGGCAGTGACCCATATATTGATAATAGAGGCGAAATTAATAATTTTAAACTTAATGAAAAAATTAATTTAATTGCAACAATTACATCTAAAAAGGGCACAATGAGGTCAAATCATTATCATCCTGTTCAACAACAAAAATGCCTTTTAATTAAAGGTCAATATGTAAGTGTTTATAAAGACTTATTAAACAAAAACTCAAAAAAAATAACTCATGTTGTTAAACCAGGTGATTTAATTATGACACAACCCAACGTTGCTCATACTATGGTTTTTACAAAAGATAGTATTTTTTTGAATTTAGTAAATGGTGAACGTGAACATAAGAATTATGGCAAAACTCATACTATTCCGTACCAACTTGTTGATGATAATGAAAAAAAATATCTTGTAGATAATTATAAATTTAATTGCAGAGTCTGTAATGAGAGTAGTTTATTTAGATTTGTCTCATTAGGCTTTCAACCTCATCCAAATAATCTATTAAAATCAAAAAATAAAGATAAGTTTTTTTATCCATTAGAAATTAATATTTGTAACAATTGTTATAATGCTCAATTATCCACAACATCAAATTACAAAAAAATTTATACTAATTATATTTATAAATCATCAATTAGTAAAAAATTTATAAGCCATTTTAATGAAGCAGCATTAAATTATATTAATTTTTTCAAATTAAAAAAAAATACAAGTTTAATAATTGATGTAGGTAGTAACGATGGTATTGGATTGTTGCCTTTTAAAAAATTAGGTTTTAAAAATATCATAGGATTTGAGCCCTCAAAAAAACTTTCTAAAGAGAGTAAAAAATTAGGCATTAAAACAAATAATGTTTTTTTTAACTTAAAGAATTCATTAAAGTTAAAAAATAAAGCTGATTTAATTCTTGCATCAAATGTTTTTGCTCATAATGATAATTTAAATGAATTATTTTTAGCAATGAAAAACTCAATTAAAAAAAAAGGATCAATTATTATTGAAGTGCAATATTTTCTTAAAACAATAAAAGATTATTCATTTGATAATATTTATCATGAACATACAAATTATTGGACATTAACATCATTAAACAGATTTATGTCTAATCATAATTGTAAAATATTTAATGTTGAAATAATAAACACACACGGTGGCTCCTTAAGAGTTTATATATCAAAAAATTTAAGAGTTAATATTAATAAAACTGTAAAAAATCTTTTAAAAGAAGAAAATAAATTTAAAGTTACTAGTAAAGATAGTTATACAAATTACCAAAAAAATTTAGATAAAAAGAAAGATAATGTTATTAAAAATATTAATTGGTTAAAAAAAAAATATAAGAAATTATACGGTTATGCTGCATCTGCTAAGGCTACTGTTTCTATGAATTTCTTTGGGTTAAATAGTAATTATATCACTAATATGGTAGATGATAATTCTTTAAAAACAGGAAAATATATACCTGGCACTGGTGTCAAAATTATATCAAAACATAAATTGAAAAAACAAAAATGTGTTATTGTATTTGCATGGAATATGTTTGATGAAATTAAAAATGATAACTTAGATAAATTTCAAATTTTTATAAATATCAGAGATCTTTATAATATGAATTTTATAAAAAAATTTAAAAACAAACTCCTATAAAGAGCTATTCTAAAATTTTTTGAAGTGTATTAAAAATTCTTTTTATTTCCCTTTCTTTTATGCCAACATAGAAAGGTAGAGAAAGTATTTTATTTGAAAGCTTTTCAGTTATTGGCAATGATTTTTTTTTATATTTAAGATATTTAAATGCTTTTTGTAGGTGAATTGGGATTTTATAATGTATTTGGGTAGAAATTTTAAACTTTTCTAATTTTTTTTTTATTAAATCACGGTTTTCAATGATTATTGGATATAAATGATAAACATTTTTGTAGCCTTTTTTATTTTCTATTCTTTTAATATTTAATTTATCACAATAAAAATCATATTTTTTAGCAATCTTAATTCTTTCATTGGTATCATTATTTAAGTTTTTTAGTTTTTCATATAAAAATGCAGATTGAATTTCATCCATTCTGGAATTAATCCCTATTGTTTCATGATTAGGATTTTTAAAATTTATTGAACCATAGTTAGAAAATTTTTTACATAAATTAAATAATTTTTTATTATTTGTGATAATTGCACCTCCATCTCCTAAGGCACCTAAATTTTTACTTGGATAAAAACTTAATATTGATATGTCACCAAAAGTTCCAACAAGTTTTTTTTTGTAAGAAGCTAAATGTGACTGCGCCAAATCCTCAATAACCTTAATTTTATATTTTTTACAAATCTTAAGTATTTTATCCATATTATTTGGAAATCCATAAAGATGCGTGATTACACATGCTTTTGTTTTTTTAGTAATTTTTTTTTTAAATTCACTAATATCCATTTGAAAGTTATTTTCATTAACATCAACAAAGACTGGCTTTGCATTATTTAATGCTATTGCATAAGCAGAACTAATCCAAGTATTTGAAGTCACAATTATTTCATCATTTTTTTTAAAATTTAAAGATTTAATTGCTACTATTAATGCATCAGTGCCAGAATTTACACTTAAAGCATATCTACATTTGAAGTTTTTGCATAAAGCTTTTTCAAATTTAATATTATTAGATCCTTTTATAAAAGCTGAATTATCAATACTTTGATTAACAATCTTTAAAAATTTTTTTTTATATTTACTATTTAGTCTATTCAAATTTACGAAAGGTATTTTGCTGCTAGTCATTTAGAAGTGTATCTCTTGTACTTTTGATTAGTGATGAAGGTTTCATAATATTATTTTTATACATAATTTTTTTGATAATTATAGGTCCATCAGCACATAAGCACTCAATTGAACCATTTTTATGTATTTTGGTTACTCTTCCTGGTATGATTCCCTCAAATTTCATTTTAATTTCTCTTGCATCAAGAATTATAATTTTTTTTTCTTTTAAAAAACAATATGCACCTAATTTTTTATTAGATAATCCTTTTATAAGATTAATTATTTTTGTTCTTCTATCAAAAAAGTTGATCATTCCATCTTCTGGGTTTCTGCTACAATTCCAAGTCTCATTCTTTTTTAAATTTTTTTTTAATTTTATTTTATTATTTAAATATTTATTTAAAATTTTTGGTAAATATAATTTGAGGTATAAATTGATTTTGTTTTGCATGCTTGAATAATTATCAATCGATTTTATTTCAAACTTTATTTGCTTAATAATCATGCCAGCATCTAAATTCGAATTAATTTCATGAACTGTTACGTAGATATTTTTTCTTCCCAAAATTAAAGCCCAGTTTATGCTTGCCCTACCTTTTTGTTTAGGGAGTTTTCCATGATGAATATTAATAAATTTTGAAAGACTTAATGTTTTTTTATCTAATATTTTATTAAAAGTTGAAACTATTACTAAATCTGGTTGTATATTTTTAATAAAATTATAAATTTTTATTTTATTATCACTAGAAAGAATTTTTACTTTATTATTTATTTTTTTTTCATTTATATCAGTTGAGTAAATAGAGTTGGCGTTTGGTAGAATTATTCCTTTTACTTCAAATTCTTTTTTTTCTAAAAAACTTTCAAATGCAAACTTACCCATAAATCCATAGGCGAAAATTACTATTTTCTTTTTTATTATCACGTATCTTTTATTATTTTATTAAATTGCAAGACTCTTTTAATTCCTTCCTCAACAGATACTTTAGGGTAATAATTTAAATTTTTAATAGCTAAATTAATATTAGGGCATCTACGTCTTGGTTCATCGGCAGGATAATGATCTGGGTAGGAGATCAGTGAAAATTTATTTTTTTTATTTAAAATTTTATCAAAACTTTTTACCAAACTATTCATGCTAATTTCATTTTTTGGATTTCCTATATTGTAAATTAGATCTTTATTTTTTCTTAATATTACTTTTAAAAATCCAGTTATTGCATCTGTAATATAGCAAAAAGTTCTTGTTTGTTTTCCATCACCATGAATTAGTATTTTTTTATTTGAGTTTATTTTTTTAATTATATTTGGAATAATTCGATAATCATTTTTATCCATTAATGGACCAAATACGTTAAATGGTCTAATAATTTTTACATCACAATTATAGTATTTATTATATATGTAACAAAGAGTTTCTCCTACTCTTTTGCCTTCATCGTAACAAGATCTTGGTCCAAATGAATTTACATTTCCATAATAACTCTCTTTAGTAGGCAAGTTTTTTTTATCAGGATTTCCATAAATTTCACTAGAACTAAAAAAAACAAACTTACACCTATCATTTTTTGCTTTAGTTATTAAATTCAAAACACCACTATAACACACTGATAAAGTTTCTAAGGGAAATTTTTTATAAATAAATGGGCTTGCTATCCCAGCTAAAAAAATAATTATATCATATTTCTTTTTAAATTTAAATTTTGATACATCAGCTTTAAAAAATTTAATTTTCTTTTTATTATTTATTTTTTGTTTATTTAAAATTGATGAAGAAATATAATTATCATAACAGTCAACAGTAAAGTTAATTTTTTTATCAGTGATAATTTGATCAAAAATTTTTACAAAATATTTACCTAAAAAACCATTATGACCTAAAAGTAAAATTTTTTTATTTCTAATTAATCTAGTTTCTTGTTTTAAGTTTTCTACTATTTCTAGGATATCGTTTTGATTATAAAATGTTTTCATAAGTGCCTTAAAATGGACTTTTTAGATTATTTTTATTCATTTGCAAATTTATTTTTCAAGGAATAAAAAAAATAACCTGAGTTAATTATGTGCAAAAAAGT
>Ga0315321_10004478_pt1 | contig 10750 bp, 6 predicted proteins | sample M180m21515metaG_FD_203464 | JGI IMG/M metagenome (GOLD analysis project Ga0315321, IMG submission 203464) | Ammonia-oxidizing marine archaeal communities from Monterey Bay, California, United States - M1 80m 21515 | ecosystem: Environmental > Aquatic > Marine > Intertidal zone | place: USA... | reverse complement strand
GGGCTTGCACGGCCTGTGTCTCCAGCTCAGAAAAGGCGTGCTCGCCGGGGTGGTACTCGGTCGCGCTCCAGAGGTGACCGTAGTTGCGGTTGAGGTCGACGTCGCGGGCATTGTGGCGGGTGTGGTCCGCGACGCCATCTGGGTTGACGTGGGGCACGACCCAGACCTCGTTGTCCGTGAAAAAGTCTTCAAACAAGCTGTCTTCGGAAAGCCAACCCTCGGTGAGTGCCGCAGCGGTCTCGATGGCCAGTGTGGCGGAGATGGGCTCATCGCCGTGGTGAGCGCCGAGGACTCTGAGTCGGGTGCGGGGCTGCTCCGACGTGCCCATGCGAAGTGCCACGATAGGTCGGCCGCGCGCACTCCTGCCGATGTCTACGCGCTCCACCAGCTCCGGTGCCGCCTCTACAAGATGGTCCATGGCAGCGACCATCGCTTCGGGGCTGCGGTAGCCCTCCGGCGTGGGGGGCGGTGCAATGGCGACGACCGCAACGCCCAGCTCGGCCAGCCAGACCTCGCCAGAAGGGTCAACGGTGAGACGGCGGGTGCGTCCGCGTCCTCCCTCTGCAAAGCCGACTCCTGGATGACGCAATGCCGTGATGGGCATGCCTTCTGGAAGCACAACGACCACCTCTGCCGAATGGGCAGAAGTGGTCAGGAGAGTCAGTGCCAGCAGGACGGTGTGCACGCCAACGTCGTAGCCGCGTGGAGGGCCAGCACCCAGCCGGCCCCCATGGCATGTTGGGACTACAGCTCGGCGTCGGCTACTTCGAGATTGTCATCGGACTCGGCGGGAGCCTCAGGCAGTGCGCCATCCAGCTGGATGAGCAGAGCGTCACGCTGGGCTTCGAAGGCGCGTCGCTCCGCTGCGGGGACGGACTCCCCGCCTTTGGGAAGAGGCACGGTCAGCGGGTTGACGTACTTTCCGTTGACCCAGAACTGGTAGTGGAGGTGGGGACCCGTCGCGAGGCCGGTGCTGCCGACGTATCCGATGGTGTCGCCCTGGCGGATCCGCTGACCTTTGCGCACCGACACCCGCGACAGGTGGCTGTAGGAGGTCTCGTAAGGCCCCTCGTGGTCGAGCTTGACATAGCGACCGTGGCCGCCGTTGGGACCCGACCAAGTGACCACGCCATCGCCGACCGCGTGGATTGGGGTGCCGGTGGGGGCTCCGAAGTCGACGCCGTTGTGGGGGCGCCGCTTCTTGAGAACCGGGTGGTAGCGGTTCTTGTTGAAGCCTGACGTGACTCGGCTGAAGCGCAGGGGAGACCGCAGGAAGGGACGCTTCCGGGACTTGCCCGAGGCGTCGTAGTAGCGGGTACGGCCATCCTTGGTGGTGAAGCGAATGGCGACGTACTCATCGCCTTTGTTGGTGAAGCGCACGGCGAGCGGGGCGCCGAGGCGCTGGACCTCATCCTCGACCAGAAGCTCGTCGACGACCATTCGGGCGGTGGCGCCAGCGCGAACTTCGGTGTTGAAGTCGATGTCGAAGCGGTAGACCTCGGCCAGCGAGACGATGTCGGCAGGACGGAGCCCGGCTGCGGTCGCGGCTCCCCAGAGAGTGCGCTCAACGGTGAACTCGCGGATGGTCGGCCGGCGCTCGTACTCGATCTGGTCGACTCGCGCAGTCCACAGGCCCTCGGCGTTTTCGATCACGAGAGTGCGGTCAGCGTCGAGCTTGTAGGACACCGCGTCGGCCACATCGGAATCCGGCGCGTAGCGGAAGCGGAGCTCCTTCCCGGCCCGGATACGGGTGAGGTCGTAGTGCTCTCGCGCCACATCGACGATGGTACGAGTGGGCAAGCCGTGGTCGGGCAGAATTTTCCCGAGGACTTCGCCCCGCGAGATTGTGTGCTTGAGCCACTCAGGTTCGGCCGGCGCAGGCGGTGCCTGGGGGGCTGCGGAGTCTTCCGCCGGAGCAGCATCCGCGACAACCTCAGGGAGGGACGTGTCGGGCTCGGTGTGGTCGCCAATGGGCAGCAACGCGACGACCATTCCCGCGATGATTGCACCGAGGGAGAACGTCACGAGCGGACGAATCAGAGAGGGCATGGGCGCCCCAGGGGATGGGAGGGGAGAGGGGAGGGGACGGGCCTGCGCAGGGAGGGAGGGGGAGCGCGGGCCGCGGGGAGGGGTGGGGACAACCGGGGGGCAGAGCCGCTGCTCTGGCCGATCGATCCGCCGTGGAACAAATCTTAACGCGTCAAGAGCCACCAGACGAAGCCCGCGACGAACAATAGCCCCACCGAACCGCCCGCCAACAGCCCACCTACGATGGCTTTGACCAATGATGTATCGAGGCCAGTGGAGGGGGCGGGTTGTGGGGCGGACTGTGGAGTGGGCTCGGGCCTTGGAAGGGTAGGACGAGGTGCCGCCGCGGGCTCAGGTCGAGGGGGCGCGGCGCGGAGAACGGCGGGTGCTGCCGGCATGTGGGCGGGTTGTACGAATGGCCGGGAGTCGACCATGGAGGGGTCGACGGGGACAGACGGACCTGCTCCCCGCGCCGTGGGTTCCACGACGCCGTCCTGGCCGAGCTCGATGGACCGACCCGCGAGCCCGAGGTCGTCTTTGCCTGTGCCGCGGGCCTGCAGGATGGCGGCGACGGCTTCTCGAGCCCACACCCGCAGGCTGTCGCCGGGAAGCTGGGTGGAGGCGCGGTCGAGGGCGGCTTCGATGTGCTGGGCACCGGGTCGCTGGGTGTGGTCCCACTGGAGCATGGCGCGGAATGCGGCTTCCATGGGGGCGAGGTCGGGGCTGAGCATCGCCAAGCGGCTGTTCATGCGCCGTTCGTGGGAGTCCTGGCGGACTTTCGGTTGTCCGTAGGGCTCGCCCGTGGCCACCTGCCACAGGGCGACTGCAAGCCCGTACACATCGGCAGCAGGGGAGACCTCGCCAGTGACGATGTACTCGGGGGCCATGTAGTTGAGTGTGCCCAGCACGAGCTGTCCGGTGTGACTCTCTCGCGCATCGAAGCGCGCGCGGGCCACACCAAAGTCGAGCAGCTTCACGCTCCCCGAGCGGGTGACCATGATGTTGGCCGGCTTGACGTCGCGGTGAATGACGTTGAGCGGCTGGCCGGTGGTGGGGTGGGTGGCACGGTGAGCGCGAGACAGGCCACCCGCGACCTGTGCACCGATGTCGGCAAGAGCGCGGGGCGGTGGGCGGAGACCCGCTTCGAGCACCGACTGGAGATCGACGCCTTCGACGTACTCCATCAGCACCGCATCGCGCTGGGAGACCCGTGCGATCTCCAGCACCTTGATAATGATGTCGTCCTGCAAGAGGCCAAGCAGGCGGGCTTCATCGCGAATCCGCGAGAGCAGCTGCTCGCCATCGGCAGGGTTTTGCTTGTGGAGCACCTTCACCGCGACTTGGCGACGAAAGCCCTGACGGGACGACAGCTCGGCAAGGTAGACCGTGCCAAACGCGCCGGAGCCGATGCTCCGGATGAAGGAGAGGGACCGCATCGCCGCGAAAGGTAGCACGCGCGGCTAACGCGGGCCTCGAACCTTCAGGCGTCTCCGGGGGTCATGACGACTGTGGCCGCGGTGAGGCCGAGCCTTCCGAGGGCTGCTTTGTAGCGCTCTTCGAGCGGACGATCGAAGATGATGTTCGGGTCCACATCCACGAACAGCCATGAGCCGGTCTGTACCTCATGGTCGAGCTGCCCGGGAGACCAGCCGGCGTAGCCGAGGGCCAGCGCAAAAGGACGACCGGTGCCCGCGAGATGTCCCAGGCGGTCGGCCGATGGCGACACTGCCACGCCGTCCCCCACATTCCATCCTTCATCGGGGTCGACCTTGCCGCGCCAGAGCACGAAGCCAGTACCTGGACGGACGGGACCGCCAGTCCAGGTGGGGAGGTCGTAGGAAGCCTCGTGGTCGATGTCGAGCTTCTCCAAGACGTCGGAGATGCCGACCGGGCCCTCCCTATTGATGACCAGCCCAACCGCTCCGTTTTCGTCGTGTTGGCAGATGAGCACGACGGTACGGAGGAAATTGGGGTCCTTCATGGACGGAGCGGCAATCAGCATGCCGAGGGCCAAGGTCACCTCAGGGAACGTCCGCCATCGTAGCGGAGTCGCCTTCTGATATCCGGGCCTGAGCCCACCCGGAGCACGCATGCACGGGGAATGCGCCCCCCCCCCACGATGACAGTCAGCTGGAGACGCCGTAGTCACGCACTTTTTCGATATGAGGGGCCTTGCCTTCGGTGACGGTCTCCTCTGTGATGACGACTTCCCGAATGTTGTCCTGGCTCGGGATTTCATACATGATGTCGAGCATCACAGTCTCCATCAAGGTGCGGAGGCCGCGGGCGCCGGTCTTCCGCTCGACCGCTCTCTTGGCCATCGCTTCAAGCGCCTTGTCGGTGAAGTCGAGCTTCACCTTCTCGAACTTGAAGAGCTTCTGGTACTGGCGCACCAGGGAGTTCTTTGGCTCCTTAAGAATCTTGATGAGATCGTCTTCTTCGAGGTGGTCCATCACTGCGATGACCGGCAGACGGCCAATGAACTCAGGGATGAGGCCAAACTTGTCGAGGTCCTCGGGGGTGGCCCGCTGGAGGAGCGCCCGGGTGTCGTCGGCCTGCTTGCGGTCGTCGTCTTCCTGGCCCTTGAGGAAGCCCACCCGCTTGCGACCGAGACGCTGCTCGATGACCTGCTCGAGGCCCTCGAAGCTGCCACCACAGATAAACAGAATCTGTGAGGTGTCGATCTGGATGTATTCTTGGTTGGGTAGGCGCTTGTTGCCGCGCACCTGAATGTTGGCCTGGGTGCCCTCGATGATCTTGAGGAGCGCCTGCTGTACGCCTTCTCCGCTCACGTCACGGGACACCGAGGAGGTGAAGCTCTTCTTCGCCAGCTTGTCGATCTCGTCGATGTAGACGATGCCCTTGATGGTGCGATCGACGTTGTTGCCGGAGGCCTGGTAGAGGTTGAGAATGATGTTCTCGACGTCTTCGCCGACGTAGCCAGCCTCGGTCAGCGTGGTCGCGTCGGCGATGACGAATGGCACGTCAAGAAGTCGGGCAAGGGTCTGCGCCATCAGGGTCTTGCCGGTGCCGGTGGGGCCAATCAGCAACACATTGGACTTCTGAATTTCCACATCGGAGGGTGTGGCTTCGTCTTGGGCGTTGGCCTCAAGCCGCCGGTAGTGGTTGTAGACCGCGACGGCGAGCTTGCGCTTGGCGTGGCGTTGACCGATGACGTACTGTTCGAGAAACGCGTTGATGCGCGCCGGGGCCGGGATGCGCTGTTGTCCCCACGTCATCGGCTTCGGCTGACTGTTTTCCCGAATGATGTCGAGGCACAGCCGGATGCACTCCGAGCAGATGTAGACGTTCGGCCCCGCGATGATCTTGTCCACTTCGCGCTGCGGCTTGTGGCAGAAGGAGCAGGCGAGTCCGGAGGGGTTCGAGTACTTCGGCATGCGGACCGACCAGGAGAAATGGAGAAAAGAGTATGCCCACAATCGGACGGGCGTCAATCGATTGGAGCCCTGTGGTCGACGACTACCATCGGTGGGCTGTCCCGACGGGACGGCCTGTTCAAGGGTAGCCCTGCTGGTCCTGAGCGATGCCTCAGAGAGGTGACCCAGGTAACGGGGGCCGCAAGCGACTGCCGAATGGACCTCTGAAGGCCCCGTCGGCACTCGATGCTTCCGCTACATCGGGCCCAGCGCCGCGAAGTGAAAGCCACTCGTGGGTCGAGTGAAGTCAGCTGCGGAGATCGAGCCGTGGAGATGGGGTGCGTTGGCTCTTCCGTGTATTCCGGCGAGGGGAGCAGGGAAAGGGCTTCGGCGCCCAGAGGAGGGGGTGGGCTCCAGGCCTGTGGCTTCCCGCGCTATCATTGTGCCTCCGCAGACACCTCGTTGGTCCCGTTCTCTCCCCGGTGCGTCCATGTCCGACCCCACGCCCTACATCGGCGACTTCTACGACACCCTGGGCGTGGAGCGTGATGCCACCCAGGAGGAGATCAAGAAGGCGTTCCGAAAGCTTGCTCGAGCACACCATCCCGACGTCGCAGGCGACAACCCCGAGTCGGCGCGCCTGTTCGATCGGATCAAGAAGGCCTATGATGTGCTTGGCGACCGCGAGGCGCGCGCAAAGTACGATCGCGGCCCGGTGCGAAGGCCCCGAGGTGGCGGACGGTGGACCGAGCAAGGCTATCGGATGCCCGGCGGCCTGTATACGCAAGGGGGTGGGGACGGTGGACGGCGCCCCAAGGGCCGTTCTCGTCGACGGGACCCCGCCAACGACATCACCCTCGACGACTTGTTCGGAAAAGGGGACTTCGGCTTTGGCGAGGCGGGAAAGTCGAGCGGCAAGGGCTCTCAGAAGCAGTCTGGCGGGGGGGCTCGTGCACAGGGCGGCAACCGACGCCGAGGCACCGGCGGCTTCAACATCGATGACTTTGCGGATGGACTGCCTGGAGCGGGCTTCGCAGGCGGTGGCACCTACTCCGGACCTCAGACCGGGGGCATGGGCGGCGGCGGCGGCGGCGGCGGCGGACTTGGAGGCATGGGCGGTGGCGGCGGATCTGCCCCCGACAACCGCGGCACCTACGGCCAGCGCGGCTCCGATGGCATGCGCTCGGGCACCCCGGGCAAAGACATCCAGATGACGGTGGATGTGCCGGCCGACACGGCAGGTCGGGGCGGCACGGTCACGCTGGAGTACCCGCGGATGCGCCTGTCCGAAGATGGCCGCAGCCTGTTCCGCTACGACGAGATCTGCGACCTTCGGGTGCCTCCTGGTGCGCCCAATGGTGCGGTCCTTCGTGTGCACCACATGGGCGACGACGGCACGGACGGCACTTTCGGCGACCTTGTGGCCGAGCTTCGCGTACCGAGAGGTGCGACCGTGACCCCGCCTCCGGGACCCCCGCGGTCTACACGTTCTCGGGCAAGACCGCCCTCGTCCGCTCCTTCATCGGCGCGACCTAAAAGTGCTCCGAAGGAGACGGGCAGCGGGCCCGAATCAACCGGTGAGATGCTCCTCATCAGCGTGGTGGAGGCACTCCTCGGTGGACGTGTCGAGGTGGACACTCCCACTGGCAAGGTGCGACTGTCCATCCCTCCGGGCTCCTCCGGCGGCAAGCGGCTCCGACTTCGCGGACGCGGACGGGCCGGCGAAGACCACTACGTCACGCTTCAGATCGTGGTCCCCAAGAACCTCGACGACGAAAGCCGAGAGCTGGTCGAGCGCTTCGCAGCTCTCAATCCCTTAGACCCCCGCGGCTGAAGCGAGCGTAGGCAGCCGAAGCCAAGGCGGTCAGGCCGGCGCTTGCAGTCCCAGCGCCAGCACCTCGTCGACGTTGTCCACGAAGTGGAAGTGGAGATCACGGCGAAGCAGCTCGGGCACGTCGACGAGGTCGTTTTCGTTCTTTCGAGGCAAGATGATCTCGGTGATGCCGGCTCGCCGAGCGGCCAGTACCTTCTCCTTGATTCCACCGACTGGCAGTACCTTTCCGCGTAGAGTGACCTCTCCGGTCATGGCGGTGTCGGGGCGCACGCAGCGACCCGTGAGCAAGCTCGCGAGGGCTGTGACCATCGTGATGCCGGCGGATGGACCGTCTTTGGGGACGGCACCGGCGGGCACGTGCACGTGGATGCCCCGCTTGCTGAACATCTCGGCTGGGATCCCGAGCGGTGCCGCCCGACTGCGGACCACCGAAAGCGCCGCAGATATGGACTCCTTCATCACACTGCCGAGCTGCCCGGTGAGCTGGAGTCCGCCCTTTTCCTCTTCGAAGGCTGTGGCCTCGATAAACAGGATGTCGCCGCCAGCGGAGGTCCAGGCGAGACCGATGGCGATGCCCGGGAGGTCTGCGCGTTCGACCAGCTCGACGAAGTGGCTGGGAGGACCGAGCATGTCCTTCACTTGGTCTGCGCGCTGGATGCGCATGGCCCGGGTGCGTCCCTCGACAAACTTGCGCGCGGCCTTTCGGTGCAGTGCCGCGAGCTTCTGTTCGAGCTGCCTTACGCCTGCTTCGCGGGTGTAAGACTCGATGACCGAGCGCAGGGCAGGCTGGCCCACCGAAAAGCCCCGATCGGTGAGGCCGTGGGAGGCTTCGAGCCTGGGAAGCAGATGTTGACGGGCAATCTTGAGCTTCTCCTCAAGGAGGTAGCCGGGCAGATCGGTGACCTCTAGGCGGTCGCGCAAGGCCGCGGGGATGGGGCCGGAGAGGTTGGCGGTGCAGATAAACATCACCTCGCTCAGGTCGATCGGCACGTCGAGGTAGTGGTCCACAAATGCGTGGTTCTGTTCGGGATCGAGGACCTCCAGCAGCGCAGATGCGGGGTCACCGCGGAAGTCCTTGCCGAGCTTGTCGATCTCATCAAGCACGATGACGGGATTCTTGGTGCCGGCCTTCTTCATGGCATGGACCAGCCGGCCCGGAAGAGCGCCCACGTAGGTGCGTCGGTGTCCTCGAATCTCAGCTTCGTCCTTCATCCCGCCGAGGCTGATGCGCTCGAACTTGCGGCCCAGCGCGGTGGCGACGGAACGTCCCAGTGATGTCTTGCCGACCCCGGGCGGTCCCACGAAACAGAGCACGGGACCCTTGCCAGTGGGATTGAGGGTGCGGACGGCGAGGTATTCAAGGATGCGGTCCTTGACCTTGCCCAGCCCGTAGTGGTGCGCGTCGAGGGCTTTGACAGCGGCCCGCAGGTCGGTGTTGTCGTCGCTGCGGATCTGCCAAGGCATGTTGGACAGCCAGTCGAGCCAGGTGCGGGTGACGGTGTACTCGGCGGCGTCGGGATGCATGCGACGCAGTCGGTCCAGCTCCCGCAGAGCTTCCTTCAGACCCTGCTCCGGCAGCCCACACTCGCGGAGCTTCTTTTCGAGAGCAGCTGCCTCGTCGTAGCTCTCAGGAACCTCGCCCAGCTCCTTTCGCAGTCCTCTAATTTGCTCGCGGAGGTAGTAGTCACGCTGCTGCTTGTCCATCGTGGCCTGGACTTTTTTGTCCACGGCGAGCTTGGCCTTCCGGAATTCGGTCTCTCGTGCAATGCCGTCGAGGGCATGCTCCAGCCGCACATCGACCACCCGCTCGGCGAGAAAGGCCGCCTGCTCGGGAAGGGACCAGGTGAGGGTGGCCGCGACCTGATCTGCGAGGCGGCTGGGCGGGATGGCTTCGTCGACCAGCCGGCTGAGCGATGGGGGGTTGGCGGGGTCGCCGGTGATCCACTGGCGCAGGGCCTCAGACAGCTGCCGATGGAGCGTCTCGACCTGGTTCTGACTGCGGACCTTGTCTGCAAGGGGACGCGCCGGGGCCAGCAGTCCGGCATCCGGGTCGGGACGCGGCGTCTGCAGCGTGACCCGCACCAAACCTTCCAGCAGCACGCGACATGACCCGTCGCCGAGTCGCACGATTCGACGAACCGATGCGGCACACGCCACAGGGTGGAAGTCGCCCGGCTGGATGTCTTCCAGGTTGGGATCGATGAGAGGCGCCGCCAGCAAGGGGCGACCGGTGGAGAGGTGGTACTCGACCGCTGCCACCGCGAGTGGGCGAGTCACCGACATGCGGGTCAACATGCCAGGGAGAAGCGCACGCTCGGTGAGCGGGAGGATTGGATTCATGCCACGCATGCGCCTCGCGTAGCGCGGCCGCCGAGCGAGGGGAAGGGGAGGACCCGGTTGGAACACACCCAACCCTGACATTGCCGAGCCCCGCGCTGGATTGTGTGAGATACGATGTGGGCGACGTCTTCGTCGTCCCGGTGCTCTCAAACGGCGCCGCAGAGCACGAGGGTCGATGAACCTCCCGCGGAGATTCGGCAGATACGAGCTCCTCGACCACCTCGCCACGGGCGGGATGGCTGAGGTGTTTCGTGCGCGTAGCTTTGGCGTTGAGGGCTTTGAGCGTCAAGTCTGCATCAAGCGCATCTTGCCGGGACTGTCCCGGGATCCGCGCTTCATCAGCATGTTCGTCAAAGAGGCGCGCATCTGTGCGGGCCTGACCCATCCCAACGTGGTCCAGATCTTCGAGCTGGGTCGGGTGGGCGAAGATCACTTCATGGCGATGGAGTTCGTCCACGGACGCGACCTAGGTCGGGTGCTCCGGTCGATGCGGCGGTCGCGCACCCTCATGCCGGTTGGGGTTGCGGTTCACATCGTCGTGCAGGCGCTTCGCGGGCTGGCGTGTGCCCATGCGCTCACCGACGCCGATGGCCGACCGATGCAGGTGGTCCACCAGGACATCTCGCCGCACAACGTGCTGGTGGGTTTTGAGGGGGAGACCAAAGTCTTCGACTTCGGGGTCGCGTACATTGGCGGGCAGGAAGTCGCGGGGGGGCGCGCTCCGGGTGGCAAGGTGGCGTACATGGCGCCGGAGCAAGCCGCTGGACGTCAAATTGACGATCGCAGTGACCTCTACAGCATGGGGCTGGTGCTGTTTGAGCTGCTCACCTCGCGGCGTCCGAGTCATCCACCGGCTTCGGAGGCTTGCGGTCAGGAAGGCATACTGGGCACGGATGTGCGCCACCTGAGGCCCGACGTCCCTGCGCAGATTGCACTGACCGCCGCCCGCATGATGGCGCCCGCCGCGGAGCACCGTCCGCAGGGTGCCCACGACGCCGCCGATGAGCTTCAAGCCGCAATGTTTGAAGCCGGCTTGCGGGCGCATAGCGGTGATCTTCGTCGGTTCCTGTGCCGGTTGTTTCCAGACTCTGCTGGGCAACGACGTCCCGGCGTGGTCGATCTGTCAGGCTTGGCCTCGGACGTGGCTGGGCTGGGCGAGGAGAGCAGGTCC
>Ga0315321_10004477_pt1 | contig 10751 bp, 5 predicted proteins | sample M180m21515metaG_FD_203464 | JGI IMG/M metagenome (GOLD analysis project Ga0315321, IMG submission 203464) | Ammonia-oxidizing marine archaeal communities from Monterey Bay, California, United States - M1 80m 21515 | ecosystem: Environmental > Aquatic > Marine > Intertidal zone | place: USA... | reverse complement strand
GGTTTAGTTACGGGGGCAAGTGGAACTCCAAGTGGTGGAGCTCATACGTCAGCGTCTGCTAATTTCCCTGCGTATAATAGCTCTAACCAAGGGGTTTTTGACTTTGCTGGTGGAAGAGGAATGAATGTCGAAGAAGATTTAGGATCTCATTCGGCAATTACTCTTGAAATGTGGTTTTATAAATCTTCGGCTGCTGGTCAGTATTTTACAGATGGTAGAAATAATGGTGGCCAGTGGTTTTTAACTAATTATACAAGTGATAATATAAATTACACAGAAGCATTAACATACAATTTTGATACTAGTTATAATGCTAGTAATACTGATTTTTTAAACCAGTGGATACATATGGTAGTTACTAGTTATTCTGGTGGATCTAAGCTTTATTTAAACGGCACAGAAAGAACACTTTTAAATAGTAATAGCGTTGACGAAGATCTAGGGAAAAATTTTAGAATAGGAACTCGATACACGACTTCGAGTCAATGGTCAGGAAAAATGGGACCAATACGAATTTATAATAGAGTATTAACTAGCGAAGAAGCTTACACTAATTTCTTATGCAATAAATCAAGGTTTGGATTATGAGTTTAGGACATGGACCAAATATAGTCACTAGTGATTTGCGATACTATTTAGATCCCGCAAATCCAAAATGTTATTCGGGTTCTGGCACTACAGTTAATGACCTATCAACATATGGATTAAATTCCGATTTAATTAATGGCGGTGTAGTATCTAATGGGGTATTTGTATTAGATGGAGCTAATGATTATTTAAACCGAAGTTATACATTTGATTGGACATCCACTCCATGGTCAGTATCTTTTTTTGCTAATGCTGCTGATTTTCAATGGCCTACAGTAATTGATTTAATTGCTGCGGGAAATGGACATTTTAGATTTGATTTAGGAAATGGGCGTATCAGAAGTCGATTTAGAACTCCAGGTGGAAGCAGTACTGATTTAGTAAATTACACTACTACTATCAATAGTAACCAATGGTATCATTGTGCTTTTACTCGGTCAGGAACAACATTTAAAGCTTATTTAAATGGAGTTTTAGTAGCTACTAATACAAATAATAACTTTTCTGGCACTACTGGAATGAGTGTAATAAGAATAGGATATTCGTCAGATTATGATGCCTCTGATAGAACCTTTGAAGGTTCGGTTGGGCCAGTGATGATACATACGAAACAATTATCAGACTCAGAAGTTTTACAAAACTTTGCAGCACAAAAAGGAAGGTTTGGATTATGAGAGTAATAAAAGAACATACTGATGTTGATAATGTTACACGATGGATTATTTATGAAGATAATCAATCTATTAGTATACATTTAACGTTGGAAGAGGCCGAAGCAGAATTATGAGTATAAGTGCTGGACCAAACAATGTCGAAAATAATTTACTTTTATGTTTAGACGCCGGTAATGCAAAATCATACCCAGGCAGTGGAACTACTTGGACAGACATTAGTGGAAAACTGGCGAATGGAAGTTTAGTTGGTACAACAAATAGAACACCAACATATGCTTCTAATAATGGAGGCGTATTAACATTTGGACAAACAAGTGATCCTAGATACACGTTTGTTGAAGTTGGATCACGATCGTTTGCTCCACCGTTGTATGATGGATTTTCAATAGAGGTATGGTTTCAGAGAGAAGGGTTTGGAACATGGACTTCGGGTACTACTAATTATGATGGAATATGGAATTATCATTGGCAATATCATTTGCATCTTTCAGGTAATCATACTGGAAGCAATTATATGCAAGGTTCGGGTGGCTTTCAACACAACATTAGTATGGACACTTGGTATCATGTAGTTGTCACGCACGATCAAACAACTACTACTAATAATCAAAAATGGTATGTAAATGGAAATCTTGAACATACGAATAGTACTTCGCATCCAGGATACGACAGTGGAACTAGTCCTGAAAGATTTTGGATTGGAAATTGGGATAGCTCATGGGCAATGGTAGGACAGATTGGACTATTTAGAATGTATAAAGATGTACTATCTAATGTCGAAGTACAACAAAATTATCATTCACAAAAGGGAAGATTTAATACATAAACTATTATAAATAGTAATTAGTAATATTACTATAGGAAAATACGAGAAATTATGGCAAATTCAGATAAAGATATTTTAATAACTCCTAATATAGGGTCGACAGCTGCTTCTTCAAAGATTGGATATGTTGGTGCTGATGCAAATGGAAGTGACGCTATTAGTGTTCAACCTTTATTTGACGGCTCAAAAACTACTCTAAGCTTTGAAGGAAGTTCTGGACAGTTGTTTTCAATTGTAAATGATTTGACGTCAAATCCTATTTTTTCCGTAAATGATATTTCTGGAATACCATCAATCGAAATTGATGCTGATGGTGATATAAGATTAGCTCAATTTGGAGGCGATTTAAGCATTGGCGGAAGCTCGTCTGATGAAAAACTTCATGTTATCGGCAATCTAAAATTAGAACAAACTTCTAATGTTGACTCATATATAAGATTAAACCCAAATTCTGCTTCCCTAGGATCAACATATAGATGGGATATTATCGCTAATAATAGTGCATCAAACTATGATTTGCACATTAATAAAGGCACCGATACTTACTTAGCAATTACTAATAGCGTCGGCCAAGAAGGTGGAAGAATTGGTCTTGGAACAACGTCACCTGAAAGCAATATACACGTATTAGATAACAACAACAATAGTGGTTCTTTATTAACTACTGGAACTACTGCGGATTTTGCTCAAATTAGAGTAGAAAACGACAGTGCTACAAACAATTCTCACGCTTCATTATTTTTCAGAGCTGATACAGCAGACGCGAAGATTGCCTTTTTAAGAAAATCTGCAACGCAAAATGACGGTGATTTAGTATTTATTGTCGATGATGCAAGCGCAGGCGCTGCCGTAGAAAGATTAAGAATAGTAGGTCAATCTGGTAATATTGGTTTTACAAATTCTTCGCCTCAGGCTAGGCTTGACTTAGGTACTGCAGCATCTACTGATAAGGTTATGGCAGTATTAGCAAGGCAAGCTTCTCCGGGAGATACTAATTTTAGATTAACTGCAGGAACTGGAGATGGTACTTCAGTCTATAACGAGTTTTTTAAAATTGGCATAAGTTATATAAACACTCAAAATGCATTTATTAATTTTCATAGAGGCGGAAATACGACGGGTGGATTTTTAACCTTTAGTGTTAGTAATGATACTGAAGCAGCACGTATCAATGCATCTGGCAGACTTCTTGTAAATACTACTGATGATACTTTACTTTCAAGTCTATTTGCTGGAACAACTTATATTAAAGGTCATTCTGGAGAAGATCCTCTTATTGCTGTTACTGATTCTGGTACTGCAAATGCTGCGGCTGGTGTATTTCATCAATCTTCTTCTGCCCCAGGATTTCCAGCATTAGTAGTTAGCGCGAATTCTAATGCTGATAATACGCCTATTATTTCTGCTAGGACTAATGTAAATAATACAACTGGCGTAGGTGGAACAGAAGTATTTAAAGTTACAGGTCAGGGCGCTTTGACTATTACCGGACAACTTACAGCGTCTACAGTAAATACAGGCCAAGGTGCTACTGAAGTTCACTTAATGAATCAGAATGTTAGGACTACGGATTCTCCAACATTTGCCGGACTTACTCTAAATGGTCTAATGTTAATAAACGAAGGCAATACATTTACTAATCTACAAATAAAATCAGATAGGACTTCAGGAAATATTGGTGGTCTTGATTTTGTTAATTCTACAGGAGCTGTCAAAGGGCAAGTTTACGGAAGAGTTGATGGCCACGTTATTATTAATTCAGGCGGTCAAACTGAAGCTGTTAATATCGATGCTGACCAAAACGCTTCTTTTTCTGGTAATGTAACTATTAAAGGAAATGCAACGCCTACTTTATTCTTTAATGGCGATAGCGATGCCGGTGTTGATATGGCGATCAAAGCCACTCCAGAGTCATTAGACTTTTATGAGCCAGAAGACACAAATAAACTCCATATGAGAATAATAGATGATGCTGGTGTTAACGCAGTATTTGGTCTAAGAACTGGCGCTGGCGATGGTACTATGCGAATTAGTGATGCTGGTCAATTTTCTGGTTCGTTGGCAACTGCAGTTACAGGTACAACACATGCTTCAACTGACAATACAACTAAAGTTGCCACTACCGCGTATGTAACTACTGCTATTGGTAATTTAATTGATGGCGCGCCAACTGCTTTAAACACATTAAATGAATTAGCCGCAGCTTTAGATGATAACGCTAATATTCTTGACAGCTTTTTACCATTAACTGGTGGAACTATGTCTGGTAATATTACTATGAATGGCAATCAAATTGTTTCAACTAGAAGTACTATAGGCCATGTTGGAAATGCAACTGCTAATTTAGGTAATGCTGCATTTTTAGCAGGTTCAACTACTACAGGTGTTGGTATCGATGGTAATGAGCTTGTCAAAGTTGGCGGAGATGAATTTTATATCGGTAATCATGGTGGCGGAACACTTTCATTCACTACTGGAAATGGCGCTAGGCGATTGTCGATAAATTCGAGTGGAGCATTTGACTTTTTACACAACACACTTGATACTGTAGAATGGATTAAATTAAAAGATGCTGATGATGCAGATACATTAATTCTTGATAACGATTCAGGAAGAGGAAGAATAAGATTTTATAGAGATGGTGCCACTGCATATGGTCAAATCATGCATGACGGGGCTGATTTAACAATATCGTCTACAGTTGGCGCAGTAAAAGTTGCAGATAAATTAGAAGTGTATAATGGTGGCGTAGGAACATCGAATGCTGCAAGTGGAATTGCTGAATTTTCTGGAAGTTCTTCTGGAGGAGTCGTTGAAGCTTTATCACTTGTAAATTCAGCTACAGCCGCACTTGGAAATGGAACGCAAATAAATTTCCATAATGCTGGCAATTATTCCCCAACGGGAATGATTAAAGTAACACAGGCTAGTGACGCAGGTGTTACTACAGATTCAGAGATGGAATTTAAAACCTATAGTGGTACTATAAAGACAGCTCTTGTATTAGACCATAATCAAGATGCTAGGTTTTATAATCATGTAGGTATTGGAGAACTTCCCGATCAATTATTTCATCCGCAACATACGGCAGCAAATGAATTAATAGTATATTCTAGAAGATATAACGACACTAATGCTAAACCGATACTTGCTATCACAGAATCGCAAATGGGTGGTATGACTTCTACTGGCCTAGTTATAGGAAATCACAATAGAGATATACACATAGGTCCTGTTTTTACTACGCCTGCGATCGACACAACATCGGAAATCGGAATTAGAATTCGTGCTTCTGATGGTAAAGTTGGCATTGGAACTCAGAGTCCTGCTCAAAAATTAGATGTTAATGGAGATGCTAGAATTAGAGGTACTTCCGGAAGATTATATTTTGATACTGCTGGGGCTACAGGTTCAAACTACGTAGGAACAATTAATGATTATGAAGCTCTCTTGTATTCTGGAAGAGGTTCTGCTGGACACGTAGTTGCTGGTAATAGTAGTATTAGATTGGGTTTTGGGTCAGCTGCTACTGCTGCTCAAGCTAAGCTTTACATCGCATCTACCGGAAATGTTGGTCTCGGTACATCTTCTCCTCAACAGAAGTTACATGTTGAGGGCAACATTTATATGGGCCCAAATAATACGCCAAATATTATTCATTCAGGAGCTCCTATTACATTAAGCTCCGATGGAGATGTATTTGTTGTTGCAGATTCAAATGATACTTCTGGTGAAGCTCCTGCTGGACACATTTATTTTGGTGGTGGATCACAGACAAACACTGATTCGAATCAGGACTTTACGGTTCAAGAATATTCTGGTGGTTCTACTGCATATAGTCCAAGATTAACATATGGAAAATTTAATGGCGCCTCCGGAAATCTTGAATTAACTAATAGTCTAGTTGCTGATGGTTCAGTGCAGGCAAAAGCTCATGGCGGGTGGTCTGTAAATAATTCTTTAACAGCATATTTTCAAGATAATATCGTTCAATTAACAAAAACTGGTAGTAATTATTTACAAGCACAATACGGAAATAAAACTTATACTGATTCTAAGATTAGCGCTGAATTTAAGACAACTAATAGTAGCCATTTTGGAATATTCTTTCATGGACAAGCTGACCCTCATGATAATTCGTATCAAGTTATTGTGCGAGGCAGTACTATGGATGATGTTAGAGTTCAAGAAAGAAACGCCGGTTCTCAATCGTATAAATTACCCAGTTCAGCTAGTGCTGGAGCATCTACTGGTATAAATCATGACGATGGAAATTGGCATACTTTAGAAGTAACGATTATTGACGATAGGGTTATAGTTACAATAGATGGAACCACTTATATAGATGGTGATCATGGAGATGCTTCATTTACTAGTGGTACTGTAGGACTGATGTCATTTGATAATACAGTATATTGGAGAAATTTTAAAGCGGAAGACCTAAGAGCTTCAGCACAGGTATTTCCAGCCAGTTTTGCGTTAGATGCTTCATACTATAGCTTAGGCGATCGCTACGTTGAACTATATAACGATGTAGCAAATACTTCTGGTACGCTAGTTCAAGCAGACAATGGTAATACGTGGATAAATGCGAATGGCGGTAAAGACTTATGGTTAAACTGGGCATCAAAGAACTCTAGGGCATCATACGCTGATTTAAACATCGGTAACGGAAATTTAGGTGGAGCTATATTTAGAGTAGATGGTACTAGTGGAAAGGTTGGTGTTAACATTAGTGGTACTCCATCTGAAAAATTTCAAGTTAACGATGGTAATATTTTAATTGAAGGCTTACAAAACGGTAATACTCGAGGCCTTTATATTAAACATACTGGGCAAACTGGTAATGTGGCTGGATTTGTTCAAGACGCTGGTAGTGCTCATGTAAGACTTTATACAACTGAAAGAAATTTACGAATTGAAGCTGGCGCTAGTGGTTCTACTGGCGGAAATGAAAAATTACAATTCTATACTAACGCCGGCCTAGCAATGTCGATTGATACTTCTCAGAAAGTTGGTATTGGTAGAGCAGATCCTCTGGCACTGTTAGATATTTCTCAAAATATGACTAATGGATCAACTTCTGCATTTACTTCCCCGCATTTAAGGCTAACTGCAGAAAATACAGTTGATACTACTGGATTTGTTGGCATGACATTTGCTACAAGTACGTCTGATAATTATGGTTGGTCATATGGAGCTTTAAGAGAGGGTAATGGTATTGGCCGTATGGTATGGAGATTCCATAACAATGCTGACGATGGTGTTGAACGAATGCGACTTACCGATGAAGGTTATTTGGGCATAGGAATAACCGATCCTCTTAAACCGATCCACGTCGAAAGTAGTGGAACCGGTAATGGTATCTATATGTCTATAGGAACTGGTGGTAGAAATCATTTATATTCTGATGGAACCTGGAACTATTATAAAGGACTATCTGGAAATGGACATAGATTTACCACGACTGGTGGTGCTGATACTGTAATTAGCAATGATGGTAATCTTGGAGTTGATACTTTAAGCCCATTCTCTAAAATTCAGAGTGGAGGCCATACATTTTCTGGCGCGAATGGAATGCACGCAAACTCACGAGTAGGTATTAGTAATCATGGCGGTCTAACAGGAATGATGTTAGCTTCTACTTATAACGATTCAACGTTCCCCGAATATGGTCTTGTTTTTGTGCAAGGACCTTCTACATCTTCGTATAACGTGTGGAGTCTTTCTCCAGAAGGCCCTGCTGCTGGTGATAGTTTACACTTTATTTATGGAAGTGGCGTAACTAATATTCATACTATTACTCCAAAAGTTACATTTGATGGAAATGGTAACGTTGGTATCGGAACAAAAGCTCCTCTACAAAAGCTTCATGTTGTCAGTGGATCAGACCAGTACGTAGCTAAATTCGAGCACGCGTCGGGAACTGGATATGCTCCAGGCTCGATAGTTCTTCAAGCCGGGCAGTCGCACGCAAGAGGCCAAGGATTATTTCATTACAATACGGTAGCTGATGATAGCTGGTTTACTGGTGTACCTTATAGTGTACAAAGCACAAAATGGGTAGTTGCCCACAAAGCAGATACAACATTTAATCCTGATGTTGCTCAAACCGCCCATGCAATATTCACCATCGATTCTGCTACAGATAGCGTTGGTATTGGAACTTCTAGTCCTCTCGGCGCTCTGCACATTAAGAAAACAGGAACTGCAAGAATTGTTTTAGATGGTGACTCTAATAACGTTGATGATACCGGCCAACGCGATGTCGAGATATTAATGTTAAATGACGGTGGTGCTGGAACTGATCCATTTGGTGGAACTTCATCTGGTGCTCATGGTTATAGAATTAGTACTCAAAATTGGTCTGGAAAAACTTCACTAAGTTTTGATGAATATCTTAATACTAGTGGATTTGTTTCTAGACTTCATATTGACGAAGATGGTTTCGTAGGAATTGGTACAGGAAATCCTACAAATCTTTTACACACGATTTCTTCAGCCAACGAAGGTATCTTTATGCAAGGTACTGGACCCGGACATTGGTTTAACTTTAAATCTGGACAAAGCGACTTGTGGTCGATGGGCGCGCAAAGCGGGCTAATGGGCTTTTATAACCGTACTGATTCCGCATACCGAATGGTTCTCAGTGATGCCGGTAATATGGGCATTGGAACATCAGCCACAACAGCTAGAATAACTTTAGCCGACCATACAACTGCCGCGGGCGGCATAATGTTTAGGTCTGCCGCAAGTAGCGTAAGTTTATGGAGTTCAAGTTCTGGCAACTTAAATACTGATAAAAGTTTCAACATAGGAAGTCGACTTAGATTGGTAGGTGGACAAGCCAACGCTGACCCTGATATTCATTTTACTGGCGCGGCAAGTGGAACTGGATTTTCTAGAGCATCGAACGATATAACTTTTATTACAGCCGCCACAGAAAGAATGCGTATTGCAGGAACTGGCCGGGTTGGTATTGGAAATACAGCAAATGTTTTTAAAACTTTCCAAGTAGAATGGTCAAGTACTAATTCGGTTGTAACAACTGGTGAAGGACTTTCTGGTGGCAGTTATGGCACCGGTATACTGGTTAAAAATAACAGTACTACTGCAAATTCTTATGCAAACATAGATTTTAGAGCTAATAACGCTGATGGTAGAATCGCATACCAATATAAAGGAGCTACAAACGTAGGCGATTTCCATTTTATTACTGATGGTAATGGAACTCAAACCTCTCGATTAATTATTGCAGATGGTGGTGTAATAACTGTAACTAATGATATACAATTTAATGGTGCAACATATAAGATTAATCCTTATGAGCAGTCTAATTACAGAGGTGGCGCAACTACTTCTCAATCCGCTAGAAGAGGGTTAAACTTCTATCATTCGGCCGGTCCACAAATGACATTGTGGTATCATGCTTCTGGAACTGGTGTTGGTAATATGAAAATATTCTCTACTAATACTGGTGTTGGTGATTGTTTTCAATTTACTCCTGCTGGTGCTTTCCATGCTAAAGGAGATATTACTGCTTATTCAACTACAACAACTTCAGATGCTAGGTTAAAAGAAAATGTAAGAGACTTAGAAGGATCACTAGATAAAACTCTCAAATTAAGAGGTGTAAAGTTTGATTGGATTGATGAAAGTAAGTCGAAAGACAATTTAGGATTTATTGCTCAAGAAGTAGAAGAAGTAATACCCGAGGTTGTAAAAGATATCACAAATATCGATGGGGAAGAACACAAAGTAGTAAATTATCAAGCAGTTGTTCCAGTTTTAGTAGAAGCTATAAAGGAGCAACAAAGTCTTATAAATAGATTAGAAGCTAGATTAAATGAGCTAGAAAAAAGTATGGAGAAAAAATAATGTCAATTACAAAAACGGTTAAGGTACAAACAGTTGAAGTATTTCCTCCTGTTGACGATACAGCAGAATTAACTGAGAATTCTAGATGGCCGACTATAAGTGTAATATACATTGATGTGTTTACAGATCCAGACGATCCCTCAATGCCAATTAGAAATTCTCGTAGTGTATCATTGTGTAAATATACTCATAATGAAGAAACTGACGTATCTTTTGAAGATACATTAGTGCAAAATATAGCAGAAACAATTTGGAGTTAATATGGCAAAGCCTAATAGTAGAACAACATTAATAGAATATTGCTTAAGATCATTAGGTGCGCCTGTTGTCGAAATTAATGTTGATGACGATCAAGTAGAAGATAGAGTTGATGAAGCTTTACAGTTTTATCAACACTATCACGCGGATGCGATTGAAAAAGTATTTCTAAAGCATCAAGTATCGGCCGATGATATTACTAACGGGTATTTAACCATACCTGATTTAGTGACAGATGTAGTTCAAATATTTCCACTAAGAGAAAGCGGTGGTCATAATATGTTTGATATTCAATATCAGATGCATTTAAATGACATGTATTCTCTTGGGTATATGGGATCATTAGTAGAATATGAAATGGCACAACAGTGGTTGTCAATGTTAGATCTTATTATGGATTCAGATACTAAACATATTAGCTTCGATAGGCACAAAAATCAACTACGTATTGATATGGATTGGTCTAAAGAAGTAGAAGTTGATGAGTATATAATTATTGAGTGTTATAGAATACTAGATCCAACAAC
>Ga0315321_10004476_pt1 | contig 10752 bp, 15 predicted proteins | sample M180m21515metaG_FD_203464 | JGI IMG/M metagenome (GOLD analysis project Ga0315321, IMG submission 203464) | Ammonia-oxidizing marine archaeal communities from Monterey Bay, California, United States - M1 80m 21515 | ecosystem: Environmental > Aquatic > Marine > Intertidal zone | place: USA... | reverse complement strand
ATTTTGAAAACTAGACATAACAACTCTTTGTTGTATTTGCTGGACCGCAAATATTAACTCGTCAACTATAACTTGTCTACACATGAAACAAGGCGTTTTAAGTACCACTGCGCCTTCTCTAAGTCCTGTAACTCACCCTTCTGCCGCCATCGGTGCATGTACTTTTTGACATTACCCTCACAGAAATAGCTGAAGCCCTCGGCCCCTAAGTTGTCTTCGAGATAGTCGATACACTCGATGCCCCCGTTGGTGTAATGAGGGGGGCTGTGAACCATCTCGTCGCTGATATTTACTTTCATTTTTTACCCCCTTGCAGCCGCTCAACAAATTCGAGCAGGCTGGATTGTGTTTTGTTTTTCTGTGACAGCGAGTCGGCAACAAGCAAATCGCATTTAGTGTCGGCAAGGATTTTGATAATCCTCACCGGCTTGGTCTGCCCCTGCCGGTGTAGCCTTGCATTGAGCTGCTGGTAAAGCTCAAGCGACCACGACAGCCCAAACCACACGATCACCGAGCCACCGGCTTGCAGGTTGAGACCGTGACCGCTGCTGGCTGGGTGGCAGAGCAGCACGGGTATCTTTTTCTTGTTCCACTTATCAATGGTGGCGTTGTCCTTGTCCATGAGCACCGCGCCTTTTATGCGTTTCAATATCCGCTCGGCATCGGACTTGAAATTGTAGGCGACGAGAATCGGTTCGGATGCGGTGTCTACAATTTCTTGCAGTGCATCTAACTTCGCGTCGTGCAGAACCTCGTAGCCCTCCCCGGTATAAAGGGAGCCAGAGGATATCTGCAACAGCTTGTTTATTTTGACCGCCGCGTTTGCCGCAAGCACTTCACCCCCTTGGAACTGCACAAGGAATTCTTTTTCCATCTGCTTGTAGGCTGCCAAGGCCTTGGGGGGTAACGTGACGACCACGTTAGAGTCCACGCGATCAGGCAGCTCAATGTAATCTTTCGCGTCCATTCGCAGGACCAAGTCCGCGACCTTCGACTGCAAGTCATCTACTCGATCAGGTCGGACCTCATACTGCGCCCACTGTGGGTTCCCGACTTGGCGGCAGTAAGAATCTAGGAATTTACTGCGCGTCTCGCCAAGCCGCTTGCCTTTATCAAGTAGATAGATCTGGGGCCACAGCTCCATCAGGCTGTTTGGAGCTGGTGTACCCGTTAACTGCACCATCCTCTTGATCTTGCCGCTCTTCACCACCCGCCTCAGTGATTTCCACCGTTGGCTGCTCTGACTTTTGAACGAGCTTGACTCGTCTATTACGACGAAGTCGTAGCGCCACCCTTGCGGCGAACATGTTTTTTCTAACCACTCGATGTTTTCCCTGTTAATTATGTGAATTTGTGCGGATGAGTGCATCGCCTTCTCCCGCTTTGCTGCGCTGAGGCCTGCAATGACCGAGACCTTTAAGGCCTTGAGGTGCTCCCAGTTTTTGATTTCCGTGGGCCATGTGTGCTGGGCCACGCGAAGCGGGGCAACGACCAGAACTTTTTTTACTTCCTTGGTCGCCAGCAGATCGACAATTGCCGTGAGCGTGCTGACAGTTTTGCCTAGACCCATGTCCACCCAAAGCGCGCACATCTTGTTATCTTTGATGAACTGCGCGGCCCGGAGCTGGTACTTGTGCAGTTGATTGTGCTTTAGAATAATACTTTCCCCTGCTCAAAATCTGAAACGACATAGACGTGAAACCCATGCTCTTTGAGCTGCCTATGAATTGCGTGCTGATACGGAGTTGGCTTCTTTCCGGGGGCTTTAAACTCGATCATCTGGCACACACCGTCTCGAAAAAATATGCGATCCGGCACCCCGTTTTGACCCGGTGACATCCACTTAAAAGTGAGCCAGCCTTTTGACTTAGCGTAATTGCAAACCTTTTCCTCTATTTTTGCCTCAAGGCGATACTGCATCACTTCCTATACCTCTCAGCCTCGTAGCCCTCCACAGCCATCGGCAGCCCCGTTGCCCACTCTGGCAGTCTGCACATAAGCTCGTTGAACTCATCTAACGAACCGTGATCGTTGCGCGTATCGGCTACTATCTCATCGTGGACAGTCATAATTGGGTCGTAATTGGCTTGCTCAATCAGCAGCAGGCTGTGTGCTAGAAGGTCTCTGGCAACAGCCTGCGTTATGCTTTGAACCAGTGAGCCGCCATATGTGGGGATGGCTTCCCACTTATGGGTGTAGTTGTTCATGCCGTGATAGCTGAGTTTGCTGTTACTTACCTCCGCCTTTGGGAATGACAGAAGCCTTTGAGACGGCAGGACAAACACAAGATCGTTTTTAACCATGTTAAAGACACCAATACTGGTATCGGCCTTTCCAAATTGAACAGCCTTAACAGCAGCGGCCTCAACCTCGCGCCACAGCTTCACTATCGGCTGGTTTGATGCACGCCAATCGTCGCGGATCTTCAGCGCCGTGGCCTCATCAACGTCGGTTCCGTAGTTGGCCGCCATTTTGGTAAACGCTCTCGACCCACCCTGATACCCCAAGGCTAAGACAGATATTTTTCCATCGAATCGTTGATCCTTATCCACGGCGCTGTACGGAATCCCGTACATGTCCGAGGCCGTAACCTTGTAGAGATCCAGTCCCTCGCGGAACGACTGCAACACGGTCTCGTGACCCGCAAGCCAAGCGAGAACCCTCGCCTCTATCGCGCTGTAATCACTGACAAGAAGCCTTCTGCCCTTGCCTGCAATCAGCATCCCGCGTAGACACGATGCCAAAAGCGCCATCGGTTCGCCGTCGAGCTGCTGGGTGTTGCGGTATTTGAGTACATCAATCACCGAATCAACGTCATCGACAACGGGGCGCGGGAGATTCTGGGGCTGAAAGTGCCTACCAGACCATCGTCCAGTTGCTGCCCCGTGGTACATGCCAGTGCCGTGCGCACGGTTATCCCGCGCAAGGCAGTCGAGCATCGCCTGATACTTTTTCGTAGAGGACTTGGATAGAGCCTGACGAATTTGCAGGAAGCGATAGACATTTGGCGGGCATACGCCCTCCAAAGCACAGGTAACTGCCGCTTTGTCGTAGCTGTCCATGCGCACTCCCTGCGAGTTGATCCACTCAAGCGACTTAGCTCTTGAGGCCGTCGAGGAGAGAGCGCCGTTTGTCAGCTCATAGACCTCTTGATTCAATTCAATCGCCAGCTTCTCGATGATAGCGATGGCGTGGCCTATGTTGTCTTTGTCGAGACGCACACCGCGTAGGTTCATCTTCTGATCGGTGACCCATACCTGTCGCTCGGTAGGGTGAAGAGGCCGCAGCTTTTTTCGTATCGCTCTTTCTGCCACTACATCCTGTAGGCAGTAGTCGTACAGCTCTTGCAACAGCTCTGGGTCTCGCACGCGCTTGCCACGGTATGGCTTGCACAACCGCTGAATCAAATACTTACCGCGCTTATCTTTCGCGGCATCCCCGGTCATCCCCATGAATTCTCCGCACTTACCGAGGGCGCGGGGGTAAGCCTGCGCCGCAGCGAGAGCTGCGGTGTCGTTCCATTGGGAAACCGGGACCGAGGGCCAGTGCAGCACACGCTCCCATATTGCTAACTCAAAAAACGAGTTCCATGCCCAGACCGCTGCGCCCTTTTCGATCAATCTAAACAAATCCGTTGGGGCTGGCATGTCTGGGGTCCAGAGAACAGGCGGCTCGTCATCCAATGTCCAAGCGAGACAGATAACCTCAGTAGAGGGGTGGTCTGCATACGCAAACGCGCCCGACTTTCTGATGTCGCACTCGGAGTAGGTCTCGAAGTCCAGCGAGATGATCAAGCTAGGAACTCCTCTGCCTCCTCTGCAACATCCTCGGCTGACTCGCTTTGAATGGCAGCGAAGCCATCAAGGGCGTTGCCTCCACCGCCGAAGCTGTCTCCGTCTTTAGCAAACTGAACAGCTTCTAAAGAGCACAGTACGCCGTTGAAGCTGGTTCCGTTAGACCAAGCGTAAAATCTAACCTTTGCGTTCACATAGCAACCCGCATACGGGCGCTCGTCTTCCTCGACCAAAGCCGTTAAGTCCTTATCGATTATCGGGACACGCTTTTTGTTATTCGCTTTGACTATGTACTTTCCTTCGTACTCGGCGCGGTCAAGCGTGTCGCCGTCTTGCAGGGAGTAGAACACCTTCTTCGGTAGCTTGCTCCACTGCTCGTTTGCCAGTGCGCTAACGAGCTGCCTTAGCGTAGCGATAGCGGCAGCGTCCTCTTTCTTATCGAGGATCAGCGTAGCCGAATACTTTGGCTGTGCGCCTGCGTCGAATGCGCTTGGCTTGAAGAGGCTTGGGAAGCTCAGTCTTGCGTTTTTAATTACTAGTTCGTTCATTTTATTTTCCTTTTACTTTTCTATTACGTCGAAGCCTTCGACAACATTGATAACAGATCGCTTATCGCTCTCTGGCACCAAGGTTGGCTTGCCTTCTGGTTTTGTTATGAGCTGATTTAGCTCTTCATTTTCATCGCCCAAGATTTTTAAAGCTTGGGTTGGTGAAATAGTTTTGGCGGTGTAGACCGGCTCGTTTGTGAGCTTCTGCATTAGCTGAAGCGCCTGCTTTTCGTCGGCCCATCGCCGGTTTGTTTTTGCGCGGACCAGCTTGTAGCCCTCGATGACATGGCCCTCGGCTGCGAGGCTCTGAGCCTTCGAGGCAACTTTTTCGCACCAGCTTTTTATTAACCCAAGATGCGGCAGCAGCTCCGCGACCTCGTCTGGTGATAGTGAGGTGGAAGGCAGCGTGAGGTCGTCGAAGCCCATGCCTGCCTTCGCCAGCGCGTGCTGCGCAAGTGGCTTGCATGTCTCAGCAGCGCGGCAGAATCGGCAAGCTGACTCACTTGGATTGAATTCTGGGTTGTCGCCGAGCGCCGCTTTCGCCGCTGGCTGTAACACTTTCTTGCCCCACTTAAGCAGCTCAGTTACGCGCATTGTGTGTGTGTCTTTGTGTAAGATTCTGGGCTGGACGATTGTCATGTGGATGGTGTCAATTTGAGCGTCGAAGCCGAATTCATTAATCACCCCAAGCGCGTAGCATTTGAGCTGATCGCAGTCTGCGTGTACCAGATGCCTGCCAAATTTCAGATCGACTACCCACGCCTCACCCTCTTTTATTGAGACAAAGTCTGCGGTGCCAAACCCCCCCGGAACCCACAGCGAGAAATCTAGGCGCTGCTCAACGTGCGACCTGCTCTGCGGTAGCGCACGGCAAAAGTCTGCATACCTGCTGACTGCATCAGCCATTTCCTCATCGACCTCGAAGCCATTAAAAAACTTACCAAGGTAATCTCCGGGGTTTGAACCGTCTCGAAGGCAGGTTTCTGCAAGCTCATGCGCGGCGGTGCCATGCTCGGCAGCCTTACTTGTTGTGTTTGGAAGTCCCCGGCTCTCGCTGACGCTTGCCGGGCAAGCTATCCAACGGTGTGCGCTGCTTGCGCTCAACTCTGCGTGACTTAAAAAGTCTAACTGTTCCTGCAAAACACGCCCCCTCTCAACATTTATCTACAAGTTGTGGTTGTATCTTGCCCACGACAAATGTAGATTGCAAACTTAATTGTCAACTTTTGGAAATGAAGCAGATGAAAAATGGTGTCACTAACGATAAAACGCAGGTGAATAACGCGCTCGATCAACTGAAAAACATCTTCGCTTTGCGAAGCGACAGACAGCTTGCCGCTATGTTCGATGTTGAGAAGCAGAACGTTGCCGCGTGGCGACATAAGGGCGAAGTGCCACCGATGCGCGCCATCCAAATAGAGCACCTAACCGACGGCGAGATGACATGGCGCACGCTCTGCCCATCGCTGCTGCGCGAGACCCTAGAGCTTGTAAAAAAATGAGGGCGTTTCTCTACCAATTACTTTGGTGCTGTTGCTCGAACCTCTCCAAGTTGTTGGAGCGCGTGGCAGACAAGTTGGTTGAGTTGCTTGAAAGGGCGGCGGATTGGGCAGACAGAAAGGCAGCGGATCACCTGTAGATTTGAGGGGAAGTAAATGATTGATCAGTTTGGTCACAGAATGGTTGAGCGCGGGTACAACATCATCCCCACGCTGCCAGCGAAGAAAAGACCCAGCGGCTTGGGCTGGCAAAAAATCCAGTCAACGCCGGAGCTGGTGCAGGACTGGATCACCGAAATGCCAGAATTCGGCATCGGTGTGCTGTGCGACACGACTGCGGCAGTTGATATCGACTGCCACAATAAGGCACTCAATAACCGCCTGCTTCACTGGCTAAAAGATAATGTTGGAATGCCAGCGGCCCGAATTGGCCTAAACCCAAAGTGCGTTGTGCCTTTCAGAAACATCGAGGGCATGAGGAAGATGCGCTCGAAGGAGTTTGTTTGCGGCGATGGAGTAACCCACGCGGTAGAGATCTTGGGTGTCGGGCAACAGTTCATTGCATACGGCATACATCCAAAGACATTAAAACCCTACGAGTGGGTGGCGGGGCCAACACTGGCTGACGTATTTCATGAGGATCTGCCTGCGCTGACCAGCGATATCGCCACCGCCTTTATCACGTTCTTCGAGCAGCAGGCCGAAGAGCTTGGCTGGGTAGCGGAAAAAGAAGGCACCCGCGAAAAGCAGCAGGCCCACGACGAGCTTATGAATTTCAAGGCCGCGCTCGATATGGGCGCAGACGAGATAAGCGAAATATTAAGCACATACTCTAACGACGACCTGCACTATGACGATTGGGTTAAGGTTGGAATGGCGTTGCACCACCAGTTTGCTGGAGAGGTCGAGGGGCTAGAGCTTTGGACTCAGTGGTCTGCGGAGAGCACTAAATATGAGGACGGCACATGCGAGGCTAAGTGGGAGTCCTTCGGTGATTATCAGGGGGCGCGGGTCACTATGGCCTCGCTTAAGTTTGAAGCAAAAAAGTCAGACAGCGTAGAGGTTATTGAAGAGCGCCTGCCATCTATGCTGACAAATTGGGCCTTCGTTCAAGTGGAGGGCAGCGCCAGAGTTCTGCGTGAGGAATTGAACAGCGACCAAATAATTCTTTATAAGCTCGACGATCTAAAGAAGGAGTTCGCCAACCAGAAAGTGCTGGACCACGGGAGTGACAAGCCTCGGATGATGAACCTTGCCGACATGTGGCTTGAGCATCCTGACCGCAGAACATACGCGGGGGGTATCTGCTTTTCACCAGACGGTCAGGTGTTAAACAAATACAATCTGTGGCGAGGGTGGAGCTACAAGCCGGTCCAGGGCGATGTGTCTCCCTTTATCAAGTTCGTGACCAACGTAATCGCAGGGGGTGACGAGGGTCACGCGAAGTATATCTTGGGGTGGGTTGCGCAAATGATCCAAAAGCCCCAGAGCAAGGTCGGTGTCGGCATCACGCTGCGCGGCAAGAAGGGATCGGGCAAGTCGTTCTTCGGGGAGCTGATCGGCGGCTTGTGCAAGCCCCACCACCGTATTGTATCGAAAGCAGATCACGTCACCGGGAAGTTCAACCGCCACTTAGAGGATACGTTATTATTGCAATGCGACGAGGCCTACTGGGCAAGAAACAAGGCCGCCGAGGGGGCATTGAAAGATCTTATGACCAACAACCGCATCACGGTTGAGCGTAAGGGAATGGACAGCTACAGCTCGAATAACTACACGCGGCTGCTGTTCACCTCAAACGAGGAGTGGGTAGTCCCTGCATCGCTCGACGAGCGCAGATTCGCGGTCTTCGATGTGTCCCCGTGTCAAATGCAGAACGCAAAATATTTTGGCGATCTTCGGCGCTGGTATGACCGAGGCGGTGCAGAGCACCTGCTGCACTTCTTCAAGAGCTTTGACCTTAACTCAGTTGATGTGAGGGTCGCTCCAAGCACGGCGGCACTCGATCAGCAGAAGCTGCTGTCTCTGGACACTATCGATCAGTGGATGCTCGACTGCATAAGCGCCGGTGAGTTTCGAGAGCAGCGGTCTAACGGTGATGTTTTCGAGTTCGGAAGCGCTGAGGCAAAGCACAACATCTACCAGACCTATGTCTCAAGCGTCAAAGGTCGGTTCGAGAGCGCACGCAAGGAGTCGCAGTTCTGGAAGCACCTGCACGAGATCGATGGTTTGATTGTCCGAGAGTCAAGAAAGAGAGTCGCAGACCGACAGTTGTATTGCGTTGAGTTTGCGCGGCCGAAGATCGCATTGGAGGCATTCCTTAGCCATCACAACATCAAAAACAATGAGGTCGTTGAGGCCGTAGAGGATCTTGATCCGCTAGACCCGGCAAACTGGAGCGACGAGGTTCCATTTTGACGGTAGGCGAAACCAAGACCTGCACGGTTTGCAGCACAGAGAAGCCCATCGAAAAATTCTACACGCGTGGCAATGGAAGCATTGAGCCGGTGTGCCGCCCGTGTCGCACTACTAGCGAGCAAGTGCGAGCGAACGCAAGCCCCCGCGCATATCTAAGAAACCTACTCAACAAGGCGCGATACGGCGCCAAGAAACGGGGACTGACGTTCGACATTACGTTAGCTGACTTGCTGGCCCTGTGGGAGCTACAGGGGGGCAAATGCGCGCTATCGGGTGTCAGAATGACGTGGGCGAAAGACGGCAAGGGGCGAAAAGAAATGAACGTCTCGCTTGACCGGATTAACCCCGACATTGGCTACGCGAGCAAGCCTATGAATGTGCAGCTTGTCTGTTTGCGCATAAACATAATGAAGCACACGCTACCGGAACATGAACTTTTCTGGTGGATTCAGAACTTAGCCGACGAAATGCAAAAACAATAGTTACCAATACAACTTACAAGTTGATATTCGCACTTTGTTCGTGTTACGTTGACAATGTAAAGGCCATCTTGTCAATTTACATATAAAAATAGAGGGGAAACCATTTGAGCAGTCAGATTCGCAGTAACGATCTAGAAGAAGAAATTTTGTCAGACCCCATAGCCGTGGCATTTGTGTACGACTACAACATAAGGATCGAGGTCCGTCCCGACACATGTTACGAGCAGTATGAAGTAGCCCTGTTTAACTCAGATCAGGACAGCGTGATCAGACTGTTTGTCGTGAACAAATTTGAGCACGCGATGCAGAAAATGCACGACTTAGCGGCGGCTTTTGCAGACCGCAGATAAAACAACAAAATAAGATAGTGGCTGATTGAAACGCCGCTATTTTTTTGTTCTGTGAAACAACCATATGTAGGAGATACAACACTAATGAGTGACGAATTTTACGACTCCACTAGGGTGTCGGTGGACGGGAGGCTGGTAAGAATCTTCGCAGCCAAGCTGCCAGAGGGCGCAGGCAAGCGGCTGCCCTATTACCAAGACGAGGAGTACATCTCAGCGATCTGTGAGCACGCCAAGGGGGGTCTAACAGCGGCGCAGTCCAGTGAGCTGGTGGGTATATCGCCCTCCGAGGTGTCGAAGATCAGAAGGATGTACCGTGAGCGATGGCTTGGGTTCAGTGGGGTGTCCAGTGCTGCCTTTTAAGCTCGCAGCCGCCGCGATGGTAGTCATCGCGCTGGGATTTGCAGGCGATGGAGATTTCGAAGACGCAAAGGCCCAAGAGCGCGACTACATCGAGCGATATTGCACTGGTGTGCATGGCAATTATATGGATCTGGAGGTGACCTGTGGCGACTGATCTAATTTGCGACGAGTGCAGGCAAATCTGCGACGTTTTTGAGCAGGTCGAGATCGATCACGAGCCGTATGGGGACCAGATCGTGGAGCGCCGATCATATTATGTGCTGTCTACTTGCTGCGAGGCGGATGTCCTAGAGGTCGAGGTAGACAAGGTGATCCATTGATGAGGCCATCGCGTAACAAGCAGCGCGAGGCGCTGAGGCAGGCGAACGCAGAGGCCGTTGCGCGGTTCGTTGCTGAGGGCGGCGAGATAAAATTTTACGGCCCAGATTGCTATCTGCACGAGGGCGTTAAGCTGTCGAGAAAGGAGCTGAGTCGAATGCACTACGAGGCGGTCAAGGATCGCCGATCAAACAACTAAGGGTCTACGGACCCTTTTTTTATGGCTGAATTATTCTCATATATCGACAAGTTTTAGTTGTCATAACAACTAGATTGTGGGAATATATCTGTGTCGAAACAACACACACAGAAGGAACTAGAAAATGTTGAATATTACCTACTACTACGTTGAGCAGCTTGTACGACCAGAGAGCGGTTGGGATAGGCAGTTGGTGCAAAACTGCGAAAACTACAACGGCGGCTTTCAAGATAAGGCGCAGGCAGAAGAACACCTTCAAGCCGAAAAGTCTGGCTGGGAAGAATTTCTTGCAGAGCAAAAGCAGTGTGATGAAATTAAACGCCTGCAAGCAGTAGCCGACTGGAGAATCGTTGAGGAAGTCGTGACCTTCGCTCACGTTTCTGAGTACATGTATTCAGACGTTAAGGCCTACGAGATCATCAAGGTCATTAGCGACAAGACAATCGAAATCAGGGCAATGGATGTCTCACATTCTTGCGAAGATTTAGAGTTCACCCCCGGCGGCTTTGCTGGTCACTTCCACAACCAAAGAGATCAAAAGGTTACCTACAAGTCTAACCCTGAAGCCCCAACTTTCCGAATCAGAAGGAAGAAAGGTTCGGTTGAAAACTGGGTAGCAGGCTCCTCGCGGTTTGGTCTGACCACTAAGCCCTACGCCTTTCACGATTTTAACTTCTAAACTTTTTGGGCCGCGTAAGCGGCCCGTACAACACACACACACACACACACACACACACACAGAAGGGACGAGAAAATGAAAATTAAAGTTTACCAATTTGATCTT
>Ga0315321_10004475_pt1 | contig 10755 bp, 9 predicted proteins | sample M180m21515metaG_FD_203464 | JGI IMG/M metagenome (GOLD analysis project Ga0315321, IMG submission 203464) | Ammonia-oxidizing marine archaeal communities from Monterey Bay, California, United States - M1 80m 21515 | ecosystem: Environmental > Aquatic > Marine > Intertidal zone | place: USA... | reverse complement strand
TCGCCGATTGGGTCCTCCGGACGCTGGGTCTGCCAGCTGCGCAGCCACTCCAGGCGCAGGTTCTGGTCGCCTGTGAGCTGTGCGGTCCCCAGAGTCGTCACCAGCCATGCCCGTGAGTCGCCCATGCTCGCAAGGTGGAGCCGGTCGCCCATCACCAGGGCCAGGACCGCGGTGGTGCCCATGGGAATTTGGCGCTCGAGGTCGCCATCGGCAGCCCGACGCGCGGACTTGCAGATGTTGCGATTGGCGGTGTTGAGGGTGGCCTCAAGGAATTCTCGGGCTTCGACCTCGGTGGCATGGGGGTCCTGCAGCCGGTCGCACCACGCCTCCCAGGTGCGCGCACAGCTGTGCATCAGGAGTGCGGCGGCTTGGTCGCCAGATCCTGCTGTGGCGACACTGATGCCGTCGGCCATTGCGAGAAAAGCGATGTGCCCTTCACTCTGCCACCAGCAGGCATCTTGGTTCGTCTGGCTGTTTCGCGCCTTCATCGCGCCGATGTGGGTGTCCAGCCCGACCTCGATGGTGAGACGCTGGCGAATCGGCGCGCTCTTGCGCACGTCCTCGTTGGCGTTGGCCTGCGCCAAGAGTGCCCACAGCGCGGTGCCATCGGGGGGGCGTCGCGCGGGGTCCGTGGCCAGACAGCGGGCGAGAAGGGCACACCACGAGGGCGGCAGGTCACGCACCAGGCTGGGCAAGAGCGCAAGGAGATCGGAGTCACTCACCCGTCCGTCTCGGGGGAGGTTGGATAGGGTGAGCTCGGCAACTCGGCGCATCGCAGCGCGGACATCATCTGCGGGACTGCTGGCCTCAGGAGCCCCCAGCCGGACTTCGTCGGGACTGCGCCAGCGTGCGCCTTCGAGGCCACCTGATTGCCCCTCGGCGTGGCGTCGGGAGAGTGCGCGTGCGACCGCGAGAGAGACCTTGAACACGCGCTCGATGGGGATGGGCGCCAGTCTGACCAGCAGGGGGTCCGACAGCCGCATCGGTCGCTCCATGGTCGACTCAGCCAGCCGCTCCTCCAGCCATCCCGACAGCGCCCGGCGTCGTCCCTCGTTGGGCACGAGCGAGTCGAGTCGGCGCAGGACAGGCACAGTACCCGCAGGCAGGAGGTCCACAAGGAACAGGGCGGCGGGCTCATCGTCGGCCACTGTGTCGGCCAGGAGGCGCACGGCCAAGCGCTCTTGCAGCACCACGGGCACGTAGTCGAACACCCGTCGAATCAGCGGTCGGTGCTTGCGCTGCCCGGCGCCTTTCGCCAGTACAGCCTCCACGCCCGAGTTGGGTGCCCACATGGCGAGAGCAGCCCCCAGTCGGGCATCTCCCTGGGCTACACGCTCCCGCACCGCCTCCGCCAGCGCTTCAGGAATTGGGCTGTTGCTCAGGCGGACGACCGTGGCCGCAGCTGTGCCATCCGCCGTTGCGAGAACTTCTGTCAGCAGCTCGCCTCGCTCAACGGTGCCCAGCGCTTGCCACAGCGCATGGCGGCGTTCGGGCAGGGCGCGAGAAAACCGCGCGGCGTGGGTGCCTCCGGGCTGCTCCTGAACCTGCAGAGACAAAGCGTGGCCGTCCCAGGCCAGCGGTGGCTGTGCGCCCTGCTCCAACATCCGCACCAGCGCCGACCACCACGTGTCGGCCTCTTTGGGGCTGCACACACATGCGCTCGCCAGCATGCGGCAGAGGTCTGCGCCGGTCGCGGGGCGGTCCAAGCTGTCGAGAAGCAGCTCAGCCACTACTTTCGGGCGCCGTCGGAGGTCTTGCTCGAGCGCCTCGCTTTCCACCGCTGCCCGGTAGCGAAAAGAGCCGGGCAGGGCGAGGGCATGGCGGTCGAGGTCGGCGGCGTGCAGGCGAGTGGGACGGTCCGTGGCCCGCAGCCAAGCCAGCTCGCTGTGTTTGTAGGCGCACTCCACGACAATGGCGATGGCGCCGCTGCTGTGAGAGACGACATCTCCCACTCTGAGCTGGCTGAGCGCTTCGATCCTGGGCATGCAGACTCCCGAGGCACGTCCTCAGTGGCCCGCGCTCGCCTCGCTCGGATGGCAGACCGCGGCGTCCGACCCGTACCCTGAACCATGGGCGGGGCCGTGCCCCCGGCATAGCACGCGGCTGAGAGGTCCCATGCAGCCGCCCGCCCCACCTGCCAACGAGATCCGCGACCCGGTCCACGGCGCCGTCCCTATCGATCCACACGAAAAGTGTGTGGTCACCCACCGTGCCGTCCAGAGGCTGCGCGGAATCCGACAGCTCGGCTTCTCGCATCATCCCTTCCCGGGCGCCACCCACACGCGCTTCATCCACTCTCTTGGCGCGATGCACCTCGCGGGGCAGGCATTCGACCAGTGCTTCCGCGACCAGCCGTTTTCGTCGGGCTCTCGTCGGCGAGCATTTCGTCATTGCGTGCGTCTGGCAGCCCTTTGCCACGACCTTGGCCACGCCCCCTACAGCCATGCCGCCGAGTTTGCGATGCCGCCGCTGCGCGACCTCAGCATTGCTGCCTACAACCCGGATGCCGTTGCGGGAAGACTGGACCAGCGCGCCCATCACGAGGACTACACCATCGGTGTGCTCACGGGCACCGATCTCTCGGACACCATCCGGCGCAGCTTCCCGTTCGGTCCCGAGCACGTCGCGGCCCTCATCAGTCACGATGTGCAGAACAACGACGACTTCTTTATCGACAACGGCTTCGACATCCGGCCGCTGCTGTCTCAGCTCATCAGCTCCGACCTCGACATCGACCGCCTCGACTACCTCGTGCGCGACTCCTACTACACGGGGGCCCGCTACGGCCAGATCGACGTCCACTGGCTCATTTCCAGCCTCACCCGTCACGTCGATGAGCAAGGCCGGGTCTGCCTCGCGCTCGACTCTCGCGCGCTCTACGCCTTCGACGACTACCTCGTGGCCCGCTTCCACATGTTCCTGATGGTCTACTTCCACCAGAAGTCTGTGGCCTACGAGGAAATGCTTCGCCGATATGTCGAAGATGGCGTGTCAGCCGATGGTTTTCGCCTGCCGGGCGATCTCGATGCCTACCTGTCCACGGACGACGCCTGGATGTGGGGGCGACTCGCTGCTGACCCCGCCCCCTTCGCGCGCCGAATCCGCGACAACGACCCCTACAGAGTCGCCTTTGAGTCTCACCTGCCGCCGGAGGACTGTGCCTTGCGCCAGCGCGCTGACATTCTGCGCACCGCCGGCATCGACGTCATCACCACAACTCTGCGTGGGCGGATGCTCATGGCCGCTGACGCCACCAAGCCTGCGCTCTACCTCGTCGAGCGCGGCCAGTCGGTCACCCGTCGGCTCGCCGAGGCTTCTCGTGCGCTGCATGGGGGCGACGATGGCGTCACTATCAGCCGTCTCTATGTGGACCCCGTGCACTTGGGCTCCAGTCAAGAACGCCTGCGGGATGTCTGGCGGCCGCGCAGCTTCCTGTAGGGCCGCTCAGAGGCTCATTCCGAGGATGGGTCCTGCCCTGGGCGCCTCGGCGTCCCCAGATCGCCCCGTGGCGTTTCTACATCGGGAGGGGATCGACGTTCTCCACGCGCTCGACCTCGGGAATTTCCTCGACCAAGAGGCGCTCGATGCCCATCTTCAGGGTGGTCACCGATGATGGGCAGGTGCCACACGCGCCCACGAGACGCAGGTAGACCACACCGTCCTCGAAGCCTTCGAAGGTCACATCGCCGCCGTCCTGGGCGATCGCTGGGCGAATTTCCTCGTCGAGCAGCTCCAGAATCTTCAGCTCGACCTCGGTGCGCTCGGGCGCGGGCTGGGTGGCCTCCGGGGCCTCGAACACAGCCATCTCACCCGATGCCAAAAACTCGATCAGGGTCTTCTCGACGTTGTCTTCGAGCGCGGTCCACCGGCTGTCGGAGTGCTTGCGCACGGTCACGAAGCGGGGAGCCACGAGAATGAGCTCGATGTCTTCAAACGACAGTAGTGCGCGAGCAAGGGGAGCATCCGCGGTGTCGTCACCGCGCTTGTACTCGTAGGTGCCCATGGGCACGAGCACTTCCTGCACGCGGAACATCAAAGCGTCTGGGTTGGGGGTGGGGACGATGGTGACGGTTGACGACATGGGGGCTCCAAGGACCAGCCAAATAACGCTGTCAATCCGAGTGGCGAGCGCTGCGTGACCGCGTCCGGTCAGGGCGCTATTGCGGCTGTCCCATCGCTTCGCCGCCCTTCCGACCCGAGGCCGACCATGTCCGTGTCCTTTCAGCTCTCCGATGAACAGCAGGCTCTCCGCGAGCTCGCGCACGAGTTTGCAGTCAACGAGATTCGCCCGGCCGCGCCCCACCACGACGAGACCGGCGAGTTCCCCTGGAAAATCCTCGAAAAGGCTCATGAGATTGGCCTCATGAACACTCACGTCGAGGCGGACCATGGCGGCCTGGAGCTGTCGGCCTTCGACGGCATCTTGCTGGCCGAAGAGCTGGCCTGGGGCTGCACGGGTATTGGCACCGCGATGGAAGCCAACGGCTTGGCCCAGCAACCCGTCATTCTCGGTGCCAGCGACGCCCTCAAGCACAAGTATCTGGCGCCCATGACTGAAGAACTCCAGTTGTGCGCCTACGGGGTCACCGAGCCTGGTGCCGGCTCCGATGTGCAGGGTATGCGCTCCACCGCGGTGAAGAGGGGCGACAAGTACATCCTCAACGGCTCCAAGATGTGGATCACCAACGCCGGCGTGGCGAAGTGGTTCTTCGTGGTGGCCCTCACCGACCCCGACAAAAAGGCGCGGGGCGGCATGAGCGCATTCATCGTCGAGGCCGACTGGGACGGCGTCGAGGTGGGCCCCAAGGAAAAGAACCTCGGACAGCGTGCCAGCGACACTCGCGGCATCACCTTTGAAAACGTCGAGGTCCCCGCCGCCAACCTTGTGGGCCGCGAAGGCGATGGCTGGAAGCTGGCCATGGCCGCTTTCGACTACACCCGCCCCTCTGTCGCTGTCGCATCGGTCGGTCTTGCCCGCGCCGCCATGGACTACAGCATGGAGTACGCCATGCAGCGGCGAGCCTTTGGCAAGCCCATCGCGATGCACCAGGCGGTGAGCTTCATGATTGCCGAGATGGCCATGAATATCGACGCCGGCCGCCTGCTGTGCTGGCGGGCCGCCCAGCTCAAGGACGCGGGGGTGCGCAACACCATGCAGTCTTCGATGGCCAAGGCGTTCTGCGCCGACATGGCCATGAAGGTGGCCGTCGACGCCGTTCAGGTCTATGGCGGCTACGGCTACAGCCAGGAGTACCCTGTCGAGAAGCTCATGCGCGACGCCAAGATCTTCCAGGGCACCAGCCAGATCCAGCGCATGATCATCGGCAAGGAGCTCTTTGTGCGGGGGCGATAGCTCGTGAAAGTCCTCGTCACGGGTGCCACAGGCTTCATTGGGGCCAACCTCGTGCGCCTCCTGCTCAAGCGGGGCGACGAGGTGCACTGCATTATCCGCAAGCCGAAGCCCACCATAGAAGGGCTCGATCTACGCCTCCACCAGGCTGCTCTGGGCGACTCGCCGGCGGATGTGGAGGCGCTGGCGCGCGCGATGGACGGCTGCGAGGCCGTCTACCATGTCGCCGGGCTGTTCGACCCCAGTCCTGGTGGCATCGACCGCATGCGGCAGGTGCATGTCTTCGGCACGCGTGGGCTGCTGCGCGCGGCCGACAAGGTGGGCATCCGACGCATTGTGGTGTGTAGCTCCAGCATTACAGTCGGCTTTGGTCCGCGAGATGCACCCGGTAACGAAGAGACCCCGCTCGACGCCGGTCTCGTCTACGGGCCGCCGGGCTCTGCCCTGCGCGCCTACCACGACACAAAGGTGCAGGCGGAGCAGATGGCCTGCGGATGGAAGACCGTCGACGCGGTGGTCGTCAACCCCGACTACATCGTCGGTGCTTGGGACATCAAGCCCACCAGCGGCCAGCTCATCGTCTCCATGGCGAGGATGCCTTGGGTGCCGGTGTATCCACGGGGCGGCAAGTGCTTCATGGACGTCAACGACTGTGCCCTCGGGCACATCCTTGCACTTGAGCGAGGCACCACCGGTCGGCGGTATCTGCTGGGGGCCCACAACCTCAGCTATCGCGAGTTCATGGCCATCTGCGCCGATGCGCTTGGCAAGCCCAAGCCCCAGGTTCCGATGCCACGAGTGGTCATCGACGCTGCGGGCCGTATTGGCGGGATCCTCCACGCCCGCGACCCCCACCGCTTTGCTGGTCTCGACCCCCGGGTGCTCGTGGCGATGCAGGAAGAGCGGTACCGCACTGCGCGTCGGGCCGTCGATGAGCTGGGCGTGCCCCAGAACGACATCGCTCTGGCTGTCGACCGTGCGGTGGGCTGGTTTCGGGACCACGGCTACTTCTCGTGAGAACCGCGGCTCTTGTGCTGTGGATAGTGGGTTGCAAGGCCGAGTCGGTGGGCGTCGAGGTGCCCAAGGGCGGCCCGGATGCCATCTCGATGGCGGACCTCCAGAGGGATGCGTTCATCCTAGAGGGCGACAAGCGGGTGCGAGCGCCGGGCAAGCCGCGACCGAGTGCCGCCTGGGCCAGCTTCGGCGACCGCCTTCGCCAGATGAAGACCGTTCCGGCCTACGGGCGCAGCTACCGAGATGGCTCGGGGGTCAAGGTGGTCTGTGGCCGCAAGGACGGGAAAAGCAGCGAGACAGTCGTGGTAGCGGCTCAAGACGACGTCGATGCGTCCGGGCGATCCACCACAGCGATGGCCATGGTCATCTCTCTGGCCAAAGCCTGGGATGTGCGACGACCCCCGCCGCGCACTCTGCTGTTCTGTGCGTGGGAAGGTGAGGCGGGGCGGGCAGCCTTCATGCAGAGTCCTCCCGTTCCCGCTGCCGATATCGTGGGTGGCGTGATGCTCGGCACCCGTTCGCTCGACCTCGGGCAGCACCCGCTCGAGGCGGTAGTGGTCGACTTCTCCGGCTCGGTCGGCCTGCTCGACTTCGAGGCCATGCAGCTGGCAACCGTGTCTGTCGAAGCCGTCGTGCGCGGACTGGTCGACCAGTAGGGCTTCAGTCGAACCCGCGCTGTCAGCGGTTGCCCTTCACTGGGGTCTGGGGCCACGCTGGGTCGCTGGAGCTGGTGTGGAGCTTGTCTTCCCAGGCCTGGATGCGGGCCTGCAGGGCGTCGTGGCGTTCGTCGAGGACGCGCACCTTCTCTCGAATCGAGGCGGACTCCTCGTCGATGGTGCGATCTCCCTGGTTGACCCGTCGGCGGGCTCCGTCCATCTCGGCTGTGACCTCGCGCGCCAGCGCTTCCACTGCCTCGGCCTCCTGCGCGATCTCGGCGGCCTCAGCGGCGGCCTCGGCAGATGCACTTCCAGGCGTCGCAGGACCGGCGTCGTCTGCGGCGCAAGCGACCAGCAGTGCGAGCAGCAGGGCGGACAAGGGGCCTCGCAAGGGGAGGCAGCTGGCAGCGTCGACGGGAAGGGACATGCCTGCCGGCTTAACCTGGAGTCCGGCGGATCAGCCCGCCAGGAGTCCACATGCAGATCGATGCGAGCACCATGCGCGGCCGCGACCTGTACCGGCTGATGACCAGTCTCATCGTGCCGCGTCCCATCGCGTGGGTGGGCACTCGCTCGCCGAGCGGACTCGACAACCTTGCGCCATTCTCCTTCTTCATGGGCGTCACGAGCAAGCCGCCTTCGCTGGCCATCTCCGTCGCGCGCGCCGGCCGCAACAAGCTGAAGGACACCGCTGAGAACATCTTGTCCAGCGGTGTCTTCACGGTGTCTATCCCTTCGGTCGACCAGATCGAGGCGGTTGCCACCACCGCCGCTCGCTGGCCGGGGAGTGAGCTCGATGCCGCAGGACTTCACGCTCGGTCTGGGAGCTTCGTCGATGCGCCTTACCCAGCGGAGGCCCGCGCCGTCGCAGAGTGTCGGCTCATCCACCAGCACGACCTGGGCACCACTCACCTGCTGGTGGGTGAGATTCTTGGTTTCCACCTCGACGACGAACTTGTGGTCGTCCACAACGGCTGCATCTCGCTCGATTCTGGTGCCCTCGATCCGCTCGCGCGGCTTGGGGGTGCGGACTACGCCGGGCTCGGAAGACGCTACCAGCAGGCCACTCCAGAGGTCGAAGGGTGAGGGGACTTCTCTTGATCCTGGGCGCCTGCGCCGAGCCACCCTCCGAAGCAGAGGCGTATGCGCATGCCTTGGCTGGGGCAGAGACCTACGTCGAAGCGCGCGAGTCCTGCGGCCAGATTGCCGATGCCGGCGTGCGCGGGGACTGCCAAGCCACCATTACCGAGCGCTTTGCGCGGCTCGACCCTGCAGACTGCGACGCTGTGGATGGAGACGTCTGGCGCGATGAGTGCCGCTTTTTGATGGCCGAACGAATCGGAGCGACCGGCGATCTGGAGCTGGCGCTGGCCACATGTGTGACGTCACGCTTTCGCCGGCACTGTGCGTGGCACCTCCTCCAAGATGCTACTGAGCACACCATTGACGCGCCGCATGCCGAAGCCGAGGCGGTGCTCGAGGGCTTCATGCAGGTCAAGGCACTTCCCGACGCCCCCAACCAGTTCTGGCGGATTCGATGGCGCGAGCTGGCCGGTCGAGGGGTGCGGCTCGATGAGGCTGGCTGCGAGGGGCTGCGGTCTCGTCCGGGCTGCCGAGATGCCCTTGAACGACAGGTCTTCGACATGTTGCAGGTCGTGTCCAGATCAGACCGCGCAGGTGTCTGTGCCACCCCGGAAGGTCAGCGCGTGCTCCACGATGGGGTCCCTGTCTGGACCCTGGGACCACTCACCGCGGCAGCGGAGGCCCGCTGGGTGGGGGAGCACTGCGCCGCGAAGCCAGGAGAACCGGCTAAATAGGATGCTCGTGCTTAGGGGCGCGACCCCGACCGAGGAATCACCATGATCGACTACGACCAGGGACACTGGGCCAGTACCACCTTGGTGTGGCGCGGCACTGTGCTGGCACGGCTCCGCACTCGAATGGCTGCATACGCTGGCTGGGCGGCCATAGTCACCTTCGCTGCGGCGGGCCGAACGGTGCCGATGCCGGACTTCGGTGCGCTGGCCCACTCTCTCGTGGGTGTCGCCATGGGCATGTTGCTCGTGTTCCGCACCAACGCCAGCTACGACCGCTACTGGGAAGGCCGAAAGCGCTGGGGCGGCATCATCGCCGGGTCTCGCAACTTGCTGCGGGTAGCCCGAGCCCACATCGGCGACACGGGCCCGCTTGCGCCGCTGGTCCATGGGTACGCGGTCGCCGTGAAGCAACACCTGCGGCGTGAGACCGACGATGCCCAGCTCGCTGCCATTCTCGGTGAGGAGCAGGCCGCTGCTGCATCCCGTCGCGCGGACCCACCGCTCTTTCTGGCGACCCACATGTCCCGCTGGGTCGCCCGCCAGGTGTTCTCCGGCAAGCTTCCCGCGGCCCTGGGTCGCGAGCTGGAGGGCGCCATCACCAAGATGGTGGAGCATCAGGAGGCGTGCGAGCGGATCCTGAAGACCCCCGTGCCGTTTGCCTACGTCGTCCAGATTCGGCAGCTTCTGGCGTTCTACCTGCTCACTCTGCCGGTGGTGCTGGTGCCTGTGATGGACTGGATGGTCATCCCGGTCACCGCCATGGTGGCGTTCGCCATGCTGGGCATCGAAGAGGCTGGCATCGAGATCGAAGATCCCTTCGGCACCGACCCCAACGACCTGCCGCTCGAGCATCTCTGCGACATCGTCCGCCGCGACGCGAACCAGGTCGCCGCCATTCTCGACGAAGAGCTGCCGGATCTACACGAGCCGATGGACTGACGCCCTTTCAAGGAGCCAGTCCACCAGCTCGTCGGCAGCCGAGTCCGACACGCGCGCTGGACGAGGGTGCGACAGCCGCTTCGGAATCGCCTCGGTCAGGGCCGTTCGCCAGTCCGCTGCGGAAGCGCCGGGCTGGAGCGTGACCGCAAAGTCTCCCCGGGCCGTCATGGCCTCAGTGAGAAAGCGTGCCTCCGGAAAGTGCCCGCGGGGCACCCACAGCAGGCGCGCTCCCGCCAGCGCGGCCTCGGCGAAGATGCCATAGCCAGGCTTGGTGAGAACGACGTCTGCTGCGGCCACCAGGGCAGGGTAGGGGACGCCCTCGACGTAGGTGCAGTCCGATCGACTCAGCCGAGGCATGGGTGGGGCGAGCAGCCATTGCACGCCAGGAACCTCTGGCAGGCGAGCGTCGAGGTCCGCCAGTCCCAGTCCTCCGAAGCTCACGAGCACATGACCCCGCCCCAGATCGGGCACCTCGGTGGCGCACCGTCCCACCAGTCCAAACGGCCTCACACTGGCAAAGCCCGGCAGCCCGGGTCCCGGCCAGAGCGATGCGGCCATGTGGGGGCGTTGCCAGGGCTCCAACAGCTCCGCGCAACCATGGAGCCCAGGGGTGTTTCGGTAGATCCAGGGCCAGGTGAAATTGCCGACTGCAACCGCGGGGAGGTCGGCCGCTCGAGCGGCTGCAAGTGCGGCGGGTGGGCAGTCTGCAACCACCAGAGAGGGTTGGTGGCGGGCCAGCGCCTGGGCCAGTTCGCTGACTCGGGCACTGCTGGAGCGCTGTCGGACCGCGGCAATGGTCGCGGGATGGTCCTCTGTGAGGCTGTCGTGCTGCACAATGCCTACATCAGCGACCCAAGGCACCATCGTGACGTCCGGAGTCCACTCGCGCACCACGGACTCTGGCGCCGCAGTGAACAGCACCACTTCAGCGCCGCGGGCCTCCAGCCGCCGAGCCACTTCAAGCTGCCGAGTCACATGA
>Ga0315321_10004472_pt1 | contig 10762 bp, 5 predicted proteins | sample M180m21515metaG_FD_203464 | JGI IMG/M metagenome (GOLD analysis project Ga0315321, IMG submission 203464) | Ammonia-oxidizing marine archaeal communities from Monterey Bay, California, United States - M1 80m 21515 | ecosystem: Environmental > Aquatic > Marine > Intertidal zone | place: USA... | reverse complement strand
ATGGAGCCCAAGGACTGCTAAAACCCGATGAAAAAGATGATTTTGACGAAAAATAGCCCAAAAACCTAGAAAAAATGGGGTTTTTGTGAAAAAACGTTTGACCGAGAGCCCTAAAATGCAGAGCTAATCAGTTGTTAACTAACATAAACATACTTCCAAACAAAAAGGAAACATACATGAATAAAGGACAACTCATCGAAGCCGTTCAAAAAAACTTGGGCAAAGAAACCTCAAAGGCCGCTGCCGACGCTGCACTTAATGCAGTACTCGACGCTATCACAAAAGCCGTAAAAAAGGAAAACGTTCAAATTATCGGTTTCGGTACTTTTTCCGTGGTTAAGCGTGCTGCACGCTCGGGGATCAATCCTCAAACCCGTGAAAAGATCAAGATCAAGGCTTCCAAGAACGTAAAGTTCAAGGCTGGAGCAAAGCTGAAAGCTGCGATCTAATTGCTTGACTAAACCTACCCCTTTTAAAAAAGCCCGTGGGAAACCACGGGTTTTTTTTATACCATATGGACAACGATAAGGAAAAAGCCAAACAGGCTTACCTCGATGAAAAGAAGGGTTCGGTTGCCGCATTCGCACCGGGCAGAATAGAATTCCTGGGGAACCATCTCGACTACAACGGCGGAATGGTTCTAGGTGCCGCTATCGACGCTGGAATTTACGCCTTGGCCACCCCGACCAAAGGTGATGGCATCCGCCTCTTCAGCGAGAGTTTCGAAGATGCAGTCGTGGAAAGCAGTTTAGAGGGCTTTAGCCGTCAGGAAGGCAAGACTTCCTGGGCAAACTATTGCCTGGGCGTACTCAAGGTCATGCAGGAAGCTGGATTAGCCCCCCGCACGGGCTTCTCCTTAACCTTTACGACCGACTTGCCCGTGTCCGTAGGGTTAAGCTCAAGTGCGGCACTCGAGCTCGCTTCAGCACTCGTCTTGGCGCAACTTGCCGGTCAAGAGCTTGATCGCAAGGAGCTCGTCGGTATCTGCCGAAAGGCGGAGAATGAATTCGTCGGAGTCCCCTGCGGAATTCTCGATCAGGCCACTTCCGCCTTCGGAAAAAAAGATCATCTTGTTTTGATCGACTGTGAAAAAGAGGATTTCTCCACCCTGCCCCTGCCCCCCGATACCAGGCTTTGGGTCTTTGACTCCGGAATCAAGCACGATTTGGTGGACTCTCATTATGCAAAGAGGCATGGAGAATGTCAGGCTGCCCTTGGCTGCCTTCGGGAAAGCGGGCATGAAATCAACTACCTCGCAAAGGCAAAGAAAGAGTGGATCGGCCAAGACTCCATGCCTGAAAACACAAGCAAAAGGGCGCGCCACGTCGTCAACGAGCAAGCAAGAGTTCTTTCCTTCCGTGAGGGCCTCGCATCGAAAAAGGAGGTCAACGAATTGGGTTTGCTCCTGAACGATTCCCACGAAAGCTCATCCCTTCTTTTTGAGAACAGTTGTCCGGAAGTTGATTTTCTCGCCCGCAAGCTTCAGGCACACTCCGAAGTGCTCGGAGCAAGACTTACGGGGGGAGGTTTCGGGGGCGCAGTTCTAGCTTGGACAGGGACCGGTTTCGGGCCGAACGATGCAGAGGCAATAGCCAAAGAGCACGAAACTGAATTCGAGCATCTCCCTTCCGTTCATACCTTCGCTCCTTCCAACGGAGCGAGGATCGCGTCTTGGCCTAGTTAGGGCGGATTTGGCTAGTCTACGATAAAGGCTTCTAAAACACGCAAAAACCCTTCCCGGTCCTCGACATGGACATCGTGCCCCGCCTCGGCAAGAACCGTAATGACCGATTTAGGGAAATGCTTCCTGATCAAAGAGGAATGTTCGCTTCTCAGGTACCCGGACTTTCCCCCTCGCACAAACAAAGCACGCCCGGCGTACCGATCCGATTCGCCCAGTGGATTGGCTGAAAGCTCCTCGATTGAATTCCTCAAGAACCGCAAATTAGGTTTCCATTCGAGTCTTGAATTCTCCTCTTGCAAGTTGGTGAGCAGAAATTGACGGAATGCCCAGTTCGGAATGTTTTTGGAAAGGGCATCGTCGGCTTCTTTTCTCGAAGAAAGTTTTGCCAAATCCAGACCAAGCATGGCATCCAAGGTAGGTACGTGATGCTCGGGCGGATAATCGCGGGGAGCGATATCGACTACCACGAGTTTTTCAACCCGCTCGGGATGATCAACGGCAAAACGCATGGCGACTTTGCCCCCAAGACTATGGCCACATAAACGCACGGTTTCTAGTTTCATCTCATCGAGCCAACCAAGTAAGTCGTCCGCCATCACGGAAACGGATGCATCCTCATGGTGGAAAGAATGACCTTGGTTTCTCAAATCAAGTGCGAAGATGCGCCACCGGTCGGCCAAAGACTTGGAGACGGACCGCCAATTTCTCGAAGAACCCAGAAGACCGTGCAAGAAAACAATCGGAGGGGAATCGGCCTCTCCCTTCTCCTCACAAAAAATCTCCCTAGTCGACATTAAAACAACTCAAGTTGCGAGGGGTCGACTCGATCGCGGGGCTTACGCTTGGGGCTTGAGTCCGGATCATCAATGGGATCTGTATCCGGAATCGGAGGCGAGAAATCTTCTATCCCTTGCGATCCCTCGGGTACCCTCGGAGGGCCCGACTCCCGATCGTTTTGTTCGAGACCCGATAAGATAGCCTTGGCCCGGCCGACCACTTCGTCTGGCAAGCCAGCGAGACGGGCAACTTGGATACCGAAGGAACGTTCGGAGGCCCCAGGAGTAACTTGACGCATAAAAATGATTTCGTCGTTCCATTCCTTGACCGCAACACAAAAGTTTTGAAGACGGGGTAGAGAGCTGGAAAGCTGGGTAAGCTCGTGATAGTGAGTAGCAAAAAGGGTCTTGGGCCCAGCCTTCCCCGTACCGTGAAGGTGTTCAATTACAGCCCAGGCGATACTCAGACCATCATAAGTGCTGGTTCCTCGACCGATTTCGTCAAGTACGATCAAACTGGAAGGTGTGCAATTATTGAGAATATTAGCAGTTTCGTTCATCTCGACCATGAAAGTCGAATTCCCTCGGGCCAGCTCATCCCCTGCCCCGACCCGCGAGAAAATCCGGTCAACCAAACCCATTCTGCAACTCTTGGCCGGGACAGCTGAGCCAACTTGAGCCATAAGGGTGATTAAGGCTACCTGGCGGATAAAAGTCGATTTCCCGGCCATATTTGGTCCTGTAATCAGACAAATCTGCTTAGTATCCGAGGAGAGGTTACAATCATTTGGGACAAAAGCATGGGTTCCAGCAAGCCCCAAGCTTTCGCTCTTCAGGACTGACTCGACAACGGGATGACGACCTTGTTCAATCTCAATAAAATTCTCACCTTCAATCAAATCGGGAAGACAATAATCGCGGTCACGCATGATCGAACCCCAAGAGGAAAACAAATCAATTTCAGCTAATACTTCGGCCGTTCTGGCAAGAGAATCAGCGTACTCTAGGGTCGTCTCAACAACTTGAAGAAATAATTCCTGTTCCTTTGCTACGGTTCGTTCCTCAGCGTTTACGATCTCCTTCTCTTTTTGTCTAAGTTCTTCGGTATAATATCTTTCCGCATTGGTCATCGTTTGCTTTCGAACATAGTGCTCCGGCACGAGACTCAAGTTGGCCTTGGTGATCTCAATAAAATAACCGAAGGCCCCGTTGTACTTGACCTTGAGGTTGGAAATTCCAGTTTTTTCACGTTCTTGCGCTTCTAAGTCCACGATCCATTTCTTACCCCCGCTTGCAAGCTCGCGCAAAGAATCGAATTCGATATCAAATCCAACTTTGATGACCTTTCCACTCTCCCCCTTGACATCGACCTTGATTTCGGGCGGTAATTCCTCTTCGAGAGCCCGATTGAGGAGTTCGCACAACTCGTCGAAGGTGTCAAGAGATGCAGCCAGGGACTGGATGGAAGGATAGTGTGCCCCAAGGTTGAGTAAGACATTCTTGATACCGGGGAGCCCCCGCACGGTCGCCCTAAGTCCGCCGAGTTCGCGCGGTCGGACTAAACGATTACGCAATCGTCCAAGAATCCGCTCTAGGTCGCTCCCCGTTCGTAAAATCGAACCAATTTCCTCCACCGCTGAAATCGCTTTCGAAAATTCTGCCACACAGCCCTGTCTCCTGCGAATTTCTGAAAGATTTCTCTCGGGGCTCATTAGGTACCTTTCCAGCAAACGAGCCCCCCCTGAAGAAACTGTTTGATCCATCGAATCGAGGAGGGATCCCTTGCGGGTTTGTGAGGTGGTTCGAAAGATTTCGAGGTTTCTCTGGGTCGCAGGGTCAAGAAGGAGTGCCTCACCATCCCGATATTCTTCAATTCGCCGTAAATTCCCGGGCTTTCCACGTAAAACATCTTGAGCGTAGACGAGAACCGCACCGGCGGGTCCAAGGGCGGGGTGTTTCGAGTCGAGACCGAATCCTTCCAAATTCATTACGCCCAAGCTCTCCATTACCTCCCTGGCTCCGGACCGCTGATCAAAATCAAAACCCGGCCTTTCGGTCCTCGTAACTTCCCCTAAAACTCTCTCAAGTTCGTCCCTGAGTGAAACAGATAACCCAACAGATTCAAGCTGGCTTTCAAAGCCTTCGGGAACAAGAATTTCCTTAGGTGAAAGGGAATTCAAAAGGGAAAGGAAATCGTGCGGACTCTCCCACTGGCCTAAAACGAACTTGCCAGTCGAAAGGTCTAGCCAAGACGCCCGAACCCCCTTGCTATCGATTTCGAAGGAGAGCAGGAAATGGTTACTTGATCCATCCATTTGCCCTTCTTCTAAGACGGTTCCCGGGGTAAGGATCCGAGTAATCCCTCGCTTGACCAGCTTTCCTGGAGTTGGAGGCTCGAGTTGATCGCAAATCGCCACCTTGATCCCCTGATTCAAAAGCTTAGTCAAATAGCCTTGCGCGGCATGGGAAGGAATACCCGCCATCGGCATGTCATGACGCTTGGTCAGCGTGATACCCAAAAGAGCCGCACCCCGCTCGGCATCCCTTTCAAACATTTCGTAAAAGTCTCCCAAACGAAAGAGCAGCAAGGTGTCGTCCTCAAGACTCTCGCGAGCCTCGCGGTATTGCTTCATCATTGGAGTTTCTTCTGCTTTTTTGCTCATGAACAATGAGCTAGGAAATTCCTAGGCAGCGTATTCGTCAAGTCAATGAGAGAGGAAAGGCAAAAGAGCTAGAAATTCGCCCCAAGTCCAAGCTCAAACAGATGCATGGTCACCTTGTCAAAATCCCCATTTGCGGAAGATCCAAGAAGACGATAGGCCAAAAAAGCATCTAGACCCCATTCGATCTCATAGCCCAAGCTAAAGAGGAGATCATAAGTAAAAGCACTGTCGTTGCTATTAAAGTTGAGAATTTCATTACCAGTTGGGATAGAAAGGAAATCACGCCTCTTGCCATAACCAAAGCCACCTGCAGCCCGAATCCAACCAGATTCACCAACAGGTAAGCCGTAGCCAGCTCGAGCCCCTACTTGAAAAAGTTCCACTTCCCCGTCAGCGGACAAATCGGTCAGTGTTTGGATACCGGCACCCGAATTGGAAATATTAACAGAGCCATAACCGACCGTGGCATAAGAGAAATGAAGTTCACCTTCGAAATTCCTCCACCTTCTCCCTAAACTCACTCCGATGGCGTGCCCTATCTCGGTCTCAATGTCGACATTCGCATACTCGGGGATTCCTGGACCGACATACCTAGTGAAGTACGAAAGAGAAGCATCGGAGGACATAAATCCCAAACCGAAAAACGGTTGAATGAAATACTGACCTCGGTCCCGCTCCATTTCCTTACGAGGAGTACTTTTTTCAACCGATGGCTTAGATGTATCTTCCTTGATTTTGACGGGAGACCCGTCCGCACGGTAAAGGGTGCCGTCATCCGAATCTGGTTGTTTTGTGCTTGCCGCACTGGGGGGTTGGGATTCAGGCAAGGCGTCAAACGCTTGTTGAGCCTGATTAGGAGCTGGGTTGCGTGTTGACAAAATGGTCGGAGGAGGCCTTTCGAAGGGAATGGGATCTGTCCCAGATAAATCGGCTAATCTCTGAGAAAGGGCTTTGGCCCGGGCCTCCAGGCTATCGTAGAAGGCATCCCGTGAAACATAAGTGTTTCCAGTTTGAGACCAAGCTATCAATGAACTTGAGAGGAAAAGAAATGACAAAATTAGCTTATGAATTACACTCATGGTGGTGATAATACTATTAGATTGTGTTGTCATCTGGATTACTAATAGGGCTTTAAAGTCTCAAGGTAAAGCCCATTGATTCCATCATTTTGGAGCCCCCTGTAAACAAGAGTTCCGTTTTGATAGCATTTTTTTCAGTGGGAGTAAAAAGAGAAGAGTCCAAGACAAAACTTATCACTTTGTCCAACGATTGAAATTGGGCAAGCACGGTGTTAACCCGGGCGATTTTCAAATCATGTTCGGTCATCCACTTTTTCTTTGTCTGGTCATAAATCGGCCAAGTGAGATACTTCTTTGGGGTTCCTCCGGTAGCTTCCCTCACGGTGAAGGAAAACCAACCGGACAAATCGTTCAAATAAATATTGGGGACATGTTCCTCGCCCGTCCAAAACCAGCCGATAGCGTCACACCAAACCCAGGTAGTTTTTTCTAGTCCACCTTTCGATTCCAAGTACAACCAACCCAAGTCTGTGTGATAAACCCAATTAGTCGTAGTCAAATTGTAATAACCGATTTTCTCCGAAAACCTCCAGGTGGGATATTTGGCTGCTCTTTTTATGACAACGGTCACTTTACCGGTCGCCTCTAGTGCACTTCCATCAGAAAGCGTGTATTCGAAGGTGTCGATTCCAAGAAAAGTCGCGGATGGTTTATAGTCAGGCAAAGCGACTCCTACTCGGTTCTCAAAAGTACCGTATTGAGGCTTGGTCCAAGTATCTATAAGGAGGGTCTCCGTCCCATTGACATCGGGAGCATTGCTGTCATTGTCCATGACATTGAGATAGAACGCTGCCCCGCTAGGATCATCATAAATAAAAACATCTGGGTTAGCCGTAGGCGGATCATTGGTCGCGTTAATATCGATATTGACCGTAAAATCACCTTGATTGGAGTCATCAGAAATACGAAGAACTATACTATCGGAACCCGAGTAATGGGCTTTCGGCGTGTAAGTAAATTTAACATCACTCGTCGTCGCCAAAGGATAGGATGCCCAAGTCAATGAACCATTGACAGGAGGTGTGAGCAGCGATGAATCAGCTATCTGCCCTTCGGGGTCAGAAAGAATAAAAGTAACAATAATTGGTGTATCCTCGGAAGTGGAAAGTGTGGCAGGACTGACGGAAGGCAATTCGTTCACATCGGTCACCCTGATGTTTATTTTTTGCTCATCGATTGAATATCCATCCGAAACCCGTACCCACACTTCATAGAGGTTGTTGGTGTCAACATCATTGGGGAGTTCATAATTGGGGCCCGTTTTGAAAACCAATTGACCAGTTGAGGCATTAATATCGAAAAGGGACATATCAGCTCCTCCCCATATGGAGAAGGTAAACACATTCGTTTCAACATCAGTTACCTTGATTTGGGTAACGATCAACTTGTTTTCCGGACTCGAAAGATTAGCGTCTGCACCTCCTCCATCACTGATAATGGTTGGCGCATTTTCATCGGCATCGGTTATTGTCACGACAATCGGATAAACCCGTGAATAATTACCATCGGAGAGGGTAAGGTTGGCTTGGTAAATGTTATCGAAATCAGCAGAGTCTGGATACTCGAAGTCAGCAGCCGGGGTCAGGGCGAGGTGACCTGTACTAGTGACGGTAATCCGCGAACTATCTGCACCACTTGTGATTGAATAGGTGATGTTATTAAATCCAGGTTGTAAGAGGTTGTCTTTGTCAGTGGCGTTCAAATCAATGATACTTTTACTATTTTCTACGAGCGAAAAAGTGGAGCTAGCATTCGCCAAAAGATAAGGAGAAAGCGGAGGGTTATCATTCATGTTAATGACATTGATCGTAAAATTGCCTTCCGTGAAATTACCGTCACTATCCGTAACCCGAATTTCCCTAAGAAAGGTCTTATTTTGGTCTGGACTGTCGAAATCAGGACCACTGGAGATGCGAAATTTCAGCTCCCCACCCGAAGTAAGTTGTAGCTCTGGATCTTCTACAGTGCCATCCGCCCAGGACCAAGAAACTACCCCCGAATCATCAGCTGCGGAAAGGGTTACAATGTCTTGTTGGTTTTCCGAGTGATTTAATACAAAAGGGGTTCTGATTACAGGGAGATCGTTAATGGAGTTAACCGTGATATTAATGGGCAAGGTGGTGGATATGCCAGAAGTGTTGTTGACTTCAACAATGACCACATCGGTACCAGTAAAATTTCCGTCAGGGATGTAATCGAAAGTTTGACCGGTCACCGTGGCAGTTCCATGACTACCATTGACCTTGACTCCATATCCCGCAATTCCACCACCAGTGTTCTGATCGGTCGCAGACAAGAGAAAGGAAGTGAGCGATGTATCTTCGTTGGTGATATGGTTTCTGGGGAAATTGGAATCGAACTTGGCGGGTTCGAAACCATCCACCACATTGATAGTTATGTTTTGCTCATCATAGGCACTAGGCTGTCCGTTGTCCGTAACCCGAACAATGATGTTGTATGCATTGTTGCCAGCAGCGGATCCATTGGCCTCGAAATCGGGTGGCGCGAGGAAGGCAAGACGACCACTCGAAGGGTTAAGCGAAAACTTGGATTGATCCGCTCCGCCCGAAACCGAGAATAGAATGGTCTGTGTCTTGTTTTCGTCATGGGTGAAATTGAAATCGAACAAGGAGGTTAAGTTGGTTTCATTGTGTTCGTAATAGGAAGTATAATTACCGTCCAAAGAAGTGATTACCGGGGCCTCGTTGTAATCGTTGATCGAAACGGCAATTGACTGGACGGTCGATCCACCCTGACCGTCCTCGACCTTGACCTTAACATCGTAACGGTTGATCTCGGAAGCATCGGTCGGATTCTCGAAGTCGGGTTGAAGATTGAGGTACAGGCGACCTTCGTTTTTGAATCGAGTTTCGTTGAAATCGAGCTGATCTTCACCCCCTATAAATGAATAGGAAAGAGAATCCGGTTTTCGGTTAAGGTCGACCAAAGAGAGGCAGTTCACACCAATTCCGACATTAATTAAGGAGGGTTGCTCGAACTGGCCGTCCAAACTCGCCTTGGCTTCAAATAAACTAATGTATGAGATAGAGGAATCGGAAACTACTAAAGTTACTCGAGTATTTGCGGTTGCTGGAATGATTGCCAAATCCGTTGGGAAGGCCACCGCGTTCACTGGATGTGCGGGTAGTGGAATAGGACTATTAAATCCGTTTGCAGTTTGAACCAAGACCAAAGGGGCACCCGCAGTCGTCACATAGGCCACATCGATTAATCCATCGGAAGTTAGGTCTGCGGAACAGCTAAGAAGAGAGGATCCTGTTACGGCAGCAAGAACGCTGTGGGAGAAAGTATTTATGCCATAAACACCCTTGCCTTGGTTGGAGGCCAAATAAAGGTTATTGTTGGCTGAAATCAAGACATCCAGAGTACCAGAGCCGTCCAGATCTACTAATTCAATGAAACGAGGAGCGTCTAGACCGTGGGAAGCATCCATTATAAAAGACTGCAAAGCGAAGGAGGGATTCTTCGAACCATCGTTTTTGTACCACTCAACACTGTCCGTATTTCGATTTACCACCACGAGGTCGGGATAGGAGTCAGCATCGATATCGCCCAACTCGAAATAGTCTACTTCCGAAGCCGCACCCTTGGTGATCAAGGGACTCTTCGCCCCGAAATTCCCGATCCCAATACCACTTTGATTATTCTCGAACCAAGCAATTTCCCCGCTTGCGAAAAAGGAAACCACGATGTCCAAATCGCCATCCTGATCTAAGTCAGTAACCAAGGCGTGATCCGGTTCACCGCTAATTACATTATCAAAGTCCGTTTCCGTTTTTCTCGAAAATACACCGGGTCCCGAGGCATTATTTTCATGTAGATATAAATTGTGAGCTAATTTCTCAAATGAAATCACATCCACATCGCCATCTTTGTCAAAATCTCCAGAAACAGAAAACGTGGATCCCGGTAAACTGTTGTCGACCATCCCAGATCCAACAGAAGGGTAAAACGCCGCTACCGATGAGTCCACTCCAGTGTGTGAAACATAGCGTGTCGAATTCGAATTCAACGAGTAGAGAATTTCTTTATATTCAAGTCCTGAGTCTTGGTCAGAAACTGCAAGATCAATCACAAATGATTGGTTTTCGGGTATCGTAAGCTGAGTCAAACCAGTACTGGTGATCACCGGAGCGTCGTTCTCTTCACGAACCGTTACATTGAGATCTTGGACGGTTGTGGTTCCGACGATCCTCAACTGAACCTCATAAATATTATCGGAATCCGCACTTCCTGGGTTCTCAAAATCAGGCTGAGAAGCGAAGGAAAGAATTCCTGTTGCGACATTGAGTGTGAAAAGCCCTTGATCAGTTCCACCTGAAATTTCTAAGTAAAGATCCTTATTCGTGTCTTGAGTCTGGGTTCGGTTGGCATCAAAACCAGAGGAAGTAGTCTCGTACCAGTCGACACTTCGGGACGAGCCATCGACAAAGGTCGGTGGTTCCACTACATTGGTCACCGTAACATAAATCAAATGAGTGGGTTTTGTCGTACCTGATCCATCGGTCGCGTTGACTTCAAGAAGATAGGTGTTGTTGT
>Ga0315321_10004468_pt1 | contig 10768 bp, 6 predicted proteins | sample M180m21515metaG_FD_203464 | JGI IMG/M metagenome (GOLD analysis project Ga0315321, IMG submission 203464) | Ammonia-oxidizing marine archaeal communities from Monterey Bay, California, United States - M1 80m 21515 | ecosystem: Environmental > Aquatic > Marine > Intertidal zone | place: USA... | reverse complement strand
ATGGACGACCCGCCGGCCCCCAGCGTTGGCATCCTGAAGTGTCGCAAGCACTACACATGGTCATGGCACTCGATTGGGCCGTCACCAACACCACCCACCTTGAAGAACGAGATCGAACTGCTGTTCTGTTTGCGGTGCTGTGCCACGATCTTGGCAAGGGCGACACCAAGCCCAGCGCGTTCCCGCACCACCATGGCCACGAAGCCGCTGGCGTTCCGCACATAGAACAACTCTCGAGCAACTGGCCAGGCTTGATGGACCAACGAACGTCCACGCTTGCCAAGCACGTCAGCGCTCTGCATCTAGAAGTCCGCCGCTTCGACGAATTGCGAACTGGCACTAAGGCTCGCCTCTACGACGAGTACTTCCGCAGCAAGGACTACCCAGTAGACCTGTTTGCGACCGCAGTCGCGGCAGACTCAGCCGGTCGCTTAGGCTGCGAACACGAAGGCCCAATCATCCGCGATCGCGTCATCGCCGATCTGCAAGATCTGCGCGCAGCATGCTCAACAGTGGATGCTGGTGCCCTGCGAAATCAGCACGCAGATGACCTCGAGGCCTTCCGAAGCGCGCTGCACAAAGCCCGAGCCGACGCGATCAAGTCATACAGAACGTAACGACTGAACCCTGCGCAGCCACACATGGCTGCCAGACCTTCGACCGCACGGGCATCACTTAACAGTCAGGTTGGCAACCTCTGTTTTGCCAACCTCTACCTCGACGACTTGCGGCTCCGACGGTTCACCCGTAACCGCACCGACGCGGCGCGCACGTACTTCGTAACTTCCCGGGGCCACACCGGTCAGTCGATAAGCACCGCGCAATACCACTTCGCCGTGCACCCAAGCAGCACTCCCTAGCAATCGATACTCAATCATCGCCATGGTTGGCGTTCCCGCCTCGTTCTTGACCACGCCGCGAATCTGACCCGCACCGGCCAACTCAATCGTTCCGCAGTCTGTCAACTGCAACTCGACCACCGATACACCTGCTTTCTCAAACGGCGTGTACTTTCGACTCTCAACTTTCAGTGTGTAGTCGCCAACTGGCACGTCCTTGAACTCGGCCATGCCGTCTTCATCCGTCAACACGCGATCTTGACCAAATGTCATCATGCTGACATCTTCACTAGCGCCATCACGAGTGGCGCCAACCATCACAACTTGCGAACGAATCTGCGGCTCACCAGGCTTGCTTACGTCGCTACCGCGCATCAATCGCACCTCAGCACGTTCGACAGGTTCGGCGTCATCTTTACTCAAGACCAGCACGCGAACCGTGCCAGTGCGCAGCGTTAAATTCTGCTGCACAATCGCGGTATTGGACGGCACCGTAACTTCATGTTGTGACTTAACAATCTGATCAGCCTTGCCGTACCGCAACACGTAGTCGCCACCCTCAACGCCTTCGAAAGAAAACCGACCGCCTTCTTTCGTTCGTTGCTGCCTACCGCCTAATCCCGGAATACCGGTGTCATCAGCGGCTCTAGTAAGCTCGACACCACATCCGACAACCGGCCCATCGCTACCCATCACAACACCAGTTAGGTGCGCCAGGATTGGCATGGTCAGCAACACAGCATTCGTCTCGCCAACACCGACGACGACCGGCTTTGCAGATGATTCGATCTTTTCGTTCTGGTCGACGGCAAACATCGCCATGCCGCCTACATCACGCGCCTTCTTGCCGCGCAATAAGCTCGCCACGTAGGCACCAGCGGGAACTGGTCCAAAACGAACCTTCCCCTCAGCATCGGTGGTCTTTGTGCGGCCCGAGCTACTGCCAATCCCACTCATGAACTCTAGCGGTGAGTTCTCTGAATCACCGCCCGACTCAGCCAACGACACATCCGTGCCAACACACGCTGAGCCATCAGCATTGGTAACAGTCACTTCGATATAGCTCGGTGGCGACATGACGAGCTCCCGATCAATCGAACCAGATGCAGGCATCGCAACCCGCAAATCAGCCGAAGGTGCGTAGTTTGCATGGGTCGCGCGGAAGAAGGCCTCTCCGCCTGGCAACCCCATAATCGTGACGACACCATCCTCGTCAGTTACGCCAGATCCCAATGCTCTACCGCCAACATAGACGTCGTTACCGTCACCATTGCCGGTGACGATACTCATGTTGAATCCAGACGTGACGGGCTTGGGCACCGGACTAATCAAGACCTTCGCGCCTGTGATGGCCTTACCATCTACGTCAACAACCTTGACGCGCGCAACAGCACCTACATCGGCCAACAATCGAATACCACGAACCGCTTGCGCCGCACGAACCTGCACGCCTGGCTGACTCACCGCACGATGCGTCTTGCCACGAGCGTTGACCTTAACAAGTCCTGGCTTGACGGAGTCGAGCACGAACTTGCCTTCCTCATCAGTCTCTGCCGACGGCCCAGAACCAGGGACATCGAAGTCGAGCAGACCTTCCGCCATCTCGACCGGTCCCGCCGTGCGATGCTGTGGGCGCGCGGTAACGCGCGAACCGACGATCGGTGCACCATCCATCGTCACGAGCACGCCATGAATCGAGCCAAGTCGGTCGACCCGTAGCTCAACGTTATTGCTGCCCGTTTTGACATTCGACTTAATCACCATCGCATGTCCAGGTCCAGACGCGCGAATCTTCACCGTCCGTCCTTCAAGACCGGCTAGGCGGAAGTTGCCTAGTTCATCGGTAATCACCGCCTCATCATCCGTATACCGTTGGATGTCTACGCCATCGAGGCTCAGCACGCGTTGACTTGCGACCTTCATTCCAGCAACGCCAACACCGCGATCATCAATGACTCTCCCAGCTATCTCATAGCCGGGATGCACGACAACAACGAGATCCGTAACCTGTTGTTCGTCGACCAATTCGACCTTGCTTGACGTTGGCAAGTGTTCACTCGACTTCGTCGTCAAATGCCAATTACCCGCACGCAACTTGCCAACCGAAAAGGTGCCATCTTCGCCGCTCGTTACGTTGCTCTGGTTATCGAATCCGACTGCGCCTAACGCAGCTGCAACCACGACTCCAGAGACTGGCTTACCGTCTTGGTCTTGCACAACGCCAGCCAACCGCGCCGCACCAATCACAACTAAGTCACCGAGATCTTGCTCGGCCGCCGTCGCCGTGAATCGCAGCCGCTCCCTAAACACCAAATCAACATCGGGCAGTGATATTGAGCCTTGGCGGTTCGCCTGGACACGGACGCGAAACGTTCCATCAGTTGCAGTCGTCACTTCCTCATGCGCCACATTCTGCCCACTAAACACTGCCTCGATCTCAAAGGCCTGGTCCATGCCCCAAGTGTCGATAGACAACGCGAGTCCACCGCGTGGAACACCAGTCCCATCCACAATGCGACCATGCAACTGACAGAAGCCTGCTGACTCACTGGTCACAGCGACATCCTTTACGGCAGTTCGCGTCAAGCCAACTTCAGATGCCGAAGCCTGCTGATGGTCCAGACCCCCAACCGATTCCACGCTAGCTTGGTCAGCGACCCCCTCACTTGCCGACTGCGCTGGACCACCAGGAACACTTACCGGCGCAATTTCGTCATCGCCCAGCAAAACAAAATAAGCAAAGACGCCCAGCACAGCGGCGAGCAGAAGAACGATGAGGGCTTGAGGCTTCATGGGCGTGCGCGTCGTGATCAGCGACCATAACGCGACGGACATCCGCGAAACTCCCAGTACAGAGCATTTTGCCAACTCTGTCTGTCGCCTACGATTGCCTACGTCATGCCGAGCTCTTCACACCACCAGATTCGCCGTAAACAGTTCCTCGCATCCATCGACTCGCCCGTGCTACTCATGGCTGGCGGATGGATCGCTAGAAACTACCCCGCGAACGTGAGCGCCTTCCGCGCCGACAGCGCGTTCTTATTCTTCTTTCCGGATCCTGAAGCCAACGCGGCTGCACTGTTCGACCCGAAGGACAAGTCGGTGACGCTGTTCCTCGACGAGCGCACCGATTCGGATGCACTGTGGCACGGGCCGGCACCGGGATTCGCCGAGATGAAGAAGAAGCTCGGAGTCACCAAAATCGAAAAACGTGCAGACCTAGCGACCTTGGTCAAGAAGAAGGTTGGCAGCCGAAAGTGCAAGACAATCGCCATCCCTGATCCGTGCGCAACTGCCGAAGCCAAGAAGATCACTGGCGACAAAGTCGACTTCTTCAACACCAAGAAGGTCGGCGATCCTGCGCTTTTGATGGCGATCGCCGAACTGCGCAACCACCGCATGCCGGAAGAACTCGCCGAAATGAAGAAAGCGGCGGCGATCACACGCGATGCGCACAAACTGGCGATGGCCAACACCCGCGCCGGTGTTAGCGAGCAAGAACTCGTCGGTCACGTCGTCGGCACGTTCTCGAAGCACGGATGCGTCGAAGCCTACGGCACAATCCTCAGCGTGCGCGGCGAAGTGCTGCACAACCACGACCACAGTAACACCTGCAAGAATGGTGATCTGGTGCTGCTCGACGCCGGTGCGGAGCTGCCGAGCGGTTACTGCGGCGACGTGACTCGCACGTGGCCGGTTAATGGCCGCTTCTCACCCGCGCAACGCGACATCTACGACATCGTGCTCGCCGCAGAGAAAGCTGCGATCGACATGGTCAGGCCGGGCGAACGCTACCTCAACATCCACCTCGAATCGGCGCGCATCATCGCTGATGGCATGTCGCAGCTTGGCCTGATGAACGGCAAAGCCGAAGACCTAGTGGCTTGTGGTGCCCACACACTGTTCTTCCCGCATGGTGTTGGCCACTTGATTGGCATCGATGTGCACGACATGGAAGGCTACGGCGAAGTTGTCGCCTACCCCCACGGTCGCAAGCGCAGCAAGGACTTCGGCACGGCGTTTCTTCGCAATGACATCGACATGGCAGCGGGCATGTGCGTCACGATCGAGCCGGGCATCTACTTCGTGCCAGCAATCCTGCACAACGCCGACTTCCGCAAGGAGCACAAGAACAACGTCAACTTCGCTAAGGTCGAACGCTTCCTAACGATGAACGGCAAGCGCGGCTTCGGTGGCGTACGCATCGAAGATGACGTGCTGTGCAAGAAGTCGGGCCCAGACGTCCTGTCCAAGGAAGTGCCTAAGGAGCGCGAAGCGCTGGAGGCGCTAGTCGGCAGCGCCTGCTAACCATGCTACGTGCATTCTCACTAGCAGTTGGACAGATGTTCAGCGGGCCGATCCTCCGCGTGCTTGGCGGCTCCGCCCTCCTCAGCACGTTGACGTTCATCGGAGTCTGGTATGGAGTTGACTACGCCGTCACTTGGCTGTGGCCGTCACTTCGAGACTCAGCCTTGCTGGGTTGGATGGGGGCCTTCGCAACGCTCGCGCTCGCGTGGTTCTTGTTCCCGGTTGTCGCCAGCCTGCTCATCTCGCTATTCCTCGACTACGTATGCAGCGCCGTCGAGAAGGAGCACTACCCGCACCTCCCGGCAGCGCCTGGGGTCACGATCGTGCAGAGCGTCGGAGTCGCGCTGAGCTACACCGGCGCTCTCTTGCTAGCAAACGTACTGCTGCTGACCCTGCTGTTTATCCCGCCGATCTACGCAATCGCGTGGATCATCCTGAACGGATACCTACTCGGCCGCGAGTACGTCGAACTGGTCGCATTGCGGCGGCTATCGCCACGGGACGTCAAAGTCCTCCGACGGAGGCATAGAGCCGAGGGCGCGCTGACCGGTGCCATGGCCGCCTTCTTTATGACCATCCCGCTGCTCAACCTGATCGTTCCCGTGTTCACGGCCGCCCTAACTGTGCATCGATTCCACGACTGGCAGGGATCCGGCAGCGACGCCTCAACCACGCAATGATCCGACCTGCATCTGCAGCTACCGCACGGTAGCTGCGAATCTCACCAACGAGACGCCGCTCTAACTGCGCGCCAACCAGGCGAAGTCAGTATTGCCACCAGTCACGATCATGGCGACGCGCTTTCCGCGGACTTGATCAGCGATTGCACGAATCGACGCCAACGTCGTAGCGCCGCTCGGTTCAACAACGAGCTTCATCCGCTCAAGAAAGAAGCGCGCAGCGTCAACAATCGCCTCCTCTTCGCACGTGACCACTTCGACCTGATGCCGCATCAACAACTCAAAGTTGGGTTCACCCAACCCGGTCATCAATCCGTCCCCCCAAGTCTTCGGGTTCACGACGGCGGGCTGCCGCACACCGCTCTCTAACGACCTAGCCGCGTCATCAACTGCCGTAGGCTCTGCCGCCAACATGCGGGCGCCAGGAAGCATCGTGCGCACCACCACAGCCGTACCGCCACACAATCCACCGCCACCGACCGGCGTAATCACCAGGTCGAGATCAGGCACCTGCTCCAGCAATTCCATCGCCGCTGTAGCTTGCCCAGCGATGACATGCAGATTCTCAAACGGATGCACAAGTTCGGCGCCAGTCTCAGCCTGCCACGCGTCACAAGCCTGCTGCCGCTCACTCTGTTTGCAGAAGCGGACCTCAGCGCCGTATCCCTGAACCGCCAAGACTTTGACCTTTGGCGCAGTCTCCGGCATCACGACGTAGCACGGAATGCCTCGGGAACGGGCAGCGTAGGCAAGAGCCGCTGCGTGGTTACCACTGCTGTGCGTCACAACGCCACGCGCCGCAGTTGCGGAATCGAGTGACATCACGGCGTTACACGCACCGCGCGCCTTAAAAGCTCCGACCTTCTGCAGGTTCTCGCACTTAACGAAGACCTGAGCACCGAGCTCGGCGTCTAGCGTTGCCGAAGTAACAACTGGCGTGCGATGTACGTGGCCACGGATACGTTCCGCGGCCGCCTGAACATCGGCCAGTTCGACAACCACGGCTTACTGCGCCGCGACCTTGAGCTTGCCGCTCTTACGCTCAACGTTGAAGAGCTTGTTGCCGAGTGGCACGCCCTTCAGCTTGAAGTCAGCGGCATCGCCAATCGGATCGTCTTGGATCTCGCCGTAGCGGACTGCAAAGCCACAGCCGATCCGGAAGATATTATCGAGCATGAACGAGTTGAGGTTCATGTCGACACCGCGGTAACGCGACCCAATGCCGTTCTCGGGATGGAAGTGCTCGAGGCAGTTTGGTTCTTCCGATCCATCCAGCTCGCCACTCATCATCTTGATCGTGCGCTTCAGCAAGTCGCCAGCGAGCTTCGCCGCCTTCTTGTTGCCTCGCTCAGCCCAGTAGGTCAGACCTTCGAGGATGTGCGAGTTAACGACCGGCCAGGTGCGGCCATTCCACGGCGAACCCTTGCGAGTGCCCTTCCAACGGCCGGAGCCATCGAAAGTCGAATCGCTCATCGCGATACTCGGCACTGGATACTTCGCCCAGAACTCCTCACGACTCGAGAGCAAGGCCAACATACTGTCGACCTGCTTCTGGTTCGGGATGTCGGTTGCAAGTGGGTAGAAGCCAACCGCAGCGCGCACGTTTGTCTTGCGACGGCTAGCTGGGTCGAGATCCATGAAGAAGCCAGACTTCTCGTCCCACATCTTCTTGCGAACAGTTTCAAGGATGACCTCGACCTCCGCCTGGAAGCGGTTGGCCATAGCCTTCTCTTGGATCTCTTCAGCAACCGCGTAGAGCCACTTGACCATGCGGTAGCGGAACACCGACGCGTCGATACCCTTCAAGCGGAACTGCTCGGTGAACTCCACTGCGCGGTCAGCCTTACTGTCGATGACCGTATAGCGGCGGGAGAACTCTTGGCCCGACTCGAAGTGATTGACGATATCCGTCAAACCACTGCCTTCCGGGTCACGGTTGTTGCCGAGCCACTTGACGTAGCGCTGCATCGCCATCAAGACGGTCTTCTTAGTCGCCTTGTCATTGTGCATCTGGTCGAGCGCCTCAAAGCCACCACCCCAATCGGCGTGATAGAAGTCGCTCGAGTCCGTGCCGCTCATGTAAACGCGACCGGGCACCTGACCATTGTGTAGCAGGTTGTCGAAGAAGATCTTCAAGCAACCACGCGAGTAGCTCGGGTCGTGCAGCCAGCGCGACTCACGCATCACCGCCGGAGCACTGAAGCTAGTCGGGATGTGCGCAGCGCCGTTGCCTTCACAAATCGCAGCGGACGAATACAGGCCCGCACCTTGCTGCTGACGCAACAGGTAAAGCAGTTCGAAGCGGTGCTTGACCACGCGCTCCATGCCCTTGTCTTCACACTCGAACACCGGAACGTTGGACCAGAAGGCCTTGTAGCCGTTCTCATCCTTCACGTCCGGGCGACGTGCGCGGTAGGTGACTCCCTTACCCTTAAACGTGACGTTGGCTTCAAAGCGATGCGCAGCACTACCGCCGCCCTTCAGTGTGATGGCGCGGAACAGACCGGCATACACGCGTGAACCAGCGATGATGGGACTGGGCTTCTCGACAGGGCGCTTAGCGCGCGGCGTCTGAAGATGCCCCATGTCAAACCAAGGCGTCTCCTCGAAGTTACCGAGATCACTACCACCCTCGGCGAAGTACGCCTGCAAGCAGCGCGCACCCTTACTGTCCGGGTTGGAGAAGTGAATGTCAGTTGGAACCTGAGGCGAGCCAGCAGGACCAATCGCACGACGGATGCGGAAGCTGTCGCCCTCCATGGAGACGGGCTCACCCTCTGGATCAGTCGTCGTCCACATCACGACATGCAACTCGAGTTCCTCGTTGCTGCCGTTCTTCAACTCCAACTCAGAGACGAAGCGATCGTCTTGAGTGATGAAGCGCGTCTCGGTGATGGTGATCTTGCCGGCGACGTGCTTTAGCACCGCCTTGCCGTCGACCATCTCGAACCCGGCGCAAACCGTGTCCATCTTCCGGCCACCGTTCAGGAACGACAGGAAGTAGACACTGGGCACGACCGCGCTCGAGATGCACGTCTCGTCAGCGAACCCAGGCTCCGTGATACGTCGTGGGTATTGAGGGGCAAAGAGGCAGTAGCCTCCGCCCGCCAACGCGATTTTTTTCGGCAGATTGATGACGCCGCCGTCTGAGGCGGATCCCCTGGAACCTGCGGACTTCGCTTTCGTCGTACGCTTGGCCGAACTCTTCTTCTTAGCCGCTGCCATTGATAAGTATCTTATTTAAAGGCGCTTATGGTGCCTAAAGTGGTTGACTCGCCGACCCCCTCAATTACGGTGCGACCGGACAAAAGACAAACAGGCCTCCGCATATTGATGGCTGCAGGCTGACTGTCAAGCGCTTTCCGACACCTACGAATTGTCAGACCCCGCCGAGCCCGGCTTACGGCATACGACAACTCCGAACGCGGCCCCCAACAAGGCGGCAAACGAGGGCCTGGGGCCGCGTCCAACGGGCTCCATTTAGAACCCAAACTAGGCACGCTCGCCTGACGGTCGCAACGCTGCAGCCAACGCCTTCCTCAAGGCCACCACAGCAATTGGCGGCACAACCCAGCCAGCCAATCACGCTCATCCAGACAGATCACACATCAGCGGCAGCACGTAGACGGTCGAGAACTTGCGACAGATGTTCGGGCATCGGGTCTTCCATCACGAATCGCTCACCGGTAGTCGGATGCGCCATCTCAACACGCGACAGGTGTAGGAACAGGCGCTCCAGACCATAGAGCTTGCGAAAGGTCGCGTTGATGCGGCCTTTGCCATGCGTTGTGTCCCCGATGACATGCCGCCCAGCGTGGTTGGCATGCCTGCGAATCTGATGGTATCGACCAGTGAAAATGCGGCACCGCACCAAAGCACAGCGAGAAAACGTCTCCACTACCTGAAAGTCACTACGGCATTCTCGCGCGATATCTTTGTCGTCAGTCAACGGACGATCCATGGTCCAAGATTCGCCAAGCTCCTTGTTACTGCCCGGGTAACGCATCAACGCGTAGTAGTCCTTATGAGCGTCAGGCGCGGACAAGCACTTCTGCAACGCCGCAGCGCTCTCTGACGACAATCCAAACATCAGAATGCCTGATGTCGCACGGTCCAGACGATGGAACGGATAGACATACTGCCCAACCTGATCGCGAACGATCTGCAATGCCGCGTGCGCTTCGGGGTAGTTCTTGTCCCGATGCACTAACAACCCAGACGGCTTACTGACAGCAATGAAGTCTTCCTCCTGACGCAGCACCGGCAGCGGCGGCGGAAGCGACTCCGTAGAATCTTCAGGTGTCTCAGTCATAGATCAGCACGCATCGAAACGATTGAGCCACGGCAGAACAACCTCGTTCACCACATCCGTGTCGCCAGGCCATCCTTACCCGGAAATCACGGCCGTCGCATCACAACGATGCGATTGGTGTTCGTACCGCCCTTGTTGTTATCCACGCCCCAACAGTTCGCTGTCTTAGTGAAGTTTTGCGCGTTGATCATTACCAGCTCAGGCACAAAGCCAACCTGTGCCGCAACCGGCAACACGGCTTCCTCAAGCCGCACTTTTCCTTTGCGCACTTCCCCGACCTCAAACGCGACGTAACCGCCTGATCGTACCACGCGGTGTAATTCGACAAACGCTTCGCGCATCGCTTGCTGCCACAAAACAACCGAACGCGCCATCGTGATCGGGACGTCCTTGGCCTCAATGCCACAGAACCAACAACGCAGCCAATTGTCGGACGCGTATTGCACGACATCTAAGAATGGCGGGGAGGTCACAACCAACTGCACACTGCGATCCTTCAACTCGGGCATCGAAGCCGCATTCCCCGTCATCAAGACGGCGCGCTTCGCATACTCCTGCTGATCACCCATCAACGGCCGCACGTCTTGCAGCAACGCCTGAGACTTCTTCTTGAGGATCGCCCATACATC
>Ga0315321_10004467_pt1 | contig 10771 bp, 10 predicted proteins | sample M180m21515metaG_FD_203464 | JGI IMG/M metagenome (GOLD analysis project Ga0315321, IMG submission 203464) | Ammonia-oxidizing marine archaeal communities from Monterey Bay, California, United States - M1 80m 21515 | ecosystem: Environmental > Aquatic > Marine > Intertidal zone | place: USA... | reverse complement strand
ATAGCTATGACCATGATAACGATGGAGGAATAGCTATCATTGGGGGCTATGTATATCGAGGGAGTGCGATCCCTTTTATTGAAGGACATTATATATTTGCTGATATATCTGGGATTGTGAAGACATTTCTGTCTGATGGAAATGGTGCAACATTGATTCAGGATTGGGCGTCTGAATTGCCTACAAACAACATTTCTTCATTCGGTGTAGATGGGGAAGAAGAGTTGTATTACATGATACGGGGCTCACAAGGCGGATCTACTGGAGAAGTATATAAAATTATCCCAACCGATAACGACATTATTTATGTAGATTTTAGTGCAACTGGCGTGATGAAAGGGAATGAAAGCAACCCGTTTAATTCCTTAGATGTGGCAGTTCGGTCGGTTTCTACAGGTGGTCTTGTTGAAATTGAAGGCCTTTCGTCACAAATTAGCTCGGATGAGACTCTAGTGATTGATCGCCCTATGACCATAACCGCTGTAAATGGAGCGATAGAAGTGGGGGCCAATTCTATCGATTTCATACAGAATGCAGACGGATTTACACCTCGCCTTTAAGTTATAAGACCTACTTTTTCAGGATGCTGCCGCGTGAAGAGCTGAGGTAAATCCCTTTCAAGTTCATTTTTAATTCTTCGGGGTTATCAGAGAAGTTAAAGGCTGTTTCTTCTGAAACAAGTTCGTTCTTAACTAATTTCAATAGACTCATATTGAAGGTCTGCATGCCTTCATCTTGACCGGCCGCAATTGCATTAGGAATCTGTTTTAGTGTGTTTTCACGGATGAGTTGGGCAATAGCAGGGGAGTTATACATCACTTCAACTGCCACTACTCGGCCTTTACCGTCAGCTCTTGGAAGCAACCGTTGCGCTACGGTGTATTTAAGTTGTAATGCTATTTGCGAGCGAATTTGATCGTGTTGATGCGAGGGGAACATATCCAAAATTCGGTCAATGGTTAACATTGCATTTGTTGTATGCAGGGTACTAAACACCAAGTGTCCGGTTTCAGCGGCGGACGTGGATGCGAAGAAGGTATCACGGTCACGCATCTCTCCAATGAGTATTACATCCGGATCCTCGCGCATGGCCGCACGCAGCGCTGTTTTAAAGTCTAGTGTGTCAATCGATATTTCACGTTGGGTAACAAGGCTTTTCTTATTGTGGTGCAAAAACTCAATGGGATCCTCTAAGGTGATGATATGCTCACGGCGAGTGGAGTTAATATCATCAATAATCGCGGCTAAGGTGGTGGATTTACCACTACCGGTTGTGCCTGTGATGAGGCATAATCCACGACGAGTTTTGGATACATTGGTCATGGCATCGGGAAGGTTCAACTCATCGTAGCCTAGGATCTTGCCTTTCACGTGACGCATGATTATTCCCGTGGACCCCCTTTGCATGAGGCAGTTAACCCGGAATCGGCCTAAGCCAGGAACACTAAAAGCAACGTCCTCATCACCCGTTTCCTCGAATTCCTTGCGCTGTTTTTCATTGAGTAATTCATCAAGGTAGGTATCGGTTTTGGCTGGAGTAAGCTGTTCTTCGCCAAAGAAGCGGATCTTACCATCAATTCGACATGCGGGAGGACTTCCTACGCAAAGGTGTATATCAGAAGCCCCATGTCTAACGGAGTAGCTTAATACTTCTTGGAGTGATGGCATGTTTCCAGCACCTTTCATGTACAACTGAATAGCTGTATTGGGCATTCGGGTTGAGTCCAATAGCGTTCAAGAAGATATTATTATAGCTAAAACCGTATCAGTTTTATAGTCTGATACGGTTTTATTTTAGGCCTTAGTTTGACAGCTCATTTACGTTGTCTTTGACTTTTTGGAAAATGGCAATGATGTCTTCCATATCGCTTTCGCTACCCAATAAGTGTTGATGGGTAATCCAAATCGCGCTGTTGTAGCAGAGCTCTTCGCATACAGGGCAGGATACATCGTCATACTGGCCTGTTTTCGCATAGACCGGTTGCTTGTATAACGGAAGTGGGTAGGCAGCATCTACAGGGACGCCCTCGGCATTCAGTGCTTCTAGCATTCGTTCTCGACTACACCCGAAGGATTCTTGGTCGACCCGAATACAGTAAATATGGCGTGAATGCTGTGTTTGACGTGGATCGACGGGCTGAGGAGTGATACCTTCAATCTTACTCAATTCTTCATCAAGGATTTCTCCATTGCGGATGCGCGTGGCTTGTTGTTCGGGGAGGTGTTTGAGCTGAGCGGACAGGAGTGCAGCTTGAAATTCACCAAGGCGTGCGTTAGTTCCAACATTGTGGTGCTCATACCAAACGCCGCCTTCTTTGCGCCCGCAGTTAATATATGACTGCATTTTAGCAGCTAGTTCGGGGTTATTGGTGACCATAGCCCCGCCTTCGCCAGCAGTGAGGTTTTTGAAGCCTTGGAAACTGAATACACCGCAGTCGCCTAACACACCGGCGCCTTGTCCATCACTCCATTTTGCTCCCCAAGAGTGGGATGCGTCTTCAAGTACTAGTAAATCATGTTTTTGGGCAATGGCGTTGATGGCATCCATGTCGCAGATGCGGCCGGTGAAGTGTACAGGAATAATGGCTTTAGTATTGGGCGTTATAGCTGCTTCAATTTTGGTGGGGTCCATATTCCAAGAATCATCAATGTCTACAAATACAGGCGTTGCGCCCATACGGGATACAGCACTGGCAGTCGCCACAAAGGTAAATGGGGGAACAATGACTTCATCGCCGTGTCCGATCTCCATTGCTTGTAGACAAATTTCGAGGGCGGTGGTTCCGCTGGTGCATACGAGACAATATTTTGCCCCTTGATAGGCGGCGAATTCTTGTTCAATGGTGCGAACTTTTTCGCCGTACCACCAATTGGTATTGTCCAATACATCCAATAACGCTTCTCGTTCACCCGCACCGTATTGTGGCCAGATCGGCCAAGTTTTATCTGTAGAACGGAGTGGTGTGCCGCCCAATAATGCTAAATTAAATTTACTGTCGCTCATGTATGTGTCCTTTTTTTAAATGGTTTTATGGTTTGTATATTTAGTCGTTAATTTGGAACATTCCGATGGCATTGTATCCTGCATCTACGTGGTGTATTTCCCCGGTGACTCCAGAAGCCAGATCGGAGATGAGGTAAGCGGTGGTTTTCGCTACTTCGTCTTGTGTGATATTTCGACGAAGGGGTGCATGGTCGCTGGCTAAGCTGAGCATGCCTCTAAATCCGGAGATCGCGGCCGAGGACAGTGTGCGGACAGGGCCTGCACTGACGCAGTTGATGCGTAGGCTTTTGGGTCCTAAGTCTTCTGCGAGATATTTTGTGGTGGATTCAAGAGTGGCTTTGGCTACACCCATTACATTATAGCCGGGAATGACTTTTTCGGCACCGTAGTACGACATACAGACAATACTGCCGCCTTCATTCATTAACGGCTCTGCTTCACGGGTTAGGCCTACAAGTGAGTAGGCAGAAATTTCAATGGCCATTAAGAAGTTTTCACGTGATATATTTACGAATCGACCGCCTAAATCGGACTTGTCAGCAAAGGCGATGGAGTGGATCATAAAATCAAATGTGCCCCAATCATCTTTAATGAAATCAAAGAAGCCTTTGATTTCATCATCATTGGATACATCGCATGGGTAGCATTTTGCTCCTGGAATGGATTCCAGTAATTTGTTCATGCGTTTTTCCTGGGCTTCACCCAAATAGCTAAATACCAGTTTTGCACCTTGTTCAGCGAAAAACTTTGCGCAGGCCCATGCGATGGAACGTTCATTGGCCACGCCCGTGATTATGCCGCGCTTACCTTCTAATAATTTACTCATGCAGAATTAACCCATTGGTCTTACGCATACGCAATCTGGACGGTAGTGGCGATAAAGAAGAAGTCCAGGCGACTACGATTCTCGAAGAGAGGGTATTGTACAGATTCGGGCCAATGGAAATCCATACGAATAAGCTCTAAATAGGTGCTATGTATACTATTAAAAAGCTAATCTTGCGCAGGTTTGTCAACGGTCATGCGGCATCGACCCTTTTCGCAGGAGATGACATCGTAATTCACTTCATAGCCGTATTCTTCAATCAGTGGTGGATATAACCAGCGGCAATGCTCACAATATTTGGTATAGGGTTTCACACGACCCGATTGGTGAATCAGCTTAGCCGAAGGGCAATCGTGCATATCGATAATGAACATATCATCATATAGCGTAAGATGTGAACGTCCGCCTTCTTCGCGTAATGTATGGTCCCAATATTTTTTCATCCCAGCCAAACCATCGGCTTCAATGTATTTGCGCAAATTATCGAGGAAATTATCGGAAATACCTTTCCAGAATTCGATAATTTTCTCTTCACCACCTTCGTCTTCAAGAAACTGGAACATATCATTATATGCCCAAATAAATTCAGTACATGAAATCATGCTTCCTCCTTCCAGAAGCGTTGAACACAACGGCCTTTTTCTTGGTTGTAATCAACACTGGATTGATAACCGGCTTTCGTACAGATCGCTTCGTTAAGCATCCGGGTGTGTTCGCAAAAGTGCGGGGAAATTTCATAGTCTTGTGCTTTCATGTGTGCAATAGCCGGGCATTCCTTTACATCGAATACTAGCGTATTGTCTTCTTCGCGAAACTCAAATTTCCCTTTTTCAAGAGTGAAGATTTCATCGAAATGTTTGCGTAGCGCATCGAGTCCTTGTTCTTCGAGGTCTTTGACCAGAGGTGCATACACGCTGCTACTTAGTCCATCCAGATATTTCTGAAGGCCTTCCAGGCCATAGTTGTCCACTAGAAACTGAATGCCGTAGCTCAGTGCGCCGTGAAAATCTTTGTGTACGTTGGCCATAAAAGGTTCCTTATTGTGAAATCATGGATTGATATATCGTGTGGTGTTCGATAATGGGTGTGATAGGTGATGCCATGTGCACGCATCGAGTGGAGAGTTCTTCGACAGAACTCTCCAGCACTACACTTAAGGCCAGGATGGCTGCGCCAAGACTGGTTGGTTCTGGGCATTCTATGGGGCACATGTTTCGATTCACTATGTCGGCTTTAATTTGTAACCAAAGATGACTGCGTGCAGCCCCCCCAACACAATGGACAGATGTGGGGATATGGTCTCCGCACAATAGGTGAAGTTGGTCATGCATTGAAAATCCGACTCCTTCTAGAATTGCGCGTGTAATAATATCGGTTCCGTAAGCAGTGCTCCATTCATGTATACGAGATTTGAGCTCATTGACGTTCGAGCGCCAGGGAAGTTGAAGAGGATTTTCTCCAGTAGATATTGACTGTGCCCCTTTATCCAAATCCGCAAAGCTGGGACTATCGGACAAACAATTTCGGAAGTATTCTAGTAAATTGGCAGATGTTTCGTGAAACAACATTTGAAAATATATCCCACCATCATATCCAGGGCCTATAAATACATCTTTTGTTGAAGTGTGTGTGTCGCTACACCGAACTGTGGCAAGTACTGTGCCTGTAGTTTCCGATACGCCTCCGGGATATATATTGGCAGAACCGATAGCGCCTGCATATTGATCTAAACAGCCAACCACAAAGGTGCAGTTTTGAGGTAGAGATAACTCTATGGCCATTTCTTCACATATAGCTCCTAAGTCGGTGCCTGCACGCGCAACACTAGGAAGCCATTCTAGGGGGATTTCGAAATGCTTGATAGCATCGGCCCACCAGTAGAGTGAATCAATATTGAGTAAGCCTGTTAATCCTGCGGCACCGGCTTCGGTGACATGCTGCCCGGTGAACCATAAGGTGAAATAGTCACTAAGTAAACATATTCGTGCCGTAGTGTCGATTACCTTAGGATGATGTTTTTGTAGCCATAAAATTTTCCCTACCATAAATTCGGGACTTAAGGCTGGAATACCGGTGGTGTCGTGAAGATATTCAAGTTGAGTTAATGTGTTGTTAATTTCGATATCGCCGTATGCCCGTTGATCGTTCCACACGATGATGGGTGTGAGTGGATCATCATTTTTATCCAATAGAAGGAATGAATTGGTTTGTGTAGCAAAGGTAAGGGCGGAAATTTGGCTGTATGCTTCAGGGTGTTGTTGATTTAAACTCTTCGCTAATTGTTCAATGCTTTCACGGAAAGATTCTGGAGTGATTTCGTATTGATGGGCTTGGGGAGAGGTGCTCGGAGTAGGGCAGGCTTGTAAGCCCAGAATGCTTCCCAGGGCATCGAAAATCGAGGCCTTGAAATAGCTTGTCCCAAGATCAAATACGAGTACGTGACTCATGGTATTGCTCGCAATAGATTCTTGGCTTTTTCGACTAGTATGGCAGGGCTTTCAGGACTGGGAAATAGTGCATTAGAAGCTTCATAGCCCCCTTCGCGTATCGATTCTTCAGTAACCAAGTAGCCCTGCAACTCACCATTAGCCAGTGTAATCACTTTAGCGTTTGGGAATTCTTGTTCAATATCCAGGGCATATTCCACGAATAATTCTCCTGGAAAAGCCAAGAAATCCCAAGGGCCAATCGAAATTAACTGGATTTCTGCTGGAAGACAGGTTTGTGCAAATGTCTCAAGTTGCCCGGACTGGGCCATGTTGGATAACGTCAAAGTTTCTTCCGCGCCGAAGACATCGCATTCTGCCGTACGCACTTCTGGGTAGGGTGCTTGGGAGTCTTGTAAGTGATGATAATGGGCCTTGATTGTATTGACATTTTTCTGAGCCTCTTCAACACTTATGAAATTACGCAATGGCAATGAAGACTCGTCGCCTGCGCACATGATTTCCACATGATCCAGCCAGGTCATATCATTCATTGAATCTTTAACTGCTTGAGCCAATTCATATCCCAATCGCTCTGCTTCGGCTAACGTGGTATCGGAAACAACATGGCGCGGGCTTTGATTGCCTGAGGCTCCACAGTGATGGAGGACGACGCATTCATCACCAAGCACTTGTTGTTGAACATAGGCCCGTGTATACCCAGGGAAATCACCGCTATAAACAGTTGAGTCTTCGTGTAGCACGGTTGGATGCATAGAGCATATCCAGTTGATGGCCATGGCTTGTTGCGTTTCTTTGTCACGCACCACCAATATGGGCATGTCCGGATGAGCCGGGCCTTGGGGATCACGGCGGTTGGTGCCCACACATGAGGCGTCGGCAATGGTAAAGCCTATTTCGGCTGAGCGTAATGCGGCATGAGCATCAATAGCAGCTTGTACAATCGCATTTTCAAGTTGTTGCAGATAGTCTTTATTTAAAGGAGGAACGGTGGAATCGGCTGCATTACTTGCATAGCTTACAGTGTCAGGTCCAGAGTGTGTGTGCGTTGCGCTAATTAAAATATGAGATGTGGGTATGGTTGTGGCCTCATGAATGCGTGTACGGGCCGCTTGAACCATTGCTTTGGGGACAAAAATTATGTCATTGGCAATCATAAGAATCGTTGTGCCATTGGACTGTATGCATAAAGCTGAAGAGAAAAGTGGATCATTGATTCCTGTGCTAAAGCGCTCTACATGTGGATAGCCAAAAAGATGGAGGCTGTGATCCGGGGTAATGTCAATGGAGGAGGCCCCGGCAAGAAGTGTAGGCATACAGTGTTTTTCCTTCGAAAAAATTTTTACTTGAAGAGTATCCTTAAGTTATGGATACTCTTCAACATTATATGGCGACTTTACAGGGATTGCAATGAAAAACGATGAATGAATATGTCTTACATAACGCTCAGCTGATTCGACCGGGTGTTGATATGGCTCTGGGCTATATACTCGTTCAAGACCATGCCATAGCAGCAGTCGGGCATGGTGAGCCGCCTGAAGCATTCGGTGCTGAACGTATAGATTGTGAAGGTCTTCGTTTGACACCCGGTTTAATTGATGTTCATACACATGGTATACATGCTTTTAATTATGATCGTGGACCGGGGCATTTAGAAGATGCTGCTGAGCAATTGGGGCAGTATGGCGTTACTACTGTTGTCCCCACCATCGTTCCTGTTATTTCACCGGATTTTTTAAAGGCGTTGAATGATTTTTGTGCAATCATCCCTGATATTGAAGAGGTCTCTATACCTGGAGTGCATTTAGAAGGGCCCTTTGTGGCGATAACCGGTGCTGCATGTGAAACACGTGATGGGGATGTCGGGCTACTTGATGAATTAATTGATGCATGCGAAAACAATGTAGCGGTAATGTCCATTGCACCAGAAGTCCCCAATATTATCCCGGTGATTGAACGCCTGCGCGAACGAGGCGTGGTGCCTTTTATTACACATACTCGAGCAAGTGTTGATCAAACAGTGGCAGTCATTGATGCAGGGGCAAGACATGCGACTCATTTTTATGATGTATTTCCTGTACCCGAAGAATGTGATCCTGGAGTACGTCCTGTTGGGGTGGTAGAAACCATTCTTGGAGATGCGCGCGCGACCTGTGATTTTATTGCGGATGGAGTACACGTACATCCCATGGCCATTAAAGCCACTGTTGCTGCTAAAGGGTTTGAAGGTGTGACGCTAATAACCGATTCTTCTTTTGGTTCTGGATTAGGTACAGGTCGATATGAAACACCTTGGGGGTATCATGTGGAAGTGAAAGAAGGAGATGCCCCGCGTGTAGCCGATCCTGATCACCCTTTGGTAGGGGGGCTTGCAGGAAGTGCGCTTACGATGGACCGAGGAATCAATAATTTGATGAAATGGCTGGAATTGCCAGAAGAGCAGGTGTGGGCCATGGGCACTTCGAATCCCGCTTCAGTGATCGAGCTTAATTATAAGGGGAAATTTGATGTAGGACTCGATGCAGATCTGGTATTGTGGAATGAAGTGGATGGGCAATTAAAACCGCTACGTACTTGGGTTGGAGGCAACATTGTATACGAAGCCTAAAAGGAAAAAGTATGTCAGAATTTAAGTATAGTCCCGCCGAGTGTGTGCCATTTAGGGATCGAGAAGTCGTGGAGCGCGTACGTGCAATTACCCGTGAGCAGATTACCGATCACCCAAATCCTGATTTTAAAATAAACGTGATTAAAAGTGCAGACTTGGATTTCATGTGGCTCTTGGATATTTTTAAGCGTATTAAGAGCGCAGCTGATGAGGGGCGCAAGTGTGTGCTGATTATGCCGCAGCCCTGGCCGGGCTACAAATGGGTTGCGCAAATGATTAACATAAACCGTATAAATTGTGCGCATTTACATACCTTCAATATGGATGAGTATGCCAATGAAGATGGCATTACAGCGCCTGATACGTGGGAATATGGTTTTATGCATTCGATGATGAAGCATTTTTATAATGAGATCGATCCTGATTTACGTCTGCCTATCGAGCAAATCCAAGGACCTACCCATAAAAATGTAGATCATTATGGAAAAATGATTGAAGACTTGGGTGGAGCAGATTGCTGTTATGGTGGACCCGGTTGGACGGGGCATATTGCTTTTGTGGAACCCGATGCGCCCGAGTTTGATGCCCCTTTGGAAGAATTTAAGCAAATGGGGGCACGCATCGCTACACTGAGCCCATTTACTATAGCGCAAAACTCATTGCATGGTAGCTTCGGGCAAAGCGGTGACTTAACGATGGTCCCCCCAAAAGCTGCAACTATTGGCCCTGCTGAGGTAATCGCGGCGAAAAATCGAATAGAAATTCATGCCATTACTGTCGACGGTTCTGATGCTTCTTGGCAACGCACGATGTCCCGTTTGTGCTTGCACGGGCCAGTAACTCCAAAACTTCCCAGTTCCATTCATCAGGAATTACGCACTGATGTGTGGATCAGCGAACAAATTGCTCAAACCATAGAACCGCGCTGGGACAAAGGCTATTAAAATATTCTACTAAACAATAAAGGAAAATTCTGTGACACAAGCATTTAATTCATTTGACTGGGCCAATAATAAAATTGATTCGGGTCCTACAATGACTGTTCCCGCACCGGGACCTATCTCAAAAGATTTTCATGATCGTTGTACTAAATACTTCAAAGGATTGAGTGGGCAGGTAAAATTATTCCCCGTCACTTTTGACTCCGGTGAAGGCTGCCTCCTGCGCGATGTGGATGGCAATGAATACCTGGATTTCTCCTCGGGTATCTATGTGACTACTCTTGGGCATTGTCACCCTAAGGTAAGTGAAGCGATTGCAAAATATGCAGGACAGCTGATGAATGCTCACGACTTCACTACGCCGATTAAAACTATGCTTGTGGAGAAATTGGCAGACATTCTTCCGGGCGATCTGAATGGGTTTCAGTTTTACGATTCCGGTACTACAGCAGTGGAAGCGGGTATGCGTGTGTTGCGTGCAGGGACCAACAAGAATGAAATGATCTCTTGCTTCTACGACTACCACGGGAAGACTACTGGTGCTGTGTCGTTGGGGCATATTCGTTCTTCAGTCTATGGGGCCGTTCGTTCACCTGGTTCACATATGGTGCCTCGTCCCGATACCTATCATCCCATGTGGACAAAAGCCGACGGTACCATCGACACCGATCAATACATCAACTTTTACCGTGAATACATAGATAAAGGCACCGTTCACGACGTCGCTGGATTCGTCCTAGAACCCATCCAAGGCTGGGGGGGGACCGTTATGCCTCCTGATGACTTCTTCCCAAAACTGCGTGCGATGTGCGACGACTTGGGCATCCTCTTCATGGCGGATGAAGTGCTCACCAGTTGGGGACGCACCGGTAAATGGCTGTGTATGGAGCACTGGGATGTTGTTCCTGACGTAGTCACCATTGGTAAAGGATTCGGAAATGGATT